>Ga0214919_10008851_pt1 | contig 13120 bp, 10 predicted proteins | sample LL1503_MetaG_FD_177994 | JGI IMG/M metagenome (GOLD analysis project Ga0214919, IMG submission 177994) | Freshwater microbial communities from Lake Lanier, Atlanta, Georgia, United States - LL-1503 | ecosystem: Environmental > Aquatic > Freshwater > Lake | place: USA: Georgia | collected...
CGTAGTTTGAGGCGTAAGATAAAGAGTCCAAAACAATCAATTCAATATTTTCAAAACCTTCAATATCATTCTGCCAAACTAATTTTACAAAATTAGCTCCTATAAATCCAGCCCCACCTGTAACTAGAATTCTGTCCATAAATGTACTATACATTACCAATGGATCAAGGAATTTTATTAGCAGGCGGTGCGGGTACTCGACTCGGACCACTAACTACAACCACAAACAAACATTTTCTCCCAATTTACGACAAGCCATTAATTTATTATTCGCTTACAACAATGATACTTGCTGGAATTAAGAAAATAGTATTAGTTTCAACTTTAGATTCATTAAATTTATATAAAAACCTATTGGGAGATGGAAGCCAATGGGGCATTGAAATTCTTTTTGCAGTGCAGGAAAAACCTGAGGGAATACCTCAGGCAATTATTATCGCTAAAGATAAATTGGATACAAGTAAGTCTTTTTTATTGGCGCTTGGTGACAACCTGCTTTATGGAGCAGGCACAGGTCGAGAAATGAAGCGAACAAGCAATTTAGAAATTGCAGAGATATTTTGTTTTGAGGTTGCAGATCCACGTTCATTTGGAGTGGCTGAAGTGTCAAATGATAAGTACGTAGTTTCATTGATAGAGAAACCAACTGAACCCAAAAGCAATCTAGCAATCGTAGGATTTTATTGTTTGCCTGCCGTCGCATTTGAATTAGCTACTACTTTGAAAAAGTCCCAAAGAGGTGAATTTGAAATAATTGAATTGTTAGATATATTTAGAGAACTAGACTGTCTAAAAGCGAATATTTTATCTAGAGGCACTGCCTGGTTAGATGCGGGAACAGTAGAAGGCTTATTAGAATCATCTCAATTCGTAAGAACCTTACAAAACCGTCAAGGGTTATTAGTAGGTTCTCCTGACGAAGCCGCCTGGAACGCTGGAAATATTTCTAAGGATCAATTAGTAAAAAACGCAGTTAAACACAGAAATTCGGAGTATGGAACTCTTTTAAGTAAATTAATCAATAAATGATTATGCAAATAGTAAATTAATCATTTAATCCGTAAACTGATTTGGTGCTAACAGAATAATTCGTTGGGGTTATGGCTGTGATTGGAATGTCAATCCCTAAAGAATAAAAACCCTTTAACATGTCTTCAATCTTCTTGTATTTTTGGTAGCCCAATTGTTCTCCATCAAATCCTGCAAGAAATATGCGTTCCACTCCTCCCGCACAACAAATTGCCAAGGCATATGCTAGTGAATCCAGTATTGGAACTACACATGAATCATTCAAAATAGAGAATTGATTCGCTTCAATCCGCATCTCGAAATTAAGGGTTTTAATGTCGCTTAAAGCAGGTCTTATGTCATTTGGAATCGTATTAATCGGCAAGATTATTGGTTTTCCCGCTTTACGAACTTTGTCAAGGATTTTAGCAATTCTGAGTGGATGGCATGAAACAAAGTAATTTACTAGTTCTAAACTTATCAAATCAGTGTGATTAAGACTCAAAACCGTAACCTGATTATCTCTTATGAAACGCTCCACTGCAATTCTGTGGTTATTTAAAGAGTTTGTGTTAGCCAAAAGAATTACAGATTTATTGTTGAGAAAATCTCTCGGTGAACATCTATCAATTACGCTAGTATCTTCATTCTCAGACAAAGCACTTGTTAATTCCATTAATTCAAATTTTCTAGAATCCTTTTTACTTAAGTTTTTTATGGCAATAATTTCATCTTCACTGGAAAAAAGATTATCTTCTTTAAGAGTTTGCACGAACGAAGGATGAATTTGATTCTTGCCAGCCAAATAGTACAAAGTATCAGTACCCCAAGAGTACCGAGTTTGCAACGGGGCCATTTTCTTCTCTAAGAAATCTTGCATTACGGCCACACTAGCGTAATCGATAGTGCCAAATTGCTTTTCAATCCATAAGAACTCTGTTTTAGAATTTCCAGGCCCCCTGCCCATTCCTAACAAAGTTCCATCTTGCCAATCTGCTCCATTTGCAATCGATTGGAGAGCATTTGAATGAGCTAAAGATAAATTATCGTGTGCGTGCAATCCTAAAGGCTTTTTCCACGTCTTTCTAACCAAAGTGAAAAGATTCTTCGTGCTTTCGTTTGTTAAAGTTCCGGTGCTGTCAGCGAAATATAGAATATCAACTGCAGTGCGAGACAGATTAATTATAATTTCAATTTTATCAGTAGAAAGTGAGGACACTTGCATAATATTTAAGAAAACAAGGTAACCGTTATTCTTTAACCATTTACATGCTTGTATTGCATTTTCTAACCCAGAGAAATTAGTGGCTACACGGACAAATTTAATAATTTCTCTGGAACTAGTTGGAAATAAAATACATAATTCTTCTTCCAACCCGGAACCTGAACTCAACTCAGAAGAATTAATCATAACTCCAATGTTGACTTCCTTTGGGATTTCAAGTGAATTCAAAAATCCATCTGAAGTAAAAGCACAAGCTCCTTTGAAATTATCGTTTTTTAAGGATCTAAAACCAATCTCAGAATACTTAATTCCTAGAGTTGCAATGGTATTTAAATATTCATTTATAAAATTTTGAGAAAAATCCCAATTATTATAGTAGCCGCCGTCCCTTAAGGTACAGTCAAGAATTTCCATTGTGCCCTTTCGTAACTTTCCCGCCAACATAATCGAGATTTAAATGATACCATATTTCAAATTTATTTTAAACTCAATACGGCTCAAAATCTCATAAAGATTTAAAAATTTTACGAAATAGAATCATTTCTCCCCTAATTACTTTTACTTATTATACTATTTTTTGTTACATATTATTCTTGACTTTTTAAGACCACAGATCAATATTATTTATTATTGTTCGTTCCTATTTAGGAATCTCAATTATTGTAGATTACTTTTTAATCGCAAAAAGTATTTGTTTTGTGATTATTGCCTTAATCCACCAAATCAAGAATTTAATTTTTGGTTTAAATCTTATGCGATTTCTTGAATTTATATTACTTATCATACTGAGTACATAATCACTATATATTAATTTGTAATTTTGATTATCTAAGTTATACCCATTTAGCGCAGTATAAAATGCAAAGTTAGAATTTATGAATCCAATTTCAATTCCGTGAAAGTGAAAAAATTCTAATGGAGAGTTGTCAACAAAAAGCTTCCCATTCCTCCGTGTTACGTTATAATTATTCAAATTCCAAGGCGCTACGCCAATGCCTTTTTCACCCAAAATTACAAGCTTGCTGTAAAGTTCAGGCCACTCATTTAAGTATGTTTGGTCACCACATTTTCCTTCAGACGGATTCACTTCACAACTTTCAAGCACTTGCATTCTCCAACGCGCCAAACACTGATCGAACTCTGTTCCTTTTACTCCTGCAACCAAGCCTACGTTAAATCTGCCTGATCGCTCGAGCCATTGGATTCTGTCCGGCGAGAATCGATGCTCATGGATAGCAATCGAACCGCCATTTGATAAAGGTTGTAAGGTTTTTGAAATGTCGTGGAAAAAGAAGCAGTCTGCATCTATATAAGCTGCAATTTGATCTTTTTCAAGCTTAGAATTTACATACTGCAATAAGCATGCGGCGCTTGTCCAACAAAGTTCCCTCCACGGTCTTATCCCTCTAAGCGATTTTAAGTCTAAATCGTCAATTGAATCAAGAGTTATTACCTCCAAATTTAAGTCGTCTATTTTCAAAAGATATTTAAAGGTTTCATCATCTAGAGCAAGAATAGTCCAATTGATATTTACAGATGAGTAAACTTCTAAGCTCCTAATCATAGATATTCCCTGCAACAGAAATCTACTATCAAATAAAGTGCAAAGATTCAAAGTTTGCGAGCTAAGTTGAGATTTCAATTTTCAACTCCTGTCAATTAGATTTTAATTATCTTAATTTCAACCCTTAATTTACTAAAAATCTGTTTCTTGAATTGATAGTATTATATACATGGAAGAAAGAATCACTGCAATAAGTCACATGTCGCCGGTTGTTATTTTTGCCTTCAATAGACCGGATCACCTAGAGAGGTGTCTAGAATCTTTAAGAAATAACAAAGAATCAGAGCATACTGTTTTTTGGGTTTTCGTTGATGGTCCGCGTAACAGTGATGATTTACTTAAGAAAGAAATGATCAAAAAGTTACTGAATAAATACGGAAAATTGATGAAATTAAAAGTCAAATACTCAGAAAGTAATTTGGGACTGGAAAAATCTGTAATTAATGGCTTAAAAGAAATTTTTTTATTGTCAGAGTTCGCTATAATTATGGAAGACGATTTAGTCGCTTCTACTTTTTTCCTCGAATATTGCAACGCTGGGTTAAATAGATATCAATTCGATAATAGAGTCGCATCCATTCACGGTTTTTCATATAAGTTTAAACGACCAGAGGAACAGCCATATTTTTTGAAAGGTGCAGATTGTTGGGGTTGGGCAACATGGCGTGACAGATGGGAATATTTTGAGGAGGATTCAGCAAAGTTAATTTACCAATTATTGGAGAAGCGATTAAAGAAAAAATTTGATCTTGATGGAGCCTTTCCTTTTTTTAAAATGTTAATTAGGCAATCAAGAGGTGAAGTAAATTCTTGGGCAATCCGATGGCATGCTTCGATGTTTTTATTGGATAAATTAACTCTTTATCCAGATAGGACCCTTATCAACAATAATGGGATGGACGGCAGTGGAACTAATGCAGGAAAAAGTAAAAGTCTCAATTCCCCACTCGCAATCACTTCAATTAACCTTTCGCGAGTGCAGGTAAAAGAATCCTCAAAAGCTAGACGAAAATTAAAGGTTTTTCTGCGAAATCATTATTCGATTCGATATAAGGCTTCTCCAATTCGCCTAATTTTAGCGGCGAAACGAAGATTATCTAGGTGATATTTTAAATGGTAAGGACAAATAATGCAATTCTTGAAATTATAATTATTTCAAACTTAACCTAGTAGCAATATAAATCCCTTAAAATATATTATAAAGCCAAAGATTTGTGTGAGTGAAATTTGTTGATTTGCAGATAAAAAAACGAACACACTAAAAATAGCTAATTCTTCCTAGCTCATCTTTAACTTCAAGAATTGTTTCCATTTGAGATTTCATTTCCAATGGAAGAAAATTTAGTTTTTTGCTACTTGAGTCAAAAATCCTTATAATAGTAACCCATTCACTTATTTTTGATGGTGTCCCAATAAAAGTATCTACAGAAATCAGAAATTTGATGGTGTCCCAAATATTATAGTTTTTGATTGTTAAATTATAGTTTTGTAATAGCAAAGTAAGTCTCTTAATTGCAGTTTCTGGGCTATCGGAAAGTACAAAAATATCCTTTTTGTTTAACATTGCAACGCAAGTCGAGATTCTGTTTGTTTCAATTGGGCGTTTTGAATCTAGTTCAAGCAAGTCGCCTAATCTAAAATGCACAGCAATACTTTCTTGAATCATTTCTTCTGGTTCAAAATAGTAAAATTGCAAAGCACTTGCCCGCGATTTCATTAATGCAAAAGTTTCAGATGAAATTTTTAATTTGGAGTAATGTCCTCTAACGGAGATTGCCCATAATCGAACTTGAGTAAATTCATACTCTGTAGAACATACAGAAACGAAGCCAAGCTTAACTAAAACACTTTTAGTGATTTTAAAACAAAATAAACCAAATTTAGAAATTCCATATTTTGAATTAATCTTGATACTACCGCTTGTAGTGCCAGCTCGTAAATCAACACCATTTTTAAAATCATCAACTGAGAACAATTCTTCTTTGCTAAATAATTTGTCTAATTCCGAAATGCGCCGCGTCACACCGTCCGAGTGTAGGACCAATTCCACATTCCTCTGTGGGAATCTTTTTTGCAATCTTTCAAATAGAGCCCACGCATAAAGTTGTGATCCTAAGCCTCCCCAGCAATGGATTTTCAAGGGGATTCGAATTAGCATTTTCGTAGTTTACATTACAACTTTGTACAATAGGAGCATGTAGTATTAAACAATGTTAGAACTCAGGTGCTTCTATAATGCTTAACCAAAGTAATATCCTATTTTTAACATTTGTGAGCACAGATTATTCTAGATCGAGTGTATATTTAAATGACGAGCAAAATTATTCCCATTCAACAAAAATCCAACTTACTCCAAATTTTTATCTATTCATTGCAGAGTTATGGCGTGAAAGAAAAAGACTACGAGAAAAGAATGCTATTTTAGTGGTTTTGTCTCCATGTAGCATATTGGTTCCATTCCTCAAAACTTTAACTAGAAGACCAATTGTGCTCGATGCTGGATGGCCACTAACAGATGCCGAGCTTGGGAAAAGCAAAACTCTTGTAAATTACTATAAATATATAAAAGCTTGGCTTATAGACATTCTAGCCTTTCACTTGGCGAAAATGACAATTTTGGAATCGAATGCGCAAAGGTTACATGTATCTAAAAATTATTTGGTTTCCAAATCAAAATTACAGGTTTTATTTACAGGAGTAAATGAAAATAAATATCACCAGAAACATAAAGTAAAAAATATTAATAAGCTTTCAAAGTTTGATAATATTATAAAAAAAGATTTTGTTTTCTTCCGCGGAAAAAATAATGTAGAATCTGGAATTGATAATATTATTAAGTTAGCTGATTATTCTAAAAATGCTTACAATTTTGTAATACTTACAAACAAGATTCCAAATAGTTTTAAAGCTCGAGAAAATGTCTTGTTTATATCGGAATACATAGCAGATTTTGAAATCGCTTTGCTATATCAAAAATGTTTTCTCTCGCTTGGGCAACTTTCTGATTCTAAACGCTTAGATAGAACTATTCCCCATAAAGCATTTGAGTCTGGTTATTTTGGAACTCCTTATTTAACCTTGAGAAGAGATGGAATCGCAGAATTTCTAAGTGACGAATCTGAGGCTATCTTTGTTGATACCTTAAATATGATTAATATTGCAAAAATTATCGAGGAGTTTTATTCAAATTTTAGTTTGCAAAGAGCTTTAAAAATAAACATCAAGAAAAAATACTTAAAGATAGCGAGTCAAACTGAACTAAAGCGAGAATTTTTTAGAATTTTGGATACTATAAACTAAATATAAATCTCACTATAAACTTTTTCTATAGCAATACTCATTCCATTTGGTTCAAATTTCTTTAATTGATTCGATTGGATATCTAACAATTTCATACGCTCATTAACGTTAAAATGAGCTACGAGAGTCATATTCTTTGCAAAATTGGATGGATTTCCGGGAATTGACAGTAACGGGTGTTTAATTCCTAAAACTTCTGGGATTGCGGATACATCACTTGCCACGATTGGAATTTTAGCTGACATTGCTTCAAGTAGTACTAAACCAAAGCCTTCGTAACGGCTGGCAAGTACAAAACAATCCATTAATCTTAAAGATTCAATAATTCGTTCTGTACGACCTAGCCAAACCACCTTGGTTGATATTCCTAAATCCATGGATAATTTATACATATCTTTTTTTAAGTTTCCTTCTCCAATAATAACCAGTTTACAATTCTTTATATCGTGGGAAACAAAACTAAAGGCGCGTAAAAGTGTCGAATAATCTTTCTGCGCGACAATTCTTCCGATAGTTCCAAAAATAAATTCATTTTTACTCGCACCAATATCGGATCGAGACAATTTGCGATTTTTATTTTCGGGCAATGAATTATTAAACCCATATCGAATAATAGATATTTTACAATTTCTAGATACTTCATTTTTAGATCTTATAAAGTCTTCAACAGCCTGAGATATGGCAATTCCTGAGTTGGCCCTTTTAGTCACAAAGCGAGATAAAATTGAGGAAAACCATTTAGGAGCACCAGGAAAAAACATTTCTGCATTATGTCTTGATACTATAAAAGAATTCTTACGAGCAGTTATTGAAGTCAAAAGTTCTGCCCTTGGCAAATGTGCATGGATTACACCCAGGCGTTTTTTAAAATACCTTTTTAACCAAAATACTTGACCTATCGCACTATGCTTTGCGCAATCTGTGACCACTTCAACACCTGAATCCCTAAAATCATTTAAAAGTTCGGGAGTATCTTTCAAGTAAACAATCGATACATGCCAACCATTCCTAACTTGTTCTCGAGCTAGAATTAACAACTGATTTTCCGCACCGCCGCGAGATATAGTGGTTATTACATGTATCACTTTTTTCATTTCTAAACAATATTAGTAAAATAGTTAGTAGTTTTCGTGACGCCTTCTGTAAGTTGAATATTTGGACTCCAATTCAGCACCTTTGCAGCCAATGAAATGTCAGGTTTACGTTGCTTCGGATCATCTCCTGGGAGCTCTTTGAAAATTATTTTTGAATTAGATTTTGTGATTTCTAAAACTGTATTAGCCAATTCTAAAACGGAAAACTCATTAGGATTTCCAAGGTTGATTGGAAAATCAATGATTTTCTCGCTAAATAAGACTTTCAAAATTCCATCAATTAAGTCCGAAACGAAGCAAAATGATCTTGTTTGAGAGCCATCACCATAAATCGTAATATCTTTTCCTTGCAGTGCTTGAACAATAAAATTACTAACCACTCGCCCATCACCAATTGCCATGTTTGGTCCGTAGGTATTAAAAATCCTGATAACTCTTGTATCTACACCGTATTGACGACGGTAATCGAAGCATAGAGTTTCAGCCGCTCGCTTTCCTTCGTCGTAGCACGAACGGATTCCAATCGGATTAACATTTCCCCAATAACTTTCATTTTGTGGACTTATTGTCGGGTCACCATATATTTCGCTTGTGGAAGCTTGAAGTAAAATTGCTCCATTTTTTTTGGCTAAATGAAGCATATTAATAATTCCAAGAAAATTAGTTTCTATAGTTTTTACTGGGTCTGATTGATAATGAATTGGTGAAGCTGGACAAGCAAAATTTAAAATAGCGTCGGCTTGAATTTCAAATGGTTGGCGTACGTCATGCTCAATGATTTGAAAATTAATATGATTTTTTATCCTTGAAAGATTTTCCATTGATCCTGTTGAAAAATCATCTAGCCCAATTACCTGGTATCCTTGTTCGACTAAGTTTGCGCTTAAATGTGAACCCAAGAACCCAGCAGCCCCAGTTATAAGTACTTTCATCCCGCTATCGTCTCATAAATCAACCACAGAAAGTAATATTAGAGTATTTTCAGTTGAGTACTGTAATAAGTTTTTCGATCCATTTTTCCAAAGAATGTTTTTCAACCGCTATATCCCTACGAGCCTTTAATTCTGAACTCAGTCTTTCTAATGTTAAAGATTTCAAATACTCTATTTGCTTAGCGAGGGAATTCTGAGATTCATCTTCACTACCCCACCCGCCAAATTCTGTGTGGTATTCAAGATTTATGGTAACAACTGGTAACCCTACCAGCGTGGCTTCAATAAGGGTCTTGTCTATCGAACCTTGATAGCCATGAATAAAAATATCATTCTGACCAAGTATTTTTGGAGCTTCACTTCTAAGAATAGAGCTCTTAAAATTTAGCCAATCATCCAGTACTGCGTTATGTGCATTAATTATGACCGCCTCCGAATATTTCTTTTCTTCAGAATTTGATGGGGCTCCAATTAAAGTCAAAAATAATTCCGGGAACCTTTGCCGCGCAATTCCCACCTCACTTATTATCAAAGATACATTTTTTGATCTATCAAACCTACCAATGTGTATCAGTTTTTCTAATTTTAAATTACCTAAATTTCGGAATGGAAACTGGTTTATATCTACTGCTTGCCCAATAGCGTGAATTTTTGGGCTACTGATTGGGCATGATCCTGGTGTTGATGTGATTATGCCATCTAGTAGTATGTGATTCCATTGCAAGTAGAAAGATTTTGACTTATGCGCATACCAAAGAAAATGCTTAATGTTTAACAAATTTGAAAATAAAGAGATCAGAAATGATTGAACTTCGGTCATGTGCGAAAAAATTACTTGTGGCCTACGTTTAATTAAAAAAGGTATTGCCTTATAAAGGAATCGAAGCGCATTTGCAAAGTTTTTTCCAACAACCCAGTTAGAGTCAATAACTGTTAGATTTGAATGTTTTTGGTATTCCCCTACGCGCCCAGTTATTACTGTCACTTTAGAATAGTGTTCAACTAGTCTAGCAACTACTTGAGTCTGCTGCGAAAGCACTGGGTCATTTTTGTCCATACAATAGTTAAATATGAGAATGTGGTCGATTTTACTCACCGCCTAACAGATTAATAATCGCCAATATGTGTAGGTCGTACCGTATCAGCCTCTATAATAAACGAATTATCCAAATATTCGAATGGAATAGGAAGAGTCCTGTTTGAAATACCTCATTACTGGTGCCGCAGGCTTCATTGGATCATCAATCTCTAATTCTTTGGCACTTGCTGGCAATTCTGTCGTTGGAGTTGACAATTTTTCTGATTATTATTCAAAGGAATTAAAGACAGAACGTGTAGAAAAATTATTGTCTCCGGCAGGTGTGAAGTTTATAGAAAATGATGTTTCTGAATTTATGTCGATTAATCAAATATTCCAAAAAGAAAAACCAGATTTTGTTATTCATCTCGCTGCTCAAGCAGGCGTAAGAATTCCACTAAGCCAAAGTCAGAAATATGTGAAGTCAAATCTTGTTGGCTTTGCAAATGTGCTGCAAATTACAGTTGAAAACAAAATCCCAAATTTTATTTACGCTTCATCTTCAAGCGTTTATGGGGATATTGCTAAAATTCCATACTCTGAATTAGATTATAATCTGAAACCAAATAGTTTTTATGGTGCAACCAAATTATCTAACGAGTTACTGACTCCTACTTTAGTTCACGGAAGCAAAACAAGAGCAAGAGGCTTGAGATTTTTTACTGTGTATGGACCTTGGGGGCGTCCAGACATGGCTTACTTCAGACTCTTTGCTGCAGCTCTCTCAGGAAGTCGATTTCATTTATTTGGCGATGGCAGCGTGGAACGGGATTTTACCTATATTGATGACGTTGTCTCTATAATTAAGCAATTATGTGAAGAATTGCAATTTAAGACTGATGGGTTTCACGATATTGTAAATATAGGTGGAGGTAGGCCGCTTTCAATGAATTATTTAATAGAAGAAATTGAAAAAGTAGTGGTTAAGCAGATAAATATTCAGCGCAGGAATAAGCACGATGGTGATTCTATTAAAACAAAAGCAGATTCTAATTATTTAGAATCAATAATAGGAAAGCAGCAATTTACGAAATTGGAAAAAGGGATTGCTCTTTTTCACGCTTGGTGTATTCTGCCACAAAACTTAAACCAGCTAGAAGAATGGGTGAGGTCATCGAAGTGATGACCCTGTTACCAAACAATTTATTAGGCTGCCATGTTTGAAAATATGCTTAAAAGGTGGCGCTCTAGCAGTGTCGGAAGATCTGCTTCATTGCTGTCACGAAAAGATCAAGGCAAAATATTTTTAGTCATGATCTTACAAATTATGTTTGGATTACTTGATTTACTAGGCATTGCAATAGTTGGAATGCTAGGGGCACTCGCAATTCGCGGTGTTCAATCCGAAGGTCCGGGAGATAAAGTAAATCTCATTCTTAAATTTTTGGGTCTAGCTAACTCAAGCTTTCAGTCACAAGTAGCTATCTTGGGCACGTTAGCGGTTACATTGCTAATCGGAAAAACTATTTTTTCAATTATATTTACACGGAAAATTCTATTTTTTCTGAGTCGAAGAGGTGCAAAGATATCTGCAAATTTAGTAACCAAGCTATTGTCCCAATCAATTTTGACTGTGCAATCTCGATCTATACAGGAACAGATTTATGGCATCACTTCGGGAGTAACTACAATTACATTAGGAATTTTGGGAAATATTGTCAATTTAATCTCAGATTTGTCTCTCTTACTTATTATTTCTGTCGGATTATTCTTCGTTGATGTGACAATTGCAATCTCAACTTTCCTAGTTTTTGCTGGCATTGGCTATTCGCTTTATTTCATGTTACATGTCAAGGCTCGAAAGCTTGGCGTGATGGATGCGCAAATGACAATTTTAAGTAACGAAAAAATAGTAGAAGTTCTAAATTCTTATCGCGAGTCTGTAGTGAAGAATAGAAGAAGTTATTACGTCAATTTAATCAAAAATCAGAGATTAAAATTGGCCGATATCAACGCCGAGCTGTCATTCATGCCCAATATTAGTAAATATGTGATTGAAGTGACAGTGGTTTTAAGTAGTCTATTAATTAGCGCTTGGCAATTCCGCGACCATGATGCTTCACACGCTGTTGGAGTTCTATCTGTTTTCCTGGCAGCCAGTACGAGAATTGCTCCAGCGGTATTGAGAATTCAACAATGCGCAATTCAAATTCGCGGAAATATTGGTATCGCGAAGCCAACAATTGACTTAATCGAATCGCTAGGCGCTGCTGATCTCATTGAAGAAAAAATTGACGAAATTGATTTCCTGCATGTGGGTTTTGATGCAAGAGTTCAGTTGAATAAAGTTTCTTTCACTTATCCTTTAAAGAATGAGAAAGTAATATGCGAAGCCACACTTCAATTTGGCAAAGGGAAAATAGTTGCATTCGTAGGACCATCAGGTGCGGGGAAAACAACTATAATCGATTTGATGCTAGGCGTGTTGAATCCAGATGAAGGCGTAGTAGCAATTTCGGGATTAAGTCCTTCCCTTGCGATTTCAACTTGGCCCGGATCAATTGCATATGTTCCCCAAGATGTAATGATTTCAAACGGTACTATAAAGGAAAATGTTGCTTTAGGTTTTCCGGCAGAGGAAGTTAATGACGCAGATGTCTGGAGAGCGTTAGACACCGCTCAGCTTTCAGAATTTATCAGAACTTTACCAAACGGTTTAGATACTCAAACGGGCGATCGAGGTACCCGCTTGAGTGGAGGTCAACGGCAAAGATTAGGAATTGCAAGAGCGATGTTTACGCGCCCTTTATTATTGATTTTAGATGAAGCTACAAGTTCTCTTGATGGAGAAACAGAAGCGAATATCACCGATTCAGTTCAGAAAATGAGAGGTGAAGTGACTGTAGTCATGATTGCGCACAGATTATCCACAGTAAGACATGCCGATTTAGTTGTATATATGGAGTCTGGAAAGGTTGT
>Ga0214919_10008852_pt1 | contig 13119 bp, 16 predicted proteins | sample LL1503_MetaG_FD_177994 | JGI IMG/M metagenome (GOLD analysis project Ga0214919, IMG submission 177994) | Freshwater microbial communities from Lake Lanier, Atlanta, Georgia, United States - LL-1503 | ecosystem: Environmental > Aquatic > Freshwater > Lake | place: USA: Georgia | collected...
ATCAGTAGCTGCGGGTGCAAAGGTAAAAGTTGGTGGCGTTAAGCCTGAAGGCGATGGTGCCTTTTATCCAGCCACAGTTTTAATCGTTGATAAAGACAACCCAATCCTTCTCCATGAAATCTTTGGTCCAGTAGCCCCAATCGTTATTTTTGATACAGATGAAGAAGGCATCAAATTGGCTAATGACACCGAGTTTGGTCTGATTAGTTATGTCTTTTCTTCAAATCTGACCCGCGCCTTGCGCACAGCAGAAGCAATGGAATCTGGAATGGTTGCAATCAACAAGGGTGTTATCTCAGATCCTGCAGCACCCTTTGGTGGCGTGAAGCAATCAGGTTTGGGCCGCGAAGGTGGCTTTGATGGCATCCATGAGTTCTTGCAGACCAAGTACATCGGGGTCGAGATCTAAATTTCTTACAGAGTTCGAAGCTTTGTAAGAATTTCGTTGTCATTTGTTCTAAGTTTCTTGAGTAGTCCCTTTATTGGGTTTCCGCCATTGGCGTAATAAGCAAGTGTGTAAAAAGGATAAACTGAGATGCCAAAACCATTCTCTTCACGAGGATATTGGCTAGGCAGCGGAAAATTCCGAATAATGTCGATATCGCCTTGAGCAAAAAACTTTCTGAGTTTAATTAGATTTAAGGATCTAAACTTGCTTAATCTAATTTGACGGACATCTTGTGAAAAAATTTCACCTTGCAATCCATAAGCCGAGTAAGTCACAAAGGAATCTTTGACAGAATAAATGGCTTTACCATTTGCAATAAATCTTGAGACTTCTCCTTCGGCTAGCAATTTTTTTGCTTGCAGCTTATAAAAATCCTTGTTAGATTCCAGCAAATACTTGTAAAGCGCCCTCCGCTCTTCTTGCAGCAGTTGGTCGCCAAAGGTTAGGCAATGTTCAAAGTAACTCACACTCCTATTGTGCACCAATCGCACAATTTGCTGCCCTAAATGTTCCAGAATCATCTTTTACCGGTAAGGTGCCGCCGCCTTTCAAATACACTATGCCGCTGGCTGCTCCTGCGTATGACATTGATTTTCCTAGACGGCACAATGCAAATAAGTCTCGAAATTCGGCTTTTTTAGAATCGCTCTTTAGTGATTCGCGCCGTTCTAGACCGGGGGCATAGACAACAACCTGTCGACCATTTTCGAGCTTCTGGATGGCTGACTCTACTTCTGTGTAATCTTGAGGGACATTGCATTCAGAAGTTATATTGAGTTTTATAGCATCAATATTTCTGGTTTCTTTTAGATAAGTTGAGTAATGGGGCCTTTCAACATTAAGGGAACATTTCGGTTCAGGGGTAATTACATTGTTTAGAATCACGTACTCGACTACCAATAAGCCAACAACCGCGATACTTGGGATCTTAGGAGTTGTAAAAAATGATTTAGGTACAAGCTTTGAAATCTTTACAGGCATACCTAGAACCTAGGCAAAGCTCCTGACGACATTAATCGGGTTATCCCCAGCCCATCGGCAGAACATGAAATAGATCTGGCGGAGGATGAAGGAAATAAAATATTTGAAACCTTACTCCTCTTGATCGATGATTATAGAAGCCTCTGCCTGTGCAAAATAGTACGGCAGCGCTTTTCTCTTTGCGGATCTTCCCCAACCTATTCGAATCCACGAGTTTGTATTTTGCTGGCCCCGAGGGTCATCTGTGCAAAACCAACATCCCTGTGGTGTTAACTTAAATTCGATATTTGCCCCATTGAATTGGATTTTTAGAAATCGCTTTTTGAGTAATTCATCCGTTTGTAATTCATAACAAGAGGAGTTCTTTTCGGCTAATTCATTTATTAGGCCAAAGTATCGGGCATCCCATTCGTCATCTTCAAGATTCATATGTCCCTCATCCTAGAAGTCAGACTAATCTTAAGAAACTTTTAGTTTTTCTCTTATGTCTGAATCGTCAATTCTTAGCTTATTAATCAACCCAAGAAGGCGACTTCCACCATTAGAAAAATATCTAAGATCAAAGAATGGATAGGAGATTATGCAATAACTTCCTTCTACTTGAGGATTGCGACCTTCAAGTGGGTAGTTCCAAATAACTTCAACTTCTGCCTGGGCAAAGAATTTAATGATTTTTCTAACTCTCAATTTTGAGATTGGATTTAATTTTAATTCGCGAACATTTTCTTGATACGCCGAAGTGCCACTCTTTCTGGTCGAATAACTAACCACATCTCCTTTTAATGAATAGATAATTTCTCCATTGGCGATTTCACTCGTTAATTCATTGGAGTTGATTAATTTCATGGCATTTGATTTGTAAGTTTCGCATTTACTTTCGATTAGGAATTTATACAAAGCCAAACGTTCACGCTCATGCAAGTGTTGCCCAAGGGTAAGCAGCTCTTCATAGAAACTCATAGCCCTATTTTGCACTAATTTGGCATTTGATGAGATTAGGTTTATCGGATTGACCTGAGACGTTTTCGATACCACCACCTTTTAAATGGACTTGTCCATACGCAAGGCCAACGTACTCTGCGTAACCTTTACCATTGCAAGGAACGGTTAAATTCTCGATCAAGACGTAGTTATCCCGTTCAGGTTTGGGCCTTGCGATAATATTTCTAACTACTTTGACAACTACGTTCTTTTTGTTGGGAATTACTTCCTCAAACTCAGCTGTGAGTGATGTGTAGGCTTGGGGTACGTCACAAAGGGTAGAAATCTTGAGCTTCACTTCGCTGAGTTTTTGGAATTCGAGGGAATAAGTGGACTGGTGAACCCTTTGCACATTGATTCTACAATTCGGATCGTTTTGCTCATTCACTGTATTGACTGCATATTGAACTGCGAGTGCGCCTACGAGAAGCCAAACCGGAACTCTGGCCTTGATAAGTTTTGGAATAAGCGGTTTTGGAATTGGTTGAAACATGCCTTCAAAGTAATAATTCCCCACATGAGGGTAAATCGGGATTACCCGAGTCTTTGCTTCAGCGGAGGATGAGGGATTTGAACCCTCGATAGGTTGCCCTATACACGCTTTCCAAGCGTGCGCACTCGGCCGCTATGCGAATCCTCCCGAGGGGAGCACTCTATCGGTGGCTATAACTATGATTACGCCAGATCCCTCGTACGACGTTATCCGTACTGAACTCCCCCAGGGCAGGAATGCAGCAAGGGTAGGTCGGCTCTGGCGGGTGTGCGAGGGGTCCCTTTAATAGGGTTAAGTAATTGGAATTGCGTAGAAGAGTAGAGGAGAGGAGAGAACACGATGTCTTTAGCGTTGTATCGCAAGTATCGTCCCTCTGTTTTTGCAGATGTCATCGGACAAGAACATGTAACGCTTCCACTGTCAAATGCGTTGGAATCAGGGCGAACACATCACGCTTATTTATTTAGCGGCCCACGTGGGTGCGGAAAAACTTCTAGCGCTCGCATCATGGCGCGCTCACTTAACTGCATTAAGGGACCAACACCTCATCCATGTGGTCAGTGCCAATCCTGTAATGATCTCGTTGCAAACGGTCCAGGTTCACTTGATGTTATTGAACTAGATGCTGCCACACATGGTTTAGTAGATGATGCACGCGATCTTCGCGATAAAGCTTTCTTTGCGCCAGTACAAAGCCGCTACAAGATTTACATCATCGATGAGGCCCACCAACTCGGACCAGGTGCTGCAAATGCGCTTTTGAAAGTTGTTGAAGAACCACCTCCCCATGTTATTTTTATCTTTGCAACAACAGAGCCAGATAAGTTGATTGCAACTATTCGCTCTCGCACCCACCACTATCCATTCCGTTTAGTTCCACCTGGGATTTTGGCTGCGCACTTAGAAAAGATTTGTAATCATGAAGGAGTCAGTGTTGCTAAAGGCGTTATTCCACTTGTAGTACGGGCCTCTGGGGGCTCAGTGCGCGATGCGCTCTCTGTCTTGGGACAACTTTTGGCTGGTGCTGGTAAAGATGGCGTGAGCTATGAAATCGCGATTCAATTACTAGGTTTTACCGATGGAGCATTACTCGATGATGCCATCGATGCAATTGCTGCCCATGATGGGGCCACACTGTTTAAAACTATTGATCGAACCATTGAATCCGGCCATGATCCACGCCGCTTCACCAGCGATATGTTGGAGCGTATTCGCGACCTTATGATTGTTGATGCCCTTAAAGATTCAGGAAGTAATGCAATTCTGCGCGATATCCCAGATGATCAAATGGAGAGAATGCGCAATCAAGCTAACCGAATTGGAACAGCTAATCTTTCACGGGCTGCAGATATTGCTGCAGAGGGTTTGACTCAGATGCGCGGTGCTACAGCCCCACGATTAATGCTGGAACTGATCTGCGGACGCATACTTTTGCCTATTGGCGATAATGGCGAATCAGGGATGCTCTCTCGCATCGAGCGTTTAGAGCGCGCAGAAAACATCGCACCAATGACAACACCAGCAAAATCTGTTGAGAAAAAAGAAGCAGCAGCACCAGTTAAAGCTGCACCAGCAGAAGTAAAAGTAGAGGCACCTGCAGCTAAGAAAACGAGTGTTCCTGGGGCCTTTGATATTGCAGCCCTTCGTCGTGCTTGGCCAGATGTTATTGAAGATGTGAAGAAGCGGCGCAGACTGACCTGGTCACTACTTTCTGCTTCAGCACAAGTCTTAGCTGTTGATGACACAGCTATCACCATCGGAATTGTTAACGCAGGAGCTAGAGATTCATTTGTTCGATCAGAATCTGATGAAATTGTGCGTAAGGCATTTGTGGATGTAGTTGGCATAGATCGAAAGATTGAATGCGTTGTTGATCCATCTATTGATACCAATACCCCTGCAGCACGCGAGGTTCGAACATCAGAGGCTCCTTCAGATAAGGTTTTGCTATCAGGGACTGCGCTACTTGCCCAAGAACTTGGCGCAAAAGTAATTGAGAGTAAATAATTAATGTCAGGTATGTATGAAGGTGCAATTCAAGATCTGATTGATGCTCTAGGTCGCTTGCCAGGAATTGGTCCTAAGTCGGCCCAACGTATCGCTTTCCATATTTTGCAGGCAGATGCTGAAGTGGCAACTGCGCTTGTGGATTCCATTCGCACAGTAAAAGAGCGCGTGAAGTTTTGTGTGGAGTGTGGAAATGTTTCAGAAGAAGATCAGTGCCGGATCTGTCGTGATCCACGACGTGATAACACGTTGATTTGTGTTGTTGAAGAGAGTAAAGATGTCATTGCAATTGAGCGCACACGTGAATTTCGCGGCAAGTATCATGTGCTAGGTGGGGCAATAAGTCCTATCGATGGAATTGGCCCAGAGCAGCTGCGCATCCGTGAACTCATGGCCCGTCTTGCAGATTCTTCAATCGTTGAAGTTATTCTGGCTACCGATCCCAACCTTGAGGGTGAAGCCACAGCAACCTATCTATCGCGCATGATTAAGCCGCTTGAAATAAAGGTCTCTCGTTTAGCAAGTGGCCTGCCAGTAGGCGGAGATCTCGAATATGCCGATGAGGTCACGCTGGGTCGGGCATTTGAAGGCCGCCGCGACGTTTAATCTCGTTATGTGATACGCCTCCTGTCTCATTATTTAAGATAATCTGAAAAACGGTTAGCGCCAATTAAATCTATGCGCCACCATTGAGTCATGGGACTGATCGTTCAGAAGTATGGCGGCTCCTCGGTGGCCGATGCCGAGGGCATGAAGCGTGTTGCCAATCGCATCGTTGCTGCCAAGCGCGATGGCAATCAGGTCGTAGTCGTTGTTTCTGCAATGGGCGATACGACCGATGAGCTCATTGATTTAGCTAAACAGATCACTCCAATTCCATCAGGGCGCGAACTAGATATGTTGCTTACTGCCGGTGAGCGAATTTCTATGGCCCTTCTTGCAATGGCGATTACAAATTTAGGACATGAAGCCCGTTCATTTACTGGTTCTCAAGCTGGTGTGATTACAACATCTGCACATGGTCGCGCTCGCATCATCGATGTGACACCAGGACGTATTCAGGAAGCGTTGGCAGAAGGCGCAATTGCAATCGTTGCTGGCTTTCAAGGAATTTCACAAGATACAAAAGATGTAACAACTCTTGGTCGCGGTGGTAGTGACACAACTGCAGTTGCGCTAGCTGCTGCGTTAGAGGCCGATGTGTGTGAGATCTATACAGATGTTGATGGAGTCTTTAGTGCCGATCCACGTGTTGTGCCAAGTGCACGTAAGTTAAAAACTGTTACGTATGAAGAAATGTTGGAACTAGCAGCAAGCGGTGCAAAGGTTCTGCACTTGCGTTGTGTTGAGTATGCACGCCGTTATGACTTACCTATTCACGTACGTTCATCTTTTACAGCCAATGAAGGAACATGGGTGGTCAAAGATCATCCACAAGGAGGAGAAATGGAACAAGCAATCATCTCAGGCATCGCCCACGATAAGAGCGAAGCAAAGATCACGATTGTCGGCGTACCGGATCGAACTGGTGTTGCTGCACGTATATTCCAAGCCATTGCCGATGCAGACATCAACATCGACATGATTGTTCAAAACGTCTCTGCTGCAGCTACAGGTTTAACTGATATTTCATTTACATTGCCAAAAGATGAAGGCGCAGATGCAACAGCTATATTGCAAAAGCTGCAAGGTGAAGTTGGATTTGCATCCATTCAATACGATGATCAAATCGGTAAATTGTCATTAGTTGGTGCTGGAATGCGCTCACACCCAGGTATTACAGCAACTTTTTTTGGTGCAATGTCAGAGGCTGGAATAAACATTGAAATGATTTCAACTTCAGAGATTCGTATTTCTATTATCTGCCGCCAAGCTGATCTAGAACGCGGAGCTAAAGCAGCTCACGCAGCCTTTGGACTCGATGCTGATAGCACTGAAGCCGTTGTATATGGAGGAACTGGCCGATGAGTAAAAAGAAGAGCCCAAAGAAGCCATCACTTGCTGTAGTTGGTGCAACTGGCGCTGTTGGATCAGTCATGCTGAGTATTTTGTCTGAGCGCAAAGATGTGTGGGGCGAGATTCGTTTAATTGCATCTGCACGAAGTGCAGGCAAGAAGTTGATGTGTCGCGGTGAAGAGTTAACTGTTGTTGCCTTATCACCTGAAGCATTTGATGGCATTGATGTTGCGATGTTTGATGTGCCAGATGAGGTTTCGGCACAGTGGGCTCCCATTGCAGTAGAGCGCGGAGCAGTTGTAGTAGATAACTCTGCAGCATTTCGCATGGATCCAAAGGTTCCATTGGTAGTCCCAGAAGTTAATCCCAAGGATGCCAAGAAGCGTCCCAAGGGAATCATCTCGAATCCCAACTGCACAACTCTTTCCATGATTGTCGCCATGGGAGCACTCAATAAGAAATTTGAATTAAAAGAACTCGTTGTTGCCTCCTACCAGGCCGCATCTGGTGCTGGTCAACCAGGAATTGATACGTTGCGGGCACAAATGAATGTTGTAGCAGGAACGAATGCTGGTGAAGAAACTGGTGACGTTCGCAAATTAGTGAAAGATGTAGGTGCATTCCCAGCTCCACTTGCACTTAACGTCATTCCTTGGGCGGGATCCCTTAAAGAGGATGGTTACACATCTGAAGAGCTAAAGGTGCGCAATGAATCTCGCAAGATTCTTGGAATGCCAAAGCTTAAGGTTTCAACTACTTGTGTGAGAGTTCCAGTTTTAACAACTCACTCATTGGCTGTTCATGCAACATTTAAGAAGGAAGTCACACGCAAAGGGGCACAAAAGGTTCTTGAAAAAGCTGCTGGAGTGACACTTCTAGATGATCCAGAGAATAAGAAGTTTCCAACACCTAATGATGCCGTTGGAACAGATGCCACATGGGTGGGGCGCGTGCGCCAATCACTCGATGATAAGAAGTCTATTGATCTATTCCTGTGCGGCGACAACCTACGCAAAGGTGCCGCTCTTAACACTGCGCAGATAGCTGAATTACTAGCAGTAGAGTTCAGCGCATGAGTATAAAAGAGAGGCTCCAAAAGGATTTGACAGAGGCTATTCGCGGACGTGACGAGACTACTTCAGGCACAATCCGTATGGTTCTGACTGCAATCACAAATGAAGAAGTAGCTGGCAAAGAAGCACGCGTTCTAAGTGATGAAGAAGTAATCACTGTTCTATCTCGTGAAGCTAAGAAGCGCCGTGAAGCAGCTGAAGCATTTGAAAATGCAGGCCGTGCTGATAAATCTGCGCTAGAAAAGAGTGAGGGCGAAGTTATTGCAAAGTATCTTCCAGCCCAGCTCAGCGAAGCAGATATTGCAGGAATCATCGCCGAGGCAATTGCTTCAACTGGTGCGCAAGGACCAGGCGATATGGGCAAAGTGATGGGGGCAATAAAGCCAAAGATCGCAGGAAAAGCCGATGGTGGCGTGGTTTCTGCACTAGTGAAAGCGGCGTTAAATAAATGACAAAGTATGAATATGCAACTGTGCCATTACTTTCACATGCGACTAAGCAGATTCTCGATGCATGGGGTTCAGATGGATGGGAACTCGTTCAAGTTGTTCCAGCACCAGGAACTGGCGAACAGCTAGTTGCTTACATGAAAAGAGAGATTGCATGAATAAGGTTGATGTGCGTGCAAAGCTAAAAGAGCTTGGTTTAGAACTCCCAGTTGCTGCAAAGCCAGTTGCTGCTTATGTTCCAGCTATTCGCACAGGAAACATTGTTTTCACTGCCGGACAACTTCCACTAGTGAACGGTGAAATGGTTGGAGTTGGAAAAGTTGATGGAGAAATAACTCCAGAGCGCGCAAAGGAATTAGCACAGGTATGTGCACTCAATGCCTTAGCTGCAGTTGAAACTGTTGCTGATGTAAACAAGATTACAAAGATTGTGCGAGTTGTTGGCTACGTCAACGGCGTTCCCGGCTATATCAACGCACCAGTTGTTGTGAACGGAGCCAGTGAGCTGTTCTTGGCAATATGGGGCGATGGCGCAAAGCATGCACGCAGCGCAGTCGGAATCGCGGAATTGCCGTTGAATTCACCTGTTGAAATTGAACTCACAGTAGAAATTACAGACTAACTATTTACCGCGCTTAACTAAGCGTTCAAAATCTGTAATCAAAACAGCACGTCCATCAAGCTTTAACCAGTTACGTCCTGCGAAATCTGCAAGGGCTTTATTAACTGTCTCGCGTGATGCACCAACAAGTTGAGCAAGCTCTTCCTGTGTCAGATCATGGTGAACGTATAAACCTTCATCGGTTTTCTTACCAAAGCGCTCACCTAAATCAATGAGTGCTTTTGCAACGCGTCCTGGAACATCAGAGAAAACAAGATCGCCCACAGCTTCATTGGTGCGACGAAGACGTTGTGCCAAACGAGCTAGTAATTGAAGAGCAACATCTGGATTTTCGCGAAGCCATGGAAGAAGTTTTGCTTGTCCTAGACTTAAAAGTTTTGCATCAGTTACTGCAGTTGCAGTTGATGTGCGTGGGCCTGGATCAAAGAGGCTGAGTTCGCCAAACATCTCACCCGGCCCAAGAATTGATAAAAGGTTTTCGCGTCCATCACCACTTGACGTTCCAAGTTTGAGCTTTCCTTCAACAATTACATATAGGTGATCACCATCTGCACCTTCAGCAAATAATACGCTTCCCTTAGAAATCTTTACTAAATCCATCTGTGCGCGAAGAGACGCCGAAGCGGCTTCATCAAGTGCGGTGAAGAGCGGTGCTCTGTTCACGGCATCTAAATCTATGGTCACGGGTAGTACTTTAGCCTCATGAGCGCCGATAGTGAAACCCGCAAAGAGGCGCGGGCTGTGTATCGAATTCTGAGCAAGACCTACCCGCAGATCCGCTGCGAACTAGATTTTAAGAATCCGCTGGAGTTAATAGTTGCGACCGTCTTGAGCGCACAGTGCACAGATAAGAGAGTTAACACCATTACCCCAGCTCTTTTTAAGAAATACAAAACCGCTAAAGCCTATGCAGGAGCAGATATTCATCAGTTAGAAGAATTGGTATATCAAACTGGTTTTTATCGTGCAAAGGCCCGACATATAAAGGGAATAGGAATCACCTTACTCGAGGAGTTCAATGGCGAAGTTCCTAACACATTGGAAGAGTTAATTACTTTGCCAGGTGTTGGACGCAAAACTGCAAATGTAGTTTTAGGTCACGCATTTGATATTCCAGGAATTACTGTTGACACACATTTTGGTCGATTATCTCGCCGCTTTGGTTGGACTAAAGAAATGGATCCAGTCAAGGTAGAACGTATTGTGGGTGAGTTAATCCCACAAAAAGAGTGGACAAATCTGTCACAGCGAATGATTTGGCATGGCCGGCGAATCTGTCATTCACGCAAACCGGCTTGTGGTGCATGCCCAGTTGCAAAGCTTTGTCCAAGTGTTGGTATCGGTGAAATGGATGCCGCTAAAGCAAAGCTCTTGGTTAAGACGGATAAGGATTTTCGATGAAGAGATTCCTAATAGCTATTGCGCTATTACTTCTGGTGGGGTGTTCTCCGCCTTCAGAGAAAGTGGTTGGGCAAGTAGTCTCCTGTCAAAGCATTTTAAATAGCACGACACAAGATTCATTAGTGCTGGATTGTTTAGATGGTGGTCATGGTGCCTCAGTAGATTCAATCAAAGGACCAGCAATTATTAATGTCTGGGGATCTTGGTGTGGTCCTTGCAAAGAGGAGATACCGATAGTGCGCTCTTTCTACAAAAAGGCCCAAGGCAAAGTTTTACTCATAGGCGTGGATGTGGAAGAGGCTTCAATTGAAGATGGCCGCAACTTCGTAGTAAGCAATGGGATTACTTGGCCTAATTTTTTTGATCCAGATGGCAAATCTCGAGCTTACTTTGGAATGGGAGTACCGGTAACGTGGTTTATCACAGCCGATGGAAGTGTGGCATATAAACATATTGGCGTGCTCAAGAGTGAAATCGAGTTAATTTCATTCACTTCAAAGTACTTAAACGTAAGGCTTTAATCCTCAGATTTTGCGCTCTGTAGCCCTTCTGAAATCAATTTCATAACATTGGGATCTGCCAAGGTTGTGGAATCTCCCACTACTCGGTGTTCAGCCACATCTTTAAGGAGTCTGCGCATGATTTTGCCACTTCGAGTTTTTGGAAGTTCATTGACAATTAGGATTTGACGAGGTTTAGCGATTGCACCAATTTCTTTGGTAACGTGATTGCGTAATGCCTTATTGAGTTCTTCGCCATCTGCATGCTCAATGCCACCACGTAAAATTACAAAGGCCACAATCCCCTGGCCCGTCATTGCATCGGTTGCTCCAACTACCGCAGCCTCTGCAACAGCTTCATGTGAGACGAGTGCGGATTCGACTTCTGTCGTTGAAATGCGGTGACCAGATACATTCATCACATCATCGACTCGACCTAATAACCAAATCGCACCTTCATCATCGAGTTTTGCGCCATCACCTGCAAAATAAATTCCTTCAAATCGTGACCAATACGTTTCTCTATATCGTGCATCTTCGCCCCAAATACCGCGAAGCATGGACGGCCATGGTTGATCAAGAATTAAGTAACCACCATGCCCTTTACTCACTGGTTCTGCGTTGTCATCAACTACTGTGGCGCTAATTCCAGGAAGGGCATTCATCGCAGAACCTGGTTTAGTAGCGCTGATGCCGGGTAACGGTGAAATCATAATTGCACCTGTTTCAGTTTGCCACCATGTGTCAACAATGGGGCAACGGTTGCCACCAATAATTTTTCGGTACCACATCCACGCTTCAGGGTTAATGGGCTCGCCAACAGAACCCAATAAGCGAAGTGATGACAGATCATGTGCTTGTGGGAATTCATCGCCCCACTTCATCCATGTGCGAATAAGTGTTGGCGCTGTATACAAAATAGTCACGCCATATTTGGCAATTAATTCAAAGATTCGACCTTTATGCGGAGTATCTGGTGTTCCTTCATACATCACTTGTGTCGCACCATTAATAAGCGGCCCATACACAATGTATGAGTGACCAGTTACCCAACCAACATCTGCTGTGCACCAATACACATCGGTTTCGGGTTTAATATCGAAAACCATTTTGTGGGTGTATGCCACTTGCGTTAGGTAGCCACCCGTAGTGTGAAAAATACCTTTTGGCTTTGCTGTAGTGCCCGATGTATACAAAATGAAGAGTGGGTGCTCAGAATCAAAGCTTTCTGCCACATTCTCATTTGATTGGCGGTCAACAATTTCATGCCACCAAACATCACGATCAGTCCATGCAGTTTCTTGCTTTGTGCGCTGTACAACTAAAACCTTTTCAACATTGTGTTGACCCTTGAGTGCTTCATCAACTGCAGGCTTTAATGCAAAAGCTGCACCTTTTCTAAATCCGCCGTCGGCGGTAATAACTAATTTCGCATCAGCATCTTGAATACGAGATAACAACGCATCTGCTGAAAAGCCGCCAAAGACAACGGAATGCGGTGCGCCAATGCGTGCACACGCCAACATTGCAATCGCAGCCTCTGGAATCATCGGCATATAGATCGCCACACGATCGCCAGCTTTAATTCCTAGTTCAATGAGTGCATTAGCTGTTTTCTTAACTTCAGTAAGTAACTGGGCATACGTAATGGTGCGGGTGTCACCGGGTTCACCTTCAAAATGAAATGCAATTCGATCTCCCCGACCTTGGGTGACATGTCGATCAAGAGCGTTAACTGAGGCGTTTAACTTTCCACCAATGAACCATTTGGCATACGGTGGCTGCCAGTCCAAAGTTGTATTCCACGGCTTATCCCACTGTAATGATTGTGCTTGTTCATCCCAAAAAGCTAGACGATCTTTTTCGGCACGGGCGTATAGATCAGGCTGTGCATTGGCAGCTGCAGCAAACTGGGCAGTTGGTGGGAAATGGCGATTTTCACTCAATAAGTTTTCTAAGGACTCATGGTCTTGGCTCATACAAAGAGAGATTACCTCCCATATGGGGTTATCAACAGAGTTTTTGTTGGGGTAGTTCTCACTGATGCGAGGCGCTCAGAATGCCAATCGCGAAAGGAGGTCTCTCACACATGGGAATTTCATCAGTCTTTTTATTGATATTTAAATTCTTCGGCAATGCCACATTGGTCGCAGCCCTGTTCCGTTTTGCGGGCTCGGTCTTTAAGACCTATACATAGATGGGCCTATG
>Ga0214919_10008853_pt1 | contig 13119 bp, 8 predicted proteins | sample LL1503_MetaG_FD_177994 | JGI IMG/M metagenome (GOLD analysis project Ga0214919, IMG submission 177994) | Freshwater microbial communities from Lake Lanier, Atlanta, Georgia, United States - LL-1503 | ecosystem: Environmental > Aquatic > Freshwater > Lake | place: USA: Georgia | collected 2015-03-15
ATGTTGGGAAAGTGAAGCAAATCAATATTTAGGTCCACGAACAATTACACGTTTTGGAGTAGTCTTTAGTGGCGATGGTGGTGCTTTTCCCAAAATGCTCAAACCATTTACTTTGGGTCTGGGGGGTATATTAGGTGATGGATCGCAATACATGCCATGGGTCGCCTTATTGGATTTATTGAATGCTTTAGATTTCTTAATGACTTACGAAAAACAGGGTGTATATAATATTGTTGCACCCGCTATGAAGAATAATGCCGAGCTTATCAAGCTTATCGCCAAAACTTGGCATAAAACAAGCTTTATGACTATGCCAAAATTTTTAATTAAAATACTCTTTGGGCAAATGGGAGAGGAGCTATTTTTAAATAGTATCAAGGTTTCACCACAGCGACTAATTAATGATAAGTTTAATTTTCACTATCCAGATCTAGAATCAGCATTAACTGCGATAAAAAATAAAATGCTTTAGGTCTTATCTTAGATAAATATCTGCGGCTATCGGAAATTAGTATTAGCTAGGTTAAAGTAAAGATGAGACATGATGTGTAAATAAAAAGCCAACTATATTTAGATAGCGGGCTTTTAAAATTGTAGCGTTATTCGCTTGTTTTTGGCCATAATCCGTCATGAGTAACCTTAGGGCTCATATTTTCATAAAGTATGTTCATCGGATTTTGTTTGAAATCCATTAGGTTAGTCCAATTGTTGTTAGCTGATGCTGTATTCATTAGTTGATTAAATAATTCAGAGCCAGTTTGGGTAAGTGTTCTAAGATCATTGGAAAACTCTTGCATATAACTGGTATTACACGCTACGATTTGACTTATATCCTTTAAAGAAGTCAAAGTTCTGATATATTCGTTATTTGCATTAACGCGAGCCTTGAAGAATTGTTGATCAGCTTCAATAATCGAACTGAGTAATGAAGGTAGTGCATTAACTGTTTCTTTTAGTGCTTTCGGATTTAATTCCTTATGGTTAGTCATGATTTATTCCTTGTTATGGGGTTGATATTATTTTAAGCATCAAACCGTTTTTAACTAGCGTACGAAGTACAGCTATTCGACACCATTATAACACCTAAACCGGTTTTTTTATATTTAATCTTAAAATCATTCATTAAATTAAGTTACTGACTGAGAATTAAATTTTGTTCTAGAATATGAGCAAACAGTCTCCACGCTTACTTAGGCAATCGGGTCGCAACTATGGCGTTTAGCATAATATAGTCCAAAGCTACAAATCAGCAAAATTACTGCCATGAAAATAAGTGGCGTTTGGTAAACTCCATGCCCAGATTGGATTGAGCTGCTGATAATAATCGGCGCCATTCCACCAAAAATAGTAAAACCAATGTTATAACTCATCGCAACCCCGGTTAAACGAATCTTAGCGGGGAATAGGCATGTGATCAAGTAAGGTATAATCATTGCCGCTACCCCCTCCAAAATAGCTAAAATGATTACTCCTACTGCGATCTGTCCTGCATCAATTAAGCAGTAAGATATTGGTATAAGTATCGCACTGGCAATAATTAAATTTCGTAAAATAATGAATGGTGTTACGTGATTGGCAATACGCCCAGTGATATAAATGGTTATAACATTTAAGATCATTGCAATAGGCATAATTTGACTAATTAAGCGATTATCAATATGCAGCATTTTGTGCAAATAAGTAGGCATAAAGATAATTGCAATTACCACCAATGATGACATAATTCCAGTAGTAGCAATTCCAGCAATCATTTGTGGCAGATTATGCTTAAATAAATAAGCTAATGGAAACTCTGGCTTATCGTGAATTTTATTAAATGCGGCTGTTTCCTGCAAAGTTTTGCGAATTTTATAGCTGATTAAGCAAAGTGCTCCACCAAATATAAAAGGAATTCTCCAACCATAAGCAGTAAGTTGTTCGGCGTTGAAGCTAAAATTTAAGAGTTGATTAATTGCCATTCCCAATAAAAGCCCGGCATTAACACCTGTCATGGTAATCCCAAAGCCACTTCCACGTTTTTGCGGCATACTCTCACTGATATATACATAAGTACTTGGTAGTTCGCCGCCTAAAGCTAGACCTTGTAAAAGACGTAATACTAATAATCCAATCGGTGCAGCATAACCAATACTTGCATAGGTGGGTAATAAACCAATTCCGAGCGATGAAGCACCCATTAGAACTATGGTTATGATTAGTACCTTTTTTCGCCCGTGCTCATCACCAACGTGGCTAAAAATCACTCCACCGATAGGGCGTGCGATATAACCCAGCACAAAAACAACATAGCTCTCAATAATTGAAATTATCTGATTTCCACTTGGGAAAAATTGGCTGGCAAAATAAACGGAAAAGATTCCATAAATAATAAAATCATAAAACTCGAGCATTCCACCTAATGCGGCTAAACCGACAATTTTCTTTTCTTCGCGATTTAAATTTAATTGTTGCTGCATAAATTTACTCCATTATTGAAATTTAAATGATTTTAACAAAACTTGTGCTCTGGCAAGCATTGTTGATAGTATTTACCCTAAATTACTCAATGCATTTTAGCTCGAAGTGAATTAAAGTAACATTTTCGCTTAGTGAAATATCGAGCTACAAAGAAGCTATTAATAAGACAGAGTATAGAGACTAATAGACAAATCGTAATAATATAGCGATAATCATTAGTAAGTGCTAAGATGCTGCTAGTCCACAATGGTGTTAGTCCACCACCAATTAATGATGCTAGGCTAAAACAGGCCGCTACACCGCTATAACGAACTTCAACTGGGAATAAATCAACCAATAACCCCCAATAAATTCCGTTTACTCCACCGGCAAAAATTGATAATAAAATTACTACACTGTAAAGCATTTTTAGATTATCTAAAGGCAATATTCCGGTTAAAACCAGAATCAAGACAGCAATTAAGCCAACGATCGACAACTTAACGATTGTGGTTGGATTTATTTTGCTGGCTAAAAGTGCTGATAAAATGATTGCTGCAGAAACAGTTAATGCACCAATTGAGCTAATATTAGCAGCAATGCTCAATTCTAAATGTAAAAACTTAACAAACAGATTGGGTAGAAAGACATGAAATACAGATGTAATCAACGATGCGATTAATACTAAAAAAATCCCCATGATTAATTCTTTGCGATAAGTAGTGAAGAGTGCAAGTGCTGGAATTTTTTGCACCTTATGTTGCGCTTTCGCAGCTTGGAAATCGCTACTTTCGGCAATGTTTTTACGGATATAAAATCCAATTACTGCCAGTAAACTACCTAAAATAAATGGAATTCTCCAGCCAAAACTATACAAAAAATCATGATCCATCATTTCGACCATATTGCGAATCGCCCACGAACCCAGCGCGATGCTCATATTGGCGCCAAAAGGCATCCATGCGCTATAGAAATAATAGTTTTTATGATGATAAGTTTCAGCGATGTAGGTGACCGACCCTGGCATTTCGGCACCCGACGAAAAGCCTTGGAATATCCGTGAGACTAACAAAATTGCGACCGCAAAATAGCCAACTTGGTGAAAGGTAGGAGAAAGCCCAATAACTAAAGAGGGGATTGCTGTCATCAAGATCGACAAACTAAAGATGGATTTGCGTCCATATTTATCACCTAAGCTACCTAAGATGATTGCTCCAAATGGGCGCAACATATAGCTGATTGTAACTGTCATATAAGTGAAAACAATTGCCAGATAACCAATATCTTTAGGGAAAAATAAATCAGCGATTACCGAAGACAAGAATACAAAGACAAAAAAATCAAAAATTTCAAAAAAATTCCCAATTCCAGCGGCAAGAAATAGTTTTTTACGATTGGCAACTGGCTGGCTTAGTGTTGTACTCATGTATAACCTTTGGTAATTTAGTTAATTATGGCGCAATTTTACTATATTTGCGCCATAAGTACGTTGAATATACTCGTCGTCTTTGAATCTTGGGCTTTATCGGATTTCACAAAAGACTCCTTATGTAGTTCTGTCTACACTGCGTCGTCTTTTTTATCAATCCTTCGCGTCCAAGAATCAAATACTACGAGTATATAAGCTTTACCAAAGTAAAGTACTAATATAACTAAGAGCAATACTATCTTTGAAGCCAGTAAAATTTATTTAGTGGTGATTTTTAGACCAGATAGAGCACCAGAATAATCTTTAGCTAGTTGACTGAGTCTGCTCAAGGTGTTTTTAGCTAATTCTGCATAAATTGAAGCAATTGGACTTTCTTTAAGTAGTGCAATCGGTGTACCGCGATCGCTATGTTGGCATATTGCTAGATTGAGTGGTAATTTTGCCAATAAATCTAAATTATATTCATCTTTTAAACGGCTGCTTCCACCAAGACCAAAAATATCGGATTCATGTCCGCATTTTTCACAAATATGAGTTGACATATTTTCAACAACACCTAGGCATGGTATATCCAGTTTTTGAAACATATTAACACTTTTACCAACATCCAGCAGGGCAATGTCTTGTGGGGTAGTAATTACTATTGTCGCAGTTAACGGAGTCGTTTGCGCTATGGTTAAATGAATATCGCCAGTTCCAGGAGGCATGTCAACAAATAGACAATCCAGCTCACCCCATTCACTATCGTTTAATAATTGACTAAGTGCCTTGTTAACCATTGCACCACGCCAAATGGTTGCGGTTTTGGCATCAGCAAGAAAGCCAAAGGACATTGCCTTTATTCCAAATTTATCTAATGGAACAAATCGATTATTTTCACTAACCGCTGGCTTGTAATCTTCAGCTCCGATTAAAATTGGTAATGACGGTCCATAAATATCAGCATCTAAAATACCTACTTTTGCGCCAAGCTGACTCATTGCAATTGCAAGGTTTAGTGCGGTAGTTGATTTACCAACTCCACCTTTGCCTGATGTGACCGCAATGATATTCTTAATGTTGCTAATCCGCGTTAGTCCGGCTTTTACCTTGTGTGCTATAATACTAGGTTTATTAACTGTGTTATTCATAAATTTATTCTTCCGTAAACTATATATCGAGCCTGCATTAGCTTCGAAATTAATATGCTCTATCTTAGCATATCATATTAAAATTAGTTGACTATTTTAGTAGGCTACTCGCTTTTGAGGTTAGTTAATATGTCAAAAAATATAATCGTAACTTGCGCATTACCTTATGCTAATGGGGATATCCATTTAGGGCATATGGTAGAACATATTCAGGCTGATATCTGGGTGCGATTTCAAAAAATGCAAGCTAAAAACTGTTATTTTATCTGCGCCGATGATACCCACGGTACACCGATCATGCTTAAGGCTGAACAGCGCGGAATTACTCCAGAGCAATTGATTGCCGAATCATATCAGGCGCATACTGCTGATTTTGCGGGGTTTGGGATCGGTTATGATCATTTTTATACAACTAACTCCCCAGAAAACCAACAATGCGCCTATGATATTTACAATAAGTTAAAAGTAAATAATAAAATTACACTCAGGACAATCAGCCAACTTTTTGATGAAGAAAAGCAGATGTTTTTACCTGATCGTTTCGTTAAAGGTACCTGTCCTAAATGCAAAACTGAAGATCAGTATGGTGATAGTTGCGAAAAATGTGGTGCGACTTATGCGCCAACCGAATTAATCAATCCTTATTCAGCCGTGTCGGGTTCAACTCCGGTTATCCGCGAATCAGAACACTACTTTTTTAAGCTTAGTGAATGCGGGGAGTTTTTAACTAAGTGGTTATCAGCAAAAGGTCGTCTGCAAGCTGAAGCGCGTAATAAAATGCAGGAGTGGTTGGATGGTGGTTTGCAAGATTGGGATATTTCTCGTGATAAACCTTATTTTGGTTTTGAAATCCCCGATGCACCTGGGAAGTATTTTTATGTCTGGCTAGATGCTCCAGTTGGTTATTTGAGTAGTTTTATGCATTATTGTCAGCAAAAGGGTCTAAACTTTAATCAATTATGGAATAGTCCAGATACGGAGATTCATCATTTCATCGGTAAAGATATTTTATATTTTCATGCGCTATTCTGGCCGGCAGTACTTCATAATTCGGGATACCGAACACCAGATAATTTATGTGTGCATGGCTTTTTAACCGTCAATGGACAAAAAATGTCTAAATCACGCGGTACGTTTATCACCGCCAGTAGCTTTTTAAGTAGTGGTTTGAATCCTGAGTTTTTTCGTTACTACGTAGCAAGTAAAATGACCGCTAAAATTGAAGACATTGATTTTTCTTTTGATGATTTTGTTGCTAGAATTAATTCTGAATTGGTTGGCAAGTATATTAATATTGCTTCTCGTTGTGCGGGTTTTATTAGCAAGCGCTTTAATAATCGTTTGGCAGCTAGCTTAGACCAAGAATTAATTAATGGTGTTTTAGCAATTAAGACCGAGTTAGCTGGATTATTTCAAGAGCGTGAATTTGCTAAAGCTATTAAATTAATTATGCGTGTGGTTGATGAGGTTAATCTTTATGTAGATAATCATAAGCCATGGTTATTAGCTAAAGAAGATGGTAAAGAACAAGAGTTACACTTAGTTTGTACGAGCTTAATTAATGCATTCAGATTAATCGCTATTTACTTGAAACCAGTAGTTCCACAATTAGTAGCTAAAATTGAATTATTTCTTAATTCTGCACCGCTAATGTGGAGTGATTTAGAGCAGTTGAGTTTAAATAATGAAATTAATAATTACAGCCATTTAATTAACCGGGTGGAGCCTTCCATGATTGAGAAAATAATCGAAATTAATCAGCAGCAATTAGATGCACAAAACGCAGACTCAAAATCAGCAGCAGAAAATATTGTCTATGAAAAGATTGCTGAAATCATTTCAATTGATGATTTTAGTAAAATTGATTTGCGAATAGCTAAAATTGTTGCAGCAAGTCACGTTGTCGGGGCAGATAAATTAATTCAGTTGACATTGGATATTGGCACTGAGACACGGAATGTTTTTGCTGGGATTAAGTCTGCATACGATCCAGCTAATCTTGTTGGCAAACATACTGTAATGGTTGCAAATTTAGCGCCGCGGAAGATGAAGTTTGGAATGAGTGAGGGCATGGTATTGGCTGCTAGTTTTGAAGATAAACATGGTGGACTTTACATTTTGGAGCCGCACGAAGGTGGACAAGCTGGGATGCGAGTACGCTAAATCGAGTTAAAAGTAGCCACTTTATAAGCACTTATGTTTATAATAACATGTTAATTTTTATTCTCACACTGAGACCTATTTTATGGGGTATGTAAATGAAGCTTAAAAAGATTACTTCGGTATTGGCGGTTTCATCCGCATTAATGTTGAATGTATGTGGCGGTGGCGGAGCTGCTGGGCCAACTCAGAATGCTGGGTATGGTGATGTGCTGTCAATTTCACAGCAAAATCTTGGTGTTTATGCCAGGGTGCAGGTCTTATATCCAGTAATGTTGCAAACAGGGAAGTTTGGTGCTATCAAAGGGGCTTCATTTAGTGTTGAATCTGCTTTTGAGTCAGCAAACATAATAAATAGCGCAAGGACTTTTAATTTTAATCCTGTGGCACCAATTACTACTAAACCTAATTATTTTAAAGCTGAGTCAGTTTCTGCATATGCAGTTGAATATAAAACACCTGGACAGAATTCAGAGACTAATCCAGCACAAATTGTGCGCACGGCTTCTGGTTTAATTATTGTACCTAATGGAGTTGCGCCACGTGGTGTAGTGGTCTATTTTCATCCAACAGTATCGGCAAAAAATCAGGTTCCCTCGTGTCTTTCTTCACTGGGTGCTGGAAATGTATCAAGCAATCAGCCAGCATATTGTACCGCTAATGCAGCGGGCAACCCTTTTGGTTCGGGTTTGTTTGCTACTTTATCTGCATTGTATGCGGCACGTGGTTATGTAGTTATTGCACCTGATTATGTCGGATTAGGAGTTGATTATAATAACGTTCATCCTTTTGTCGTTTATCCTGAAAATAATGTAATGAGTGCGTTTAATATGTTCCCAGCTTTGCGCCAAATCTTGGAGTCAGCCCCCTTCAATGTCGACAGTAAAACAAGGCTTCCTTTATTTCTTACTGGTTATTCTGAAGGTGCTGGCTATGCGGTCAAGGCTTCACAAATGGCGCAAACAACCGCTGCTGGTGCACTTTCTGCCGCTAATTTGCAACTTAAAATGACCTCTCCTCAAGAAGGTGCATACTCATTGACAGATCAAATGAGTTTTGCCTTTGAGGATGGTAATGATGGATTTATAAATTGCGCTAATAATCTTAGTTATAATTGTGGTAATGTTGATATGATGAAACCAGATCAATCATCCGTTACCAATGAAGTTTCAGCGATGAATAATTGGAATATAGTTACATCAGCAGTAGCTGCACAATATAAGCCGTTATTAACCAGTAATGTACTGACTGCGGCGATGTACTATCATTTTCATAATTTAGATGGTGCATATGACATGGCGATGAATCATCAATTTTGGGCAAATATCTCGGTGCCGGATGTCGGTATTTTGAGCTTATATCAACTATTTTCTAGCCCTTATTATGTAGAAAATCAAATTGCTGGCTCTATATTCATAAATACTACAAAAATTGATGGTTATGACCCAGAAATTAGCCCAAATATCACGCTATTTACACCACAGGGTAATTTGCCAATTCAGCTCCCTCCTAATCACTGGGGAACTGACAATGCTGGTACCAAATTTATAAATGCAGCGGTTGCTAGAGATCCGCAATTTGTTTCAATATTAGCAAGTGGTTCAACCTATAACTGGCACACTAACTCACCGATTAACTTTATTCATATGAATTATGATTCTGCAGTGACCATACTTAATTCATATCAAGCGTATTCATGTATGAGATATGGGGTAAGTTTTCCTGGTAGTGGCAATTTAGTTGCATCTTCTGCACCTTGTACCACCTCTGCTAGTGGGGCTTTGATTGAATCAACAATTATTCCGAATTACCAAATGACGAATAATGCAATTCAGCTCACACCAATGGCTACAACTACTACAGTAAATCCATTAGCGATTAATAAATTTTGGACAGATTCATCACTGAATAGTTCATTTGGCAAACCATTTGATCATTCTGATATGATGGTGCAGGGCAATATTGCGGCACTATGTACTTTTGAGAATTCATTGAAAGATGGTTCAAACTCAGGTATATGCCCAGAGTTATAAAATCTGCAATTTACTTTGCAAATTCAAAGCCTCCAGAAATGGAGGCTTTGGGATGACTTAGACATAAAAATAAATTATGGTTTCAATTAAAAATTCCAGCCCCAGTTTGGTGTGGTAAGTTTATCTGGATTGTTGTTAGTATCATATTGCTGATTCGGCGTTAAAGTATAATCTGGCAAACCTCCACTAGGGTTATCAACGGTAATCTTATTTACCGCACCACCAGGACCACGTTGCTCAGTAATTCGTTTGAATCTAGTTGCTTGCGACTCATTTGCCATGGCTGCAGCACTCTCACTAATTATTGGACGTGCAGCATTACCTGGTTGGGGCAGCATAATTGGCGCACTGTTGTTTAGATTTTTAGGTGGCAAAGGAATAGTCTCTGGAGCTTGCTTACCACCAAAAACGGAACATCCACCAATAACAAGTAGCGATGTAGTTAGGGCTAGCAATTTAGCTACAAGAGAGTGTTTATTATTTTGCATCTTTCTGTCCTTATGCAATTTCTTCATGCCAATACAAGCCATCACGCGCCAATAAAGCAGATGAGCTAGCTGGTCCCCAGGTTCCTGCCGGATACTGTTTAGGTGCAACTTTTAGTTCTTTCCAGGTTTCCAAGATTGGCTCAACCCACTTCCAAGCCGCGATTTGCTCATCACGGCGAACAAATAAGCTTAGATTACCACGGATAATATCCAATAATAAGCGCTCATAACCATCCGTACGACGGGCGTGGAACATTTCATTAAAATCTAAATCTAAGTAAACTGGTTGCAAGCGGTTGGTGTCCCCTGGTTGTTTAGCAAGGAAAAATAGTTTTACTGTCTCTTCTGGCTGGATTCTAATAATCAGGCGATTAGCAAAAGTTCCTCCACTGGTTGGAAATATTTTACACGGAATATCTTTAAACTGAATTACGATTTCAGCAACTTTTTCCTGCATTCGTTTACCAGTACGCAGGTAAAATGGAACGCCAGCCCAGCGCCAATTTTGGATTTCAGCTTTTAATGCAACAAATGTCTCAGTGATACTGTTTGGTGCAACTTTATCTTCTTCAAGATAACCTTTTACGGATTGTCCGGATACTGCACCAGCTTTGTATTGACCTTTAATTACATTTTTTAATACATCATCTTCTGATAATGGTTTCAAGGAACGTAAAACCTTAAGTTTTTCATCCCGAATAACATCTGCATCTAAGGAAGAGGGTGGCTCCATTGCTACGATACATAACATTTGTAATAAGTGGTTTTGTAGCATGTCACGCAAAGCCCCTGTGTGCTCATAGAAGTCGCCACGTGAACCAACACCGATATCTTCTGAAACAGTAATTTGAACACTATTAACCCATTGACGGCGCCATAAGGCTTCAAATAATGTATTGCCAAAGCGAACTGCCATTAAGTTTTGTACTGATTCTTTACCAAGGAAATGATCAATACGGTAAATTTGATCTTCTTTAAAGTATTGTGCCACATAGTCATTAATATCATTAGATGATGCCAAATCATTACCTAATGGCTTTTCTAAAACTACTCGGGAGCGTTCATGATTAAGCCCAGATTTGGCTAGGTTAAAACTAATCGTTTTGAACAACTCCGGCGCAGTTGATAGATAGTAAATATTAGTTTTGCTTTGGTCTAGCAATGCTCCTAACTTATTATAAGCAGCTTCGTCGTTTACATCTAACTGAACATAGTTTATTAGTTTACTAAACTCACTCCAATGGTGTGGGTCTATTTTATTTTTTGCATCCATTGCGTATTTATATGCTGAGCTAATATAATCTTCTGATGAGATATCTCCGCGTCCTAAGCAAAATAAGCGCGAGCTAGATTCAATATTACCATCAATAAATGCATTGTATAATGCTGGCAATAATTTTCTTTTTACTAAGTCACCAGTACCGCCAAACAATACCATATCAAAACATTCAAGCTTATTTACCATCGTTAAACCTCATTTAAATAAATGCTACAATTGTTGACGATATTATAGTCGATATCAGCATATTCAGTGATAGAATCTTGATGATTGTTGTGGAATGATTAGATTGCTGCAGCGCACCTAATATTTTATGGTGATTATGTTAAAATTCACACCCATTCAATGTTTATAAAAAGGTAAGGGTGTTGTTATGAGTTTTCAGCAAGTTAAGTTATTTCCTCCTCTAAAAGGTGTTTTTGTTGATTTAGCAAAAGTTCCAGACCCCGTTTTTGCTGAAAAAATGGTTGGGGATGGTTTTGCGATTGATCCACTGGACAATGTCTTGCACTCACCCATTGATGGTAAAATAAAATCTGTTCATCGTGCCAAACATGCTATAACAATCGAATCTAATTTAGGTTTTGATATATTGATTCATGTTGGGCTGGAAACTGTATCTCTGGCTGGAGAAGGTTTTAATGTTAAGGTGAAAGAAGGCGATGTTGTCAAAGTTGGAGATGTACTTAGTGAGTTTGATATAGGCTATGTTGCTGAAAGAGTAGTAGCTTTAATAACACCTGTTTTAGTTATGGATATAGAAGAAAAAGAATTAAGTATTGAGATTTTACCTCACGGAACTCTTGTTGATTTAGAGCAAGCAATTATGATTATTAGCTGTGGACAAGTTACAACAATTAGCCAGGTTGATACCCCCAAAAACTCATTAGAGTCAGACTTAATTACAGTTCCCAATACCCATGGTATTCACGCACGCCCAGCGGCACAATTGAATGCAATTGCCCGTAAATACCCAAATCATGAAATCGTAATGCTAAAAGGTGAACAATCAGGCAATGTTAAAAGCGTAGTTTCCTTACTAAGCCTATCGGTGCAATATCAAGACCAAATAAAAATTTTGGTAAAAGGCGATGGTGCACAAGCAATTATTGATGAAATTAAGGCTGCACTATTAGAGATGCACGACGATGAAAGTGAAAATCCTAATGCTAATCCAACTGCTGGCGAAGAAGATAGTAAAGTTGAAAATGGCAAATATCATGGAGTAGTTGCATCAACCGGGATGGCAGTAGCAAAACTTGTGCAACAAACTGGGGTTCAGTTTAAATATGAGCGCTTTGCCGCTGATTCTGAAGCTGAGCTAGCTAAGCTGGATAGCACCACAAAACTGTTAATTAGAGAGCTGGAAACGGAGATTAAAGCATTGACAGAGTTTGATGTAGCACATAAAAATATCTTAAGTGCACATCTTATGATTTTAACTGATCCGGAATTGACCGCAAACTCCAAAAATTTAATTATGCGTGGACAATCAGCACCATTTGCTTGGGATAAAGCTACTAATGAGTCGTGTAAAGCTTTAGCGGCAACCGGAAATGCATTATTAATTGAGCGACAAAGTGATTTATTGGATGTTAGAGATCGGGTGTTAACCGGACTTTGTGGTAATGAAAATAAAGTCATTCAAGAATATGCTGAAAATGTTATCTTGGTTGCGGAGGATTATACTCCGTCACAAGTTATTGCATTAAGCGATAAAGTTAAAGGCTTAGTTAGTGTGCGCGGTGGGGTAACCTCACATGTGTCAATTTTAGCGCGTACACGTGGAATTCCTCTTCTAGTAGGAGTAGCCAAAGAAGTATTACAAGAGAACTCTAAAGTGGTTATTTTAGATACATTAACTACCGCAATTTTAAATTCATGCCCAAGTGAACAAGAGTTAGTAATTGCCAATCAAGCAGTTGCTAAACGTGAAGAAGAATTACGTGTGGCGCAAGAGTCATCTTCTTTAGCGGCAACGACTAGCGACGGTGTACAAATTAATTGTTTGGCAAATATTGGAAATATCAATGAAGCTAAGATTGCTGCAGCTAATGGTGGAGAAGGTGTTGGCCTATTCCGGACTGAATTTATGTTCCTAGAAAGCAAAGAAGCTCCTAGTGAAGAAACGCAGTTTAAAGAGTATTCTGAGATTAATCAGGTT
>Ga0214919_10008855_pt1 | contig 13116 bp, 10 predicted proteins | sample LL1503_MetaG_FD_177994 | JGI IMG/M metagenome (GOLD analysis project Ga0214919, IMG submission 177994) | Freshwater microbial communities from Lake Lanier, Atlanta, Georgia, United States - LL-1503 | ecosystem: Environmental > Aquatic > Freshwater > Lake | place: USA: Georgia | collected...
AAACCCCGGGGCCATCAAACTCCATTGCCTTGTAAGTGGCACCATCGCAGCCAATATCTCCAATAACCGCAAGAATAAGGTCTTTAGCCATTAGATAAGGAGGCAAAGTACCTTCGAAAACAAATCGCATGGTAGGCGGAACTTTAAGCCAAAGGTTGCCTGTACCCATGACAAAGCCCGCGTCTGTATTACCAATGCCGGTTGCGAATTCTCCAAATGCACCCGCAGTGCAGGTATGGCTATCGGTGCCCAGCAATACTTCACCTGGGCGGGTATGGCCTTCTTCAGGCAGTGCGATATGGCAAACGCCTTTATAACTTTCAGTGCCAACATCGTAGTAATAAGGCAGGTTTTGCTCTTTGGAAAACTCCCTCAAGACATCAACATTACGATTGGCCATCTTGTCTGCGGTAAAAATATAGTGGTCGGGGATGATGACGATTTTCTTAGGATCCCAGACCTTGGCAGCTTTTCCAAAATGTTTTTTAAATACGCCTATGGTGCCCGGGCCACAAACATCGTGGGTCATTAAAATATCGATATCAATCCAAATGTTTTGACCAGGTTCTACAAAATCAGTTTTTGCGTGTTTTGCTAGGATTTTCTCGGTCAGGGTCATGGCTGGCATGGTTGCGCCTCCGTTGGGTTTACTAAGTGTACCCTTTAGTATACTTGTAAAGGGCCGTTGGGCATGGTGTTGCACCAAAAGTTTTGCCACATTTCCATATTATAGTTGTAAAGAAGCATTGAGTATAATCGTGTTATCCTTATTCTTTTTAATTGGGTGACGATAAATGGCTCTAGATTCAACTAAAAAAGCAGTGGTTTTACTTAGTGGCGGGCTCGATTCAAGCACAACCCTGGCGGTAGCCCTTAAAGAAGGGTACGAATGCCATGCTTTGACCATTAATTATCAGCAAAGGCATCATGCTGAAATCGAAGCTGCAAAAAGAGTTGCCTCGCAATTGCGAGTTTTCGATCATAAGGTAATTGACTTGGATTTAAGGGCATTTGGCGGCTCGGCTTTGACTTCTGAGGAAGCAGTTCCTAAAAATCGTTCCCAAGCATCCATGGCTTGCGAAATTCCAGTAACCTATGTTCCTGCAAGAAATACGGTGTTTCTTTCCATTGCACTGGCTTGGGCCGAAAGCCTCAATGCTTTTGATATTTTTCTTGGGGTGAATGCTGTCGATTATTCTGGATACCCTGATTGCAGGCCAGACTTCATCAGGTCTTTCGAAAGTCTCGCTAATCTTGCCACCAAAGCGGGGGTCGAAAAAACAGGAAAATTTAAAATCCATGTGCCCCTGATAGTTCTCTCCAAAAAAGAAATCATCAAATTGGGTCAATCTCTTCATTTGGATTTCTCCTTGACCCATACCTGCTATGACCCCAAGAAAAATGGGAAATCATGCGGTTTGTGCGATGCCTGCATTCTAAGGCTCGAGGGATTCAAAGAAGCTGGACTTACCGATCCCATCTCTTACGATAGAGTGGGATTATGAAAATATCTGAGATTTTTTATTCGATTCAAGGCGAAGGTGTTCTTAACGGCGTTCCCTCGGCGTTTGTTCGCACCACGGGTTGTAACTTGCGCTGCGTTTTCTGCGATTCCCCCCAAACTTCTTGGAATCCAGAAGGCGAAACCCTTTCTCTCGATGCTATTATTTCCCAAACCAATCTCTTCAATACTAAGCATGTAGTTATTACCGGGGGCGAGCCCTTTTTACACCATGACCTTAACGACCTCTGCATAAAATATAATGAACTTGGCTACCACATCACCTTGGAAACCGCTGGTACGATTTTTCAAAAAGTACAATGCAATCTTTTAAGTATCAGCCCTAAGCTATCCAACTCAACTCCCCACCACATGGAAAATGGTAAATATAAATTGAGGCATGATGAACTCCGGCTTCAGCCCGATGTTGTCAGAAAGTTAATGGATATTTCGGATTATCAATTAAAGTTTGTGATTGACTCTCCTAGCGATACCAATGAGGTGCGAGAATTCCTTAAATCGTTGGGTAAAATCGAAAAATCGAAGGTGCTTTTAATGCCTCAGGGAATCACCCGCGAGGACTTAGACAAAAAATCTAAATGGCTGGTTGAGCTTTGTAAAGAAGAAGGATTCCGCTATTGCCCTAGGTTGCACATCGATTTATATGGCAACACATTGGGCACTTAGCATTAGGAAATTTGAGCGCGCTTCAGATGCCAAGGGGTTTCTTTTTCGTAGGTTCGAGCGATGCGCAAAAGTTTCTCTTCAGAAAAAGGTGCGCCCAATAGTTGCAACCCGATCGGAAGATTTTTCGAATTAAAACCGCATGGGATGCTGATACCTGGGATGCCCGCTAGATTGCAGCTAATTGTATAAATGTCGGATAGATACATGGAAAGTGGATCTGAGCTTTTTTCCCCTGCCTTGAATGCGCAAGTAGGTGCAGTTGGCCCCGCAATTACATCGCAATCCGCAAACGCTTTGTCGAAATCATCACGAATTAGCCTTCGAACTTTTAATGCCTTTAAATAATACGCATCGATGTAGCCACTCGATAGCGAATAGTTGCCCAGTAAAATGCGTCTTTTAACCTCGGCACCAAAACCTTCTCCCCGACTTTTGCTGTACATATCGATGAGGTTGCTGTGATCTTTTGATCTGTGTCCATAATGCACACCATCGTAACGGGCCAAATTGCTGGATGCCTCTGCAGTTGCAACAAGGTAATAAGTTGCAATCGCATAAGTGCTGTGTGGCAGTGAAATTTCTTTGATGGTTGCGCCTCTGCTTTTAAGCACATCAAGCGCTTCTCGAACCGATTTTTCTACTTCTGCATCCAACCCACCTGCAAAATATTCCCGTGCTACCCCGATGGTGAAGGGCTTTAGTGGAACCTCAAGATTTGCAGTATAATCGGGCACTTCGTTTGCAGTGCAGGTGCTATCGCGATCGTCTTTTCCTGCAATCACATTTAACAAAAGAGCGGTATCTGTTACATCATGGCTGAAGGTTCCGATTTGATCCAGCGAGCTGGCGTATGCCACCAATCCGTAACGGGAAACCCTGCCATAGGTGGGCTTTAAGCCTACGATTCCGCATAAACTTGCAGGCTGACGAATCGAACCGCCTGTATCGGAGCCCAATGATATTGGTGCTTCGCAAGCAGCGACAGCCGCGGCTGAACCACCACTCGAACCACCAGGAATGCATTCAAGATTCCAAGGGTTTCGTGTGGTTTGGTAAGCGCTATTTTCTGTTGATGAACCCATTGCGAATTCATCAAGATTGGTTTTGCCAAGGATCACGGCATCGGCTTGATGAAGCTTTTCTGTTACATGCGCATCGTAGGGCGGGATGAAGTGCTCAAGTATTTTGCTGCCACAGGTTGTGGTAATTCCTTTGGTGCAAATGTTATCTTTTACTGCGATTGGGACGCCAGCAAGAGTGCCAAGTTTTTCGCCTTTGGAACGCCTCGAATCGATGGATCGAGCGGTTGCCAATGCAGCTTCTTCGTTCACGAGTAAAAAGCTTTTTACTTTAGGATCTTTGGCTTTGATTGCTTCTAGGAAAGCCTTGGTGATAGTTTCTGCGTTGGCTTCACCTTTTGCTTGAATTTGGATAAGCTCTGCAGCGGTTTTTTCAGTCAATTTACTGGTTAAAGGAGACATTTCTGGCCTGTTGCAAAGTTAATTGGATAACAAATTCTTCGAAGGAAAAATGATTATTCTAATATCGCAGGCACACCATAAAAGTTCCCCTGACGATCAGGAGCGTTTGCAAGTGCCTCGTTTACATTGATTGATTCTTTTAATACATCTTCACGGAAAACATTGGAAACATCTAGCGCATGGGCTAAAGGCTCCACATTATCCGTGTTAACTTCTTGAAGTTGATTGATGTAGTTTAAAATAGAACTTAATTGCGTAGATGCAGCAATTAGCTCTTCTGGTTTAAGCTCTAACCTTGAAAGGTGAGCAATCCATTTAATTTCATCTAAGGTAATCGCCAAGGGAAGCTCCCTAGAAGATACGATTAAACCATGCCGGCTTGGATTTGGAAGGGACGCTTCTTCACAGGGCGTTGGATCTTCCCGGATCGAATGCATTGAACGCAAACGGTAAGCCGTTGAACCGAGCCACCCACTTGGCATTGAAGCGTTTGTAGGTTTGGGCTGTGCAAGCGCTTGGATTTGCCTGTTACTTTGCGACCGATACCGCCGAGGTATTTTGCTTTACCTCTGTAAGTATAGGTGTTACCTTGGCCCGCTCTTTTTTCGCAAATATCGCATTTATAAGACATTGTCCCAGCCCCTTCGGGAAAAATTAATCGATTATCGCCTTAAGCTTTTCATTCTACAACTTAAACTCTAACAGGCAATATATTCAGTAATTTCTTGCCTACTTCTTTGTGTATTAGCCTTTCTCCTTCGTTTTAACTATTTCAATCTTCTTCAAAACCAATGCAAACTGTCTTTTTGTATACTACGCTTCCTTTAATATCGATTCTAACGAAAACAAGGATCCAATAGCTTTGGAGATTGGGGAAAGATGGAAAACTTCTTGCGTTATACCTTTTTGCCTTAGACAATACTTATGTAAGCAGATCACCCGTACAAAGCATGCGGAGTTCGTTGATTTCTCGTGCTTTTGAAGAAAGCTTTTCGGAGAGTACCTAAGCCATGGCAAAGAACGAAAAAAAAGAAAAAAAAGATAGTGACCCAGAAGTTTTCCTTCCCAAAGAAGAAGGGGCAATCGATATCCCCGAACCTATTGATGAGAATGATTCTACCATTGCCATGAGTGGATCTGATTTGGAAAAAGCGGAAGCATTGGATCCGCCAGAAGTTGAAGTTGATAGTTTCGAAGAGATTTCAATAGAAGGTTCTGAAAATATAATTTCCGAAGACGCCAGCGATTTTTCTGCATTGGATGAAATTGAAAACACCAAGCAGCCTGAAATTAAGAAAACCATGCTGGCCAGAGATTCTGATATCGATGATGCATTTGATGATTCTGGTTCTAATATTCCAGAATTTGGTTCTGAATCTTCTTCTAGCGAAGTTATCTCCATAGCTAACGGAAATGATGCTGAAGAAGAAGTACAAGCACCTAGCCCAAAGAAAACCCAGTTGGCTTCCAGTCAATCAAAGCACACGCAATTTGCCCCTGCAGGTTCAGAAATTGATTCTGAATTTGGCGGGAGTGAATCTGAATTTGGCGGGAGTGAAGAGGTTCCGATCGAACCAACCGCTTCTGCAAATGAATACGAACCAGAAGAACCACTTGAAGAAGAAGTTGAAGGTGCCACTACCGCATTTGATCATGATCCGGTTCAAGCAACAAATAAAACTCCTGATGAGGATGACTTCGATAAATACACCGATCCCGACTTGAATACGGGTTCAGGTGAACCAGAATCAGAACCAGAACAAGAACCCGAAGAAGCGGGACCAGAACCCGTTGCACCTCCACGCAAGAGGGGCGGTATTTTGGTAGGCACGATGGTGGGAACCATTCTTGGTGCAGGCATTTTTGGTGGCTTATATGAATTTGGGATCGAAATCCCCCAAGAGTTTCGCATGAATAAAAGCGAAGCAGTTATCGCTCTTGAAAATGGCAAAAAGAGAGCCGAATCTGATGCTAAATCCAAGGCCGAGGAAGTTGCCAAAATCAAAGATGAAGCAGCAAAAGCTGATGAAGATAACAAAACCAAAGAAAAAGTATTTCTTGCCAAACATGAAGCTGAGTTGAAGAAGGCTGCTGATGATAAAAAAACCGAACTCGATGAAGCTGATAAGACCTACAATGTTTCGCTTAAGGCTGCAGATAAGAAGCTAGCAGACCAAAAAGCAGAAGCTGAAAAAACGGTTAAAGAAACCATGTTGGCAGCAGATAAGAAGGTTAAGGAAACCGAGGATACAGCCAAAAAAGAAATCGCAGAGGAAAAGAAAACGACTAAGGAAAAACTTACAGAAGCTGATACCAAGTTCACCACGCTGAAGGGTGAAAAAACAAAAGTCGAAGAGTCCCTCAAGAAATCTGAAGACTTTGTCGCATCCATTGGAACAGAACTTTCTCAGGCTAATTTGGTCAAAGATAAAACCAATCCAACGAATGTTGTAGAAGGCTTGAAAAAGGGTATGGAAATCATCCAGAGCAAAGATCCCCAAGGCATGATTCGTGGGTTGCAAACCAAACTGGTTGACGACACCACAAAATTTACCAAGCAAATCGAAGTGGTAGATAAGAAATTAAAGGAAAGTCGGCAGCCTGCAGAAATGCTTGAGTACTGGCGCACTTTGATGGAGAAAAAAGGCCAGGGAGAATTGGAAAAGAAAGCTACCGAAGATGTTGAAAAGGTAATTGCGGATACTTCTTCAACTCCTGACTTAAAGGCGCGCGCCGAAGTTCTTAAGGGTATCACCCTGAGAAACCAAGGTAAGTATGTCGAAGCAAAGGTTTTGCTTGAAAAAGGTAAAGCTGCTTTAAATGCAGGCGATATCGCTTGGAAACTTCAAGCTGATATTGCACTTAAGGAAGCTAACGATCCCGTCACCCATTTTGTTGAATTAAGTAAAAAACAAGAGTCCATGAATCAAATTGTTGAGTCGGTAAGCTCGCTAAGCAAGGCAATTGAACTTTCAACCCAGTTCAGCCCCAAGCGAAGGGCAGAGCTCCTTGCAGATCGTTGCTTGGTGGAAATTGAACGAGCCCAGGTTAGAGCCAAGGGTAAGCCACAACTCAATGACCCCTCGCTTTTGGCAGCAGCCAAGGATGCGGATGAAGCGGTCTTATCAAAGACTGCACTAGGGTACTATGCCAAGGGAAGAGTTGCTGAGGTACGTGGCGAAATTATCGATGCGATTGATTTTTATCGTAAAGCTGTAAACGAAAATAAGGCATTGGATGCTGAAGGCATTAAGTATCGAATCGCACTTGCAAGGTTATTAAATTCAGTTTTACCTACTAACATCAAGCCTAAAGAAGCAGATGTTGAAAAGGTTGGCGTTCTCGAAAAAAAGGAACCTGAAATGCTGACAAACTTATTTGCATTATTGCTGACTGGGTTTTATTTCCAACAGCCAGAAATTGTGTTCCCACCAGAAAGCCCCAAGATCAGCCCCAAGGAATCTCGCAAGCTTGCGGATGAGATTCTTGCTTCACCCGATGCTCCTTTTGATGCCAAGGCGCAGGCTTATGCAATCAAAGGTTTGCCCACCAAGGCAATCAGGGAATATGTCATTGGGCTTCGTGAAAAAATGGGGCCTATCCATTTTGAAAACCTCATGAAAATAATCGAAGATCACCCTAGCTTGACGAATCATAATTTAGGCAATCAAGCCAACCCTGTTGAAGCTGAACGCTTTTACGCTACAGGCATGGCGCTTTATTTTAACAAGCGATACCTAGAAGCTGAAAAAGCATTCATGGCGGCAGTTGAAAATGAAAGGCAAGATGCCCGTTATCAATATTACTTGGGGCTTTCTCGCTTGGCGCAAAACAAGGCAGAGGCTGCAGAGGCCTTTGAAGCTGCTTCCAAATATGAAAAACTTGGCAGGCCTTCGAGAGCAGCGGTTAGCACTTCACTTGAAAGAGTGCAGGGCCCACAAAGGCAGATTTTAAACATGTATCGTAACAGCCGTTAATTCTTTTTGGGTTTCTTGATTTTGGGGCGGAAGAATGGATCGCTTAAGCCTTCAAATTCTTCCTTCCCTTTTCCCCCGGGGAAGAATAGTTCCTCCCATTGGGCTGTTTCATCTGGCGTAAGTTCTACCGGTTTCATGGGAATATGAAGTTCTTCCTTGGGCTTGCTGTTGTCTCTTAGATGAAACTCTAAATCTAAACATCCAACTTGCAAACAACCTTTTTTCTCTGCTGCTTTTATCAGCCTTTTATCATCAGATACCACCACTAAAGCTTTGGGGAATCTTTCCTCCAACAACGCTGCTTCAATGTAGCTGTCTGCATCAGATCCTGTGGTAAAAACAGCCGTTATCTCGGGGTACTTATCCGTTCTCTTTGGCCCTGCCAAACCTCTCTTTGCATCGTATACAAGTGTGATTTTATGATTGGCCCCGGGGTTATCTTTAAGCAGATCGTGCAGATTTTTTAATAACCAGTTCCTTTCAAGTTCCAATACACCCGGTGGAACTGAATCGCTTAGTTTCCTTACTGCTCGTAAAAGGTTATAACCATCAATTAGATAATGCATTGGCTATACTTTCTAAGATAATGACTTCAGTTACTATTTACATTAATAACCAATGGGAAACGATAATGGTTAAAAATATTCTCCTTTTTGATATTGATGGGACTTTGCTTTCAAGTGCGGGTGCGGGGAAAGATGCCTTGGAAAAAGGCATGGCGGCCAAGTTCGGTGTCGATCATATCGTTGATGGCTTAAGCCTAAGTGGGCGTACCGATAAAGGTATTCTGCATGATTTGCTCAGACTGCATGGGATTGAGCATACCGATGCTTCGTATGAAACGATGATGAAAGCCTATTTAGCGAATCTTCCGGAGTGCCTTAAAAGTGTGCAGGGAAAGATATTGCCCGGGATTAAAACAATGCTTGAGGATTTGAAAACCCGGGATGATTGCGCGGTGGGGCTTCTTACGGGAAATCTGCGGGCAGGAGCCAAAATAAAACTGGGTCACTTTGGAATCTTTGAGCACTTTAAATTTGGAGGTTTTGGCGATCATCACCTTGATAGGGATGATGTTGCGCGGGAAGCTTTGGGTGAAATCCATACAAGATTTGGCAAGGATTTTGCCACTTCCAAGATATGGGTGCTTGGCGATACTCCCTTGGATATTAAGTGTGCCCGAGCGATTAATGCCAAGGTACTGGCAGTTGCAACGGGTTGGCACACGATGAAAGAATTAGAATCTCATGGGCCAGATTTGTTATTTGAAGATTTAACCCATACTGATGATGTTCTTAAAAAGATGCTTTCTTGAATATGGAGTGCATTTTTTAAGCTGACCAAAATCATTTTCATTGTTTTACCATTGCAGTTGATGGGCAAAACAGTCAGGATAATAGGTGTTGATGTTTAAAGATATATAGGGGAATACCATGCTGAGCAGAATCATTGCCTTGGCCATATTTTTGATTACCACCGCAGCCATCCATGCGGAATATTATTTGATTCGTGTGGATTTAACTAGGCCCTTGGAAAAAGCAGCGGCAGCGGGACCAGGTGCGGGAGTTCCCATGCCTCCGGGCGGGGCATTTGTGCCTCCGCCTATGCCGGGTGGCCCTGGTGTTAGGCCGATGCGCCCTATGACGCCCCCAGGAGTTGGCTCGGGTGAGGGTGGTTTCTCAGGCGGTATTATCGAAAAAGGTGAGTTCACTCTCAACTCTCGATTCGTTTTTACAGTTGTTGAACTTAATAAAAGGATTGCTGTTGCCCAGACGATTTTTCCATGGATTATTGTTGATCAAAATAACAAAATATCGCAGCAGGGGGCACCTGCTGCTGGGCAACCGAATCCTGCACAACCAGGTGGTGCCCCAGGCGCACCACCCGCAGTAAAAGACCCACAGTTGAAAATTGGGCATTGGAACCGCTTTGACCACCCTTGGAATGGCAAAACTATGCCTTTGGTTACTACGGATGCGCCGGGTGCCATAACTGGTGAATACTTTGTCCCAAATAGCTCGATGCAATTTGTGCAGATTATTTCTGATGAATCTGTGAAAGGGAAAGCGGTTGCTCTGCCATCAATCAGTAAAATTCTTGCAGATCGAACTGCTGCTTTAAAGGATAAAAAAAGTGCCAATGATGTTGTGGATAAGGTTGGGAGATTTGCTCTCGAGCATGGCATGACAAAAGAGTTCAAAGACACGATGGATTTGTTGATCAAAGAATCAAAAAGCAAGTCGCCCATCTTGGAGACTTACTCTAAAACCAAAAAAGCGATTGAAGAAAAAGGTGCGCCAGAGCCTGCATTTGCGGCGCTTTCCAAAAGTTTCGTTGGGTTCAATCAGGAGAATTCAGATCACTTTGAAGTGATTCATGATGGGATTCCCAATGATCCAGATGTGAAACTGTGGGTGGCTCAGTTGGAAAAGAACTATACGACATTTTTCATGTGGTTTTCGCTGAACGGCACCCAGATTGAAATACCTAAAACTAAGCTTTCAGTTGTGATTACGACTAAACCCGATGTGTATAACGAGATGCACCTTGCTTTGCTTGGCAACAAAGCCAAAGGTCAAGGTTTTATGCTTCCCCGGGAAAAACTACTAGTATTGTGCACCAAAAGGCTTGATCCCATTTCTGAAATGCTGGGCTTGAAAATGAAAGAGTGGACCACCAAGGGTTACGACTTTAATCAACTTCTTATAGGTAAAATAAGTCAGGGGCATCCACCTGCAGCAGATCATTTAGATGTTGCTTATTCTGGTGCGCTATCTGTTTTAAATCGTGCTTTGGATCAGGAAACGGTTTGGAACACTATTGGGAACTTTGGCACCTTACAGCTCTTTTATGCCACCAAAACTCTTCCTGCTAATGTGGTTTTGCCTAAATGGTTTTCCGAAGGCTTGGCGGGTGTGTTTGAAACCCCCCATTGCTCACCATGGATGTCGTTTGGTAGTGCCAACTCTTATCATCTACCATTATTCAGGCAGATTTACAAAAACAAAAGGACCCCTGTTGAGTTTGAAGCGATTCTTTCGAGACTGATGACAAGTTCTTATGCTGCAAATCTTTCCCCCCAAGCTGGGCAAGAACAGTTCGCTACAGAAGCATGGGCGCTGGTTTATTTTCTAATTAAGAAAAAACAAACAGCATTCATGGCTTTTTGTAAAGACTTCGAGATGTCTCCTAAGGATGTGGTCTTAAGTCCGGGAGTGGTTTTCAAATCATTTAGCAAGCATTTCTTGGCTGCTGATTCTGCTGATATGAAAAAAGCACAGACAACATTTCTTCTTGAATGGATTGATTTTATCTTCACTGAAAATCTTGAAGGAGAAAAGTTCTTTGTTGATCTTCGTAGAATTCAAAGTGAAATGCTAAAAACGCAGGATCTTTCGGTAACGGAAGACCCCACGGAGAATATGATCCTCAGACTTTTGCTCGAAGGTGGCGTTGAAACAGGCGGAGTTTCAGGGAATACGCAACCCGGTGGGCCCGGAGCAATTCCACCGGGTATCAGACCTCCGGGAAGCAAATAAAAAGCTTAAATCCCTGAGCCATCTTGCTTATGTTTCGTACCTTGGCCCCAGATTTTGACTGAATCCCAATAAGCCTTTTCTATTATCCTAGTAATAGGTCCAGGTTTTCCTTCACCTATGGGATTTTTATCAACCGCAATCACGGGCAATACCCCGGAGGTTGTTCCCGAAATAAATAACTCAGATATCTGCCCGAGTTGCTCCATCTGTAACGACTTTTCTCTGGCTGGAATCCCGGCCTTTGCAATAAGTTTCAACAGATGATCACGGGTTATTCCCGGAAGTATTAAATCGCTGCAAGGGCTTGTATACAAAATCCCATCTATTACACCAAACAAACTCGAGTGCGCAGATTCTGTGATGGTGCCATCTTTCAAATAAAACAACACCTCCTGGCATCCTGCCTCCTTCGAATCTTGAATTGCCAACACATTTGCAAGTAGGTTGGTGGATTTGATGTCACAGTGATCCCAGCGGATGTCGGGCCGTGAAAGCAGTTGGATTCCTTTTTCACGCATTTCTGCATAAGGATCATTAAACTCTTGAACAAAAAGAAACTCGAAGGGTTTTACATCTTTAGGAAATGCATGGCTCCTTGGAGCAGCCCCTCTAGTGATTTGAATGTAGACAATAGCGTTTTTAAATTTTCCCGCTGTAATGGTTTCGTAAACTCTTCCGGCAAGGGTTTCAAGGTTTACACCTTTGATGCGGATAAGGTTTAAACTTCGTTCAAGCCTGACAAAATGTTCTTCTTCAAGCCACATTCTGCCCTGATGGACCCACATCACTTCGTAAACAGCATCTCCAAAAAGAAAGCCTCGGTCTAATGCAGGTATTTTAGCTTCTGAAAGAGGGGTGATTTCGCCATTAATGTTGGCTAATGCATAGGGCGGTTGTTGTGATACAGCCATGATTTAAAGCTCCTTTGAAATCTTAAGTGGCAGTCGGATGGAAAACTTCGTTCCTTTCCCCGGTTCACTTTGTACCCCGATCGTGCCGCCGTGCGCTTCAATGATTTTCTTCGTAGTTGGAAGCCCAAGGCCGGTACCCCCGGGCCGAGTGGAATAAAAAGGTTTGAATATCTTTTCTAATCCTTCTTGGGAGATCCCTTTGCCCGTATCAATTAAGTTGAGGGTAAGAGCTTCTGGAGTGATGGTAGCTTGAATAGTAATTTCACCACCCTTGGGCATAGCTTGTTCCGCATTCAAAAGTAAATTAAGCAAAGCTTGTTTAAAGATTTCGCTGTCAAGATAAACGGGGGGGAGATCTGAAGGCAGATATCGGTTGACCTTGATATTGGAGTTTCGCGCCATGGGCCCAAAGAAGTCGATGAGTTCTTCGAAAACCAATAAAAGGTCGCAAGGTTGTAGGTTTAATTCTTCGATGCGAGAGAAACGGAGAAAGTCGTTGGAAACTTCGACAAGGCGTTCGCATTCGTTCTGAAGCCGCTGAACTCGTTCAAAGCCCCTGCGCTCTCGTTGCGTCTGAGGATCATTAAAATCCTCAGCAAGCAACTGAAGATTAAGGCCAAAGGTACTAAGATGGTTCTTGATTTCATGAATGAAACCGCCTGCGAGTTCCGCAAGTTCGGTGTATGGATCACTCATTAAAAGCTCCTGGTAAGGGCCCAAAAACTGGGCCCTCAGATTCCAGATTAAAATAATAAAGGATCAGGCAGAACCGAGATTAATCGCGGTTGTCGTTGTGGCCTCTGCGATTGTCATGATGACGCCTGCCGCCATGGTCACCGCCACGGTCGCCACGATCACCACCCCGATGCCCGCCAGAACCACCACCATTATCGGGACGATCACCACCGCGATCACCACCACGGTCGCCGCCGCGATCACCACCACGGTCGCCGCCGCGATCACCACCACGGTCGCCGCCGCGACCACCACCACCGCCGCCGCCGCCACCCCCACCAGGGC
>Ga0214919_10008856_pt1 | contig 13115 bp, 11 predicted proteins | sample LL1503_MetaG_FD_177994 | JGI IMG/M metagenome (GOLD analysis project Ga0214919, IMG submission 177994) | Freshwater microbial communities from Lake Lanier, Atlanta, Georgia, United States - LL-1503 | ecosystem: Environmental > Aquatic > Freshwater > Lake | place: USA: Georgia | collected...
GGCTTAGCTACCGCTCTTCCTTTCCACCGTGCAATTATGGAAGATCCTGCGTTTACACAAGATTTCAAGGTTTACACCAGCTATATTGAGAATGAATTTAACAATGACATTCCTATGTATCATGCACCGGTTGTGCCTCTTGAAACACACATGGCACCTGAACAATTAGTTGCAGAAGTAAATGGGAAGCGTTTTGAGGTTTTAGTACATGCTCCTAAGCCTGTAGTTAAACGTCATCGCGCAAAACAGTCGATGGCAGGGGGCGTTGGTGGCTCTGCACTTGCCAGCCCAATGCAGGGAACTGTTGTGAAGATTGCAGTCAATGACGGTGACCGAGTTGAAATTGGCGATTTAGTAATCGTTCTAGAAGCGATGAAAATGGAACAGCCTTTGATGGCACATAAAGCTGGTGTAATTAGTAATTTGAGCGCGGTCATAGGGACCACAGTTTCTAGTGGAACTGCTCTTTGTGACATCATTGATGCATGACAAATAGCGAGCTCCTTTATTCCGACCCATTAGCCGCAGCGGCAACTGCTGCTAAAGAAATCACAGAACGCACAGGGGTTGCATCTCATGATGTTGCTTTAGTAATGGGTTCTGGCTGGGTGAGCGCGGTTGATGCGTTGGGAACTCCAGCATATGAATGTAATACTGAAGATATAACTGGATTCCTTCCTCCAACAGTTGAAGGTCACTCAGGAAAAGTTCGCTCTTACGAAATTGACTCAAATGGCAAGAAATTAAGAGCGCTTGTATTTCTAGGGCGCACACACCTCTATGAGGGTAAAGGTGTCGAACCTGTAGTACATAGTGTACGAACAGCGGTTAAATCTGGATGCAAAGTTGTCATTTTAACTAATGCATGCGGTGGTATAAACAAGAGCTATAAAGTTGGCCAACCAGTTCTTATCCGTGATCACATTTCATTAACAGCAGTCTCTCCACTATCTGGTGCCACTTTTGTAGATTTAACTGATCTCTATAGCAAGCGAATTCGTGAAATTGTTAAGAAAGAAGATTCTTCACTTGAAGAAGGTGTCTACGTGCATTGGCGTGGACCAACCTATGAAACTCCTGCAGAGATTTTAATGATGCGCACAATGGGGGCAGATTTAGTAGGTATGTCTACAGTGCCTGAGGCAATTGCTGCTCACGCACTTGGCGCTGAAGTTCTTGGAATCTCATTAGTCACTAACGCAGCTGCAGGTGTTACTGGTGAAAAACTAAACCACGAAGAAGTTATTGCCGCTGGAAAGGCTGCTGCAGATCGAATGGGCGCTCTTCTCAAAGGGGTAATCCCGAAGTTATTCTAGGAGTATGGATCTGACTCAAGAAGTTCAAGCATGGATTGCTGATGATCCAGATCCAAAGACCGCTGCCCAATTACAACAATGGCTCGATTCCAATAATGAAGTAGAGCTACGTGCCTCATTTAATGGCTTTTTGCAGTTTGGTACTGCAGGTTTGCGCGGCCCTATTCGCCCAGGACCTTCGGGAATGAATCGAGCAGTTGTTGGTCGAGCTGCCGCAGGAATTGTTGCTTATATGAAAGAGCGAGAATTAACTTCAGTAGTAATTGGTCGTGATGCACGTTACGGTTCTGAAGATTTTACTTTCGAAACCGCAGAAATCATGAGTGGTGCTGGCATGAGGGTTTATATCTTGCCCCGCCCGCTTCCAACGCCGGTATTAGCTTTTGCTACCAATGAATTGAAATGCGATGTAGGAATTATGGTTACGGCTAGCCATAATCCACCGCAAGATAATGGATACAAAGTTTATTTAGGCGGCATCGTTGATGGAATTCATTATCGTGGATCACAAATAATCTCTCCAACAGATGAATCAATCGCCAAAAAGATTGATTCAATTACATCACTTGCCTCACAGCCACGCAGCAATAATTGGACAGTGCTTGGTGAAGAAGTAGTTCACAAATATGTCGGAGTTACCTCCGCTCTTGCCCAACGTCCAGGAAACTTAAAAATTGTTTACACCGCCATGCATGGTGTTGGAACCCAGACTCTGCAACAAGTTTTTCATAAAGCAGGGTTTCCTCAACCTATTCTTGTGGATGCACAAGCACAACCAGATCCAGATTTTCCAACTGTTGCATTTCCGAACCCTGAAGAGCCAGGTGCAATTGATTTAGCTCTAGAGACAGCGCGAACATTTGAAGCTGATTTAGTGATTGCTAACGATCCAGACGCAGACCGCTGCGCTGCTGCAGTTAAGGATCCAATTAAAGGCTGGAGAATGCTACGTGGGGATGAGTTAGGTGTAATCCTTGGTGAATCTATAGCCCGAGCAACAAGTAAGGGCATCCTCGCAAACTCGATTGTTTCATCGTCAATTCTAAGCAAGATTGCTGCCCACTACAAACTAGAGTTCAAAGAAACGCTCACCGGATTCAAATGGTTAGCAAAAATTGAAGGGTTAACTTTTGGATATGAAGAAGCCCTGGGTTATGCCGTTGATGCAATAACAGTTAATGATAAGGATGGAATCTCTGCTGCAATCAAACTAGCTCAGATTGCCACTGATTTAGCGGCCGAAAATAAGACACTTCTTGATTTACTCGATGAAGTTTGGGATCGTCATGGGTTCCATGCAACTGAACAAATCTCCATTCGCCTGACCGATCTTTCGCAAGTAGGCGTGATTATGGGAAGTTTGCGAAGCAATTGCCCTAAAGAAATTGCAGGCCGCTCCGTTACATCTATTGATGATCTAGCTAATCCAAGTGATGGTTTGCCACCTACTGATGGTTTGCGTATTTGGCTTGAAGGTGGAATCCGAATCATCATTCGTCCAAGTGGCACAGAAGCAAAGATGAAGTGTTACATTGAGGCAATTGCAAAGGATTCTGCGACTGCGCAAACAGTTCTGGATCAGTTACGAGCCCCACTAAAGGAATTGCTATCGTGAATTTTTATGGTTTAGTCGATGGCACTGAAGCCTCCCTAAAAAAATATATGGGTTCACTTTCAGGAGTTGACCAAGTTGGTGCAGATGCTCGTGCAGCAATGCTTGGTACTCGCAGCATTAAGACAACTTCTAAGCGCTGGGCAATCGACACTGCAATCTCCATGGTGGATCTAACAACTTTAGAAGGAGCAGATACTCCTGGAAAGGTTAAGGCGCTGTGCACAAAAGCTGTTCGTCCTGATCCAACAGATCTTTCGGTCCCAAGTGTTGGCGCAGTGTGTGTTTACAACGATATGGTTGAAATTGCCCGCACACATTTAGATCTTATTGGCGGCAAACATGTAGGTGTAGCAGCGGTTTCGACTGCTTTTCCCTCTGGTCGTGCATCAATGGCAGTAAAGATTCAGGACACAAAAGATGCCATCGAGGCTGGTGCATCTGAAATTGATATGGTAATTGATAGAGGCGCATTTCTCTCAGGTCGATACATCGAAGTCTTTGATGAGATTGTAAAGATTCGTGAAGTTTGTGGTACTAAGGCACATTTGAAAGTTATCTTTGAAACAGGCGAGCTTGTTACCTACGACAATGTTCGAAAAGCTTCATTCTTGGCGATGGCTGCTGGAGCAGATTTCATTAAAACTTCCACGGGCAAAGTGGCACCAGCTGCTACCGCACCTGTAGTTCTGGTGATGCTTGAAGCGGTGAGAGATTTTTATGCAATGACCCAGGTGCGAATTGGCGTGAAACCAGCCGGTGGTATCAGAAACACAAAAGATGCCATTAAGCAGCTAGTACTAGTTAACGAGACCGCAGGACCAGAGTGGCTTAAACCTTCACTATTTCGTATTGGTGCAAGTGCTCTGCTTAATGATTTGTTAATGCAACGCATGAAAATGGATGATGGCTATTACGCTAGCCCTCAGTACGTGACGATCGACTGATGGAGGAAAAATTGTCTTTTGAATACGCTCCGGCTCCAGAGTCGCGCGCCCTCGTTACGATCAAGCCCAAGTATGGCCACTTCATTGGCGGTAAATTTGTTGCGGGGAGCAAGCACTTCCCCACAATTAACCCAGCAACTGAAGAAGTTCTCTCTCAAATTTCACTAGCCGGAAAAGCTGATGTTGATGCTGCTGTAAAAGCTGCACGCAAGGCATACACAACTACTTGGTCAAAAATGTCTGGCAAAGAGCGTGGAAAGTACCTGTTTCGCATCGCCCGCATCATGCAAGAGCGCTCACGTGAATTTGCAGTGCTTGAGACCCTAGATAACGGTAAGCCAATTCGTGAATCACGCGATGTTGATGTTCCTCTTGCCGCTGCACACTTCTTTTATCACGCAGGCTGGGCAGACAAGCTTGAATATGCGGGTCTTGGAACGACACCTAAAGCTCATGGTGTTGCAGGACAAATTATTCCTTGGAACTTTCCATTATTAATGTTGGCGTGGAAGGTTGCACCTGCACTTGCTGCCGGAAACACTGTTTTATTAAAGCCAGCTGAAACAACTTCACTCACCGCACTTTTATTTGCCGAAGTATGCCAACAGGCAGAACTTCCAGCAGGTGTTGTAAATATCGTAACTGGTGATGGTTCAACTGGTGCACTTATTGTTAATCACCCAGGTATCGATAAAATTGCATTTACTGGTTCAACAGAGGTTGGCAAGATCATCGCTCGTGCTGTTGCTCCAACTAATAAGAGTGTGACTTTAGAACTTGGCGGAAAAGCTGCCAATATTATCTTTGAAGATGCAGCAATTGATGAGAGTATAGAAGGTATTGTTAATGGAATTTTCTTTAATCAAGGACATGTCTGCTGTGCTGGTTCACGATTAATCCTTCAAGAGAGTATTGCTGATGAGGTAATTGAGAAGCTAAAAAATAGAATGGCTAAAATCCGTGTGGGTGATCCCATGGATAAAAATACTGATTTAGGTGCCATCAATAGCAAGGAACAACTATTAAAGATTCGTGAGTTATCAGCTGCCGGAGATTCTGAAGGTGCACAGCGCTGGAGTGCTCCTTGTGATCTGCCAGGCAAAGGTTTCTGGTTTGCACCAACAATCTTCACAGGCGTTACTCAAGCCCATCGCATTGCCCGTGAAGAGATCTTTGGTCCAGTGCTTTCAGTATTAACTTTTAGAACCCCTCAAGAAGCTGTAGATAAAGCCAATAACACGCCTTTTGGGCTCTCTGCCGGTATCTGGAGTGAAAAGGGATCTAAGGTCTTATGGGCATCCCAGCAACTTCGCGCCGGAGTTATCTGGGCTAACACCTTCAATAAATTTGATCCTACTTCCCCATTTGGTGGATACAAGGAATCTGGTTGGGGCCGTGAAGGTGGACGACATGGTTTATCTGCATATTTGAAGGGGGTCTCACATGAGTAATCGAATTGATGTGAAGAAAACATACAAACTATTTATTAATGGGGCGTTCCCTCGCACAGAATCTGGTCGCACATATGAAGTTAAGAACGCTAAAGGTGTCTTCATTGCAAACCCATGCCTAGCATCTCGTAAAGACTTGAAGGAGGCGGTTGTAGCAGCTCGTGCAGCCCAACCTGGATGGAACAAAGCTACTGCATATAACAAAGGACAAATTCTTTACAGACTTGCAGAAATGCTTGAAGGTCGTCGTGCGCAGTTTGTAGAAGAGATTGTCACAGTCACTGGTGTATCAAAAGCAAAAGCAGAAAAAGAAGTTACAGATTCAGTGGATCGACTCGTTTGGTATGCAGGATGGACTGACAAGATTCCTTCACTTTCAGGTGCACTCAACCCTGTTGCTGGTCCTTATTACAACTTCACAATTCCAGAAAGCATGGGTGTAATTGCAGCGATTGCTCCAGAGACGCCGTCTTTGCTCGGTTTAATTGATTCAATTGCACCAATCATTGTTGGTGGTAACACTGTGGTTGTTCTTGCTAGTACTAAAGCTCCACTTTCTGCCATGAGTTTTGCTGAAGTTATTGCTACAAGTGATGTTCCAGCCGGTGTAATTAACATTTTGACTGGAAAGAAAGATGAAATAACCCCGTGGATGGCTTCACACATGGATATAGATGGCTTAGATATCTCTGGTTTAGGTGCTAAAAAGCATGTAGACGTTAAAACATCTGGTACTGAAAACCTGAAAAGAATCTATAGCTTTAAAAGCGCTGATCCTGGACGCATTCTGGCATTCATGGAGAACAAGACGGTTTGGCACCCGATTGGGCTATAGCCAGTCTTTATCAATGGTTTTAAACCACAACTGCTCAACTGCTTCTACATCTAGGTCTAGTACTACCCTCACTGCAGCAGAATCAGTCAAATCATTAGGTTCGATGGACTTTAGAAATGGCGCTCTGCGATCACAGATGGTTTGACCACGCGCTGGCCCATGGGATGTGTCGACGACAACATCAAAGACTTCTGTTGTAAATAGCTCTGGGTGAATTACACATGCAACTGCCCCATAGTCACCCAAAGTAATGGGAGAGACATGCAAGCGCTCAATAAATGCTTGAATTAACGTTCCAGCAAATTGAGGTGCTGGAGCTGAGGATTTCAATAATTGTGCAGCATTTTCACTTGTTGCACCTGGTCGCATAAATACATCTAGTCCGTACATAGTTATTGGAACTCCACTTTGAAAAACAATTGCCGCGGCTTCCGGGTCATGCCAAACGTTAAATTCTGCCGCAGCTGTTGCATTACCAGCTGATGCTGATCCACCCATTAAAACAATTCGATGTAGTTTCTTGGCGGTTTCTGGAAAGGCTCGCAAGAACAAAGCAATATTTGTAAGCGGTGCAATTGGAACTAGTGTTACTGGCTCTTTTGTTTCTTCAATTAAATCGCGAAGGAGTTCAATGGCAGAGCGGGAATCAACTTTTCGATACGAGGGCGTAATCCCAAGATCACCCATTCCATCTGCGCCATGCACATACTCGGCATACTCTGATTTACCGAGAAGCGGGCGGACAGCGCCTCTGGCAACAGGAATATCTCCAGCGCCGGCTGCATCTAAAACTTTTAATGTATTTGCAACAACCTGGTCGACATTAGTGTTGCCATCAACGCAGGTAACTCCAAGTAAGTTGATTGCTGGATGCATTGCGGCAAAAAGGACTGCAAAAGCATCATCGACGCCGGTATCAACATCAAGAATGATTGAAGTTTTTTCCATAAGCGATAGCCTAGTGGTATGAGCAAAGCAGTAATAGCTGTAGTTGGAAGCGCAATGATTGATTTAACTGCCTATGCCAAAGTGATTCCGGCTCCTGGGCAAACCTTAGAAGGTGAGCTTTTTACCACTGGTTTTGGGGGTAAAGGAGCCAACCAAGCCGTTATTGCTGCTCACTGCGGGGCGGAAGTTCACTTTGTTGGAAAGCTTGGTAAAGATTTATTCGGTGAATCAATTGCTGAAAATTTTAAAAAGCTTGGTATTGATTCAGAATATGTGGAGCGTAGTGATACTCCAAATGGTGTGGCACATATCTGGGTCGATGCCAACGGCGAGAATAGAATCATAATCATTCCAGGCGCAAATCATGAGATTGAATCTAAGAAGGCTATCGAGGCAATTGAGACAATCGCAGACTTAGCAGTCGTAGTTGCACAGTGTGAGATAAAGCAAGAAGTAACTCTGGCTGCATTCTCTGCAGCAAAAAAACGTGGTTGTGTAACAATTCTGAATCCAGCACCCTACCAACCCCTGAGTGAAGAACTCTTAGCAGTCACTGACTGGATTATTCCTAATGAAACTGAATTCAAAGAACTCTTTGGTCAAGACCCTACAAGTGATGAAATACTAAAGAAATTTAGACTGGGTAAGAATTCAATTGTAACTTTAGGGTCAGAGGGTGCTGTTTTGATCACTTCCGATGGGAATCTCACTCGAGTGAGTGCTCCAAAGGTTAATGCACTAGATACCACTGGCGCTGGTGATGCATTTGTAGGCGTTTTTGCTTTTGGCTTAGCAAGTAGAATGAATCCAGAAGATGCCATGAAGCTAGGAATTAAGGTTGCATCTTTGAGTGTCACACGTAAAGGTGCTCAATCCTCATACCCTTCTCAAACAGAGATTGAAACTCTTTCATAACCTCGTAATACAAATGTAGGTCTGCGCACTGGATTCTCAGCTAATTGCATATTTGGATACTTCTCCCAAAGTGCTGGAAGTGAAACGCTCATTTCTAGGCGAGCAAGAGGTGCGCCCAAGCAAAAATGAATTCCTGCCCCGAAACCAATGTGTGGGTTTGGATCACGAGTTAAATCCATTTCATCAGCACGCTCAAAGACTTCAGAATCACGATTGGCAGAACCAATCAAGGCCGCAATCTTCTGTCCCTGCTCAATTTTTACGCCTCCCACCTCGGTATCAACTGTTGCTGTGCGCTCAAATAGGTGAAGTGGGGCATCAAATCGCATAAATTCTTCAAGAGCTGTCTGTGTTATTGCTCGTGAATTCTTTCGCAATAAATCTGCCTGATCTGGTCGCTCAAGAACTGCAACCATTCCATTTCCAAAAGCATTCACACTTGCTTCATGCCCGGCATTTAGTAGAAGCACACAAGTTGCCACTAGTTCATGGGAGTTTAGCTTTTCGCCATTTTCTTCAACCATAGCTAAATCAGTGATCAGATCTTGACCCGGATTCTTCTTGCGGTGTTCAGCCAAAGAGCGCACATATTCAGCGAATTCGGCTGCTGCTTTTTTAGCTTCCACTTGGTGCTGCTCGGATGGATTAACTTCATACATCTTCACGATTGATTGTGACCAAGGACGAAGTAAATGCTCTTCAGACTCTGGAAAACCTAGCAAGTCTGCAATGATTTTCACAGGTAAGGGTTCTGCATAATCTGCAATCAAATCAAAGGTCGTTCCTGATTTTACCTTCTCATTTATGGCATCCAAAAGTTTGTGCGTGATGCGTTCAACGGCTGGTCGCATACCTTCAATCTTGTTTCGATTAAAAGCTTTTGCAACTAAAGAACGAAGACGCGTGTGCTTAGGCGGTTCGCTATCCAAAATCGAATCTGAGTGAAGCCAATTAAATGTTTCCCATTCAAAATCTGGCTTTTTATCTGTGAAAATACGCCCTAAAGATTTGTTTCTAAAGACGTCATTGGCATCGCTATGGCGAGCAGCTAAAAATATCTGCATCCCCTCATGCCAAACGGGCTTACCAAATTGGCGAAGTTCCTTTAACTGCTCGTATGGATCAGCGACAAAAGTAGGGTTATTGAAATCAATCATTACTCAGCAGAGATTTTCGCATAGCCAGGTTTGATGACCCCATCAATAATCTTTAAACGCTCTGGATATGGAATAAATGCGCTTTTCATCGCATTAATGGTGATGCGCTGTAGTTCTGCAAAATCCCAACCAAAAGCTTTTACCGCTTCTTCCATCTCAAATGACATAGAAGTTTGGCTCATTAATCGATTATCTGTATTGAGTGTGACTCTAAAGCGCAAGCGGGCCAAGGCTCCGATTGGGTGCTCGGCATAACTCTTTGCCGCCCCTGTTTGAAGATTAGAAGTTGGGCATAGTTCAAGTGGGATTCTGCGATCACGAACGTAGGATGCCAGTTGACCTAACTTTGGCTCAGTGCCTGAGAAATCTATGTCATCGATGATTCGAACGCCATGACCTAAGCGCTCAGCACCACAGAGTTGAATTGCCTCCCAAATTGAAGGAAGCCCGTATGCCTCACCTGCGTGGATAGTGAAGTGAGCATCTTCTTTGCGTAGATAATCAAAAGTCTCTTTTTGATCACTTGGTGGAAAACCATCTTCTGGACCAGCGATATCAAAGCCAACTACTCCTTTATCGCGATATTTAACCACTAACTCTGCAACTTCCTGTGAGAGTTTATTTTGGCGCATACCACATAGCAACGAGAAGACCTGAATCTCATGGCCTTCGGTTTTAGCCTCTGCCATTCCTTGCTTGTAACCTTCAATTGTTGCATCAACAACATCGGCCATCGATAAACCTTTTTCAGTAAAGAGTTCTGGTGCACCGCGAACTTCAGCATAAACAACACCATCTCGTGCTAAATCTAATGCGCACTCTCGAGCAACTCGAATAATGTCTTCGCGTCGCTGCATGACTGCAATTGTGTGAGAAAAGGTCTCTAGGTAGCGAACTAGTGAACCTGAATCACATGATTCACGGAACCATGTTGCAAGTTCAAGAGCATCATGAGTTGGAAGTGCGGTGTAACCAATTTCTTGTGCAATATCAATAATTGTTTGAGGCCGTAATCCGCCATCTAAGTGATCATGTAGCAGTACTTTTGGGACGCGCTTAATCTGGGCTGGTGATGGTTTACTAGTAAGGCTCACCTTAAAGCTCTCAATCCGTAATTCGCTCGACTACTAGTGGCAATCTATCGATTTTTCCATCTTTTGGTAAATCGCCGATAGTTACTGAATTAGTTAGTGATTCTTGTGCACGGGCAAAAGCTGCTGGCGTATCGGTGTGCAATGTGTAGAGCGGTGCTCCTGCGGCTAAGATTTCGCCTGGCTTTGCGTGAATTTCTATCCCAGCCCCAGCCTGAACTGCTTCGCCTTGGCGTGATCGGCCTGCACCTAAGCGCCAAGCAGCAAGTCCCACTTTCATTGCATCCATTGAAAGAATAGTTCCACTTGATTTAGCTGTAACAGTTAAATTCTCTTTTGCAGTTGGAAGTTTTGCATCAGGATCTCCTCCTTGGGCTTTAATCATCTGGCGCCATACATCCATTGCTTTTCCATTTTTCAACATCTCAGCTGGATCAACTTTTGTAATTCCAACAATTTCTAACATTTCTCGTGCAAGTAGAATAGTGAGTTCGACGACATCTGACGGACCACCGCCTGCTAAAACTTCAACAGATTCTCGAACTTCTAAAGCATTTCCTGCAGTTAGTCCTAATGGAATATCCATAGCCGTTACCAACGCAATTGTTTTCACGCCAGCGCGTTTTCCAAGGCCAACCATTACATGCGCTAACTCTTTAGCCTTATGTGGATCGCTCATAAATGCGCCAGCACCAGTCTTAACATCAAGTACTAGAGCACTCGTGCCTTCGGCAATCTTCTTACTCATAATCGAGGAAGCAATCAGTGGAATTGCTTCTACTGTTGCTGTCACATCACGCAGTGCATACAACTTCTTATCTGCTGGAGCCAGCCCCGCTCCTGCTGCACAAATTACTGCTCCGCAATCTTGTAACACTTTTAGCATCTCTGTATTTGATAGCGAAGCACGCCAACCAGGAATAGATTCCAATTTATCTAGGGTTCCACCTGTATGGCCAAGACCTCGACCAGAAAGTTGTGGAACAGCAGCACCACAAGCAGCAACTAGTGGCGCAAGTGGCAAAGTGATCTTGTCTCCCACACCACCTGTTGAATGCTTATCCACTGTTGGTCGCGACAATGCTGACCAGCTCATGCGCTCACCGCTATTGATCATTGCATCAGTCCAACGAGAAATTTCACGAGAATCCATGCCGTTAAGCAAGATTGCCATTAATAATGCAGACATTTGTTCATCAGCTACTGCACCGCGGGTGTATGCCTCAATCACCCAATCAATTTGTGGATCAGTTAATGCATGTCGATCACGTTTTGCAGCGATAACTTCGGCTGCTGAGAATGCCTCAACCTGCGACATTTAGCGCTCGTTGCGGTCTAAATCATCAGGACCAAAAGCCCAAGGCAACATTTCAGCCATTGTCTGAGGTCCATCATCGGTCATCAAGAGTGCATTCGATCCACCATGTTCAAACAACAGTTGGCGACAACGCCCACATGGGGCCAAGTGATTTCCCTGTCCATCAACGCATGAGATCGCAACTAAACGACCTCCACCCGTTGCAATCAGATTTGACACTAAACCACACTCTGCACAAAGTCCTAAGCCATAGCTAGCATTTTCAACATTACATCCAGAAACTATGCGTCCGTCATCGACTAGTGCTGCAACACCAACAGGAAACTTTGAATATGGGGCATACGCAGTTTTCATAGCTGCAACTGCAGCAGTATGGAGTGCATCCCAATTAATAGCACTCATCGTAAGCCGCCGCGACGGTATGGAATGCCATCGGCTGCTGGCATCCGAAGTCGCTGAGAAGCAAGTGACATTACAAGAAGAGTTGCAATATATGGGGTCATTGTTACTAGCTGTCCTGGAAGGGCGTCGACTGCTAAGTAGAACCACATAAAACCAGCTGACATTAGGCCACTAATTGATGCAGAGAGGTATTTGCCCTTGCGAACATCGCGATAAACGAGGTAGGCGAGAATAACAACAATTAAAAGGATGAGAGCGTGAATTGCCGCTGAGTCACGTAATTGCAAAGCATCGGCAAACCCAAACAAACCTGCACCCATCAAAATTCCTCCTGGGCGATAATTTCCGAAAAGTAATGCTGCAAGACCAATATATCCGCGTCCTGCTACTTGATTTTCTTGATAGTGATTCGCTGCAACTATCGCTAAGAAACCACCACCTAAACCAGCTAATCCGCCAGAAATAAGCACACCTGCGTACTTCATTTTATAAACATTGACACCAAGTGACTCTGCCGCGATTGGTGCTTCTCCCGCGCTTCGCAGTCGAAGCCCGAATGAAGTTTTCCAAAGAATAAAGAAAGATATTGGAACTATTGCCACGGCAATAACTGTTACATATGAAAGATCTCCAGTTAGACCGCGAATAATTGAGGCAACATCCGAGATAAAAAACCAGTGTTTTTCAGCTATGGGTGTCAAAATATCTGGACTCTTCCAGCCGAAATATGTGCCGCCAGAAAGTACTGGCAAAGCGTTGTTTGAAATTGGTCCAATATCTGGTGATTGTGACGGCCCTGGCCATGATCCACCTTGATACAAAATTGTTGAAAGGTAGCGAACTAATCCTGCGGCGATAATGTTGATAGCTACACCAGATACCACATGATCCACACCAAAAGTAATTGTTGCTATTGCATGGACAAGTGCACCTACTGCGCCAAAGAAAATCGCAGCAGCTAATCCCAGCCAAGGTCCGTGCTTGGAGCCTATAAATCCACCAGCCCATGCACCAAGAATCATCATTCCTTCAAGACCAATGTTTACAACACCTGAGCGCTCAGAGAACAAACCGCCGAGTCCGGCTAAAACAATCGGCACCGACAGTAGTAGTGCCGCAGAAG
>Ga0214919_10008857_pt1 | contig 13115 bp, 13 predicted proteins | sample LL1503_MetaG_FD_177994 | JGI IMG/M metagenome (GOLD analysis project Ga0214919, IMG submission 177994) | Freshwater microbial communities from Lake Lanier, Atlanta, Georgia, United States - LL-1503 | ecosystem: Environmental > Aquatic > Freshwater > Lake | place: USA: Georgia | collected...
GCGCGCTGGTATTGCATCAGCGACACGCGGGACTCGGACTCCCAGGCCTGACCGGCCACGATGCCACCGGGCATGCCCACGCCGCCTGCGATGATTTTTAACAGTCCTGCTAAGCGCCCTGGCGATTTGCCTGCGGCAGCAGCCAAGGTTTGGAAGGCCAGCACGATAAGTGCATCGCCAGCCAGCACGGCCAAGGGTTGGCCAAACGCCCAGTGCACCGAGGCGCGGCCGCGCCGGGTGGGGGCGTCGTCAAAGCAGGGCAGGTCGTCATGCACCAGCGAGGCGCAGTGCAGCAACTCAATCGCCACGGCGGCGGCGTCGCTCAGGGCTGGATCGTCCTGGCCACAGGCCTGGGCGACTGCCAGGCACAGCTGCGGGCGGATGCGCGCACCGCCGGGAAACACCGCGTGGCGCACGGCGGAAGCCAGCTTGGGTGGGCAGCTGGCGTCTTCTGCGGCAGCCAGTGCCATGGCCAAAGATTGCTCGATGCGGGTAATTGCCTTCATTGCCTGTCTCCTTGGGTGTTGCCGGGAAGGTTTTGCAAGTGACAACTCTACTTGTCACTTGCTGATGTAAATAAATATAGACACTTAAAGCGCGGCTGTCAACAAGGGTTTACGCGAAGTTTTACTTTTTAAAAAGGAAAATAGCCTAGCGAAGGTCTGTGCCGCTAGAAAAGGTCGGCAAAATTGCGGTGCCGGCGCTAAAGGCGCTGGACCGCTCTGCAATCAACGGTGGGCCAACCAGATGCAGAAGTTAGCCACTCACCAGCGCTGTGCATGGTGGCAATGAACATTTGCGGCGGGGCCGCTACGGACCCAAACCGCGCCTAGTGGGCTATTCAGGAAAAGTGGCCTAGGCGCCCCTAATGAACGCGTCTTAGCAAAGCTGGGAAGCCGCCATGTATCGGGCAAAAGCCCCGTTCAAACCCATTTAAAGCTAGCGCGCAAAACTTTGCTCAGCCACGCAGGCACCGGCCCTGCGCGCAGCAAGGTAGCAGCCATGGAAAATTGGGTGCGAACCACGGCTTTTTCATGGCTAAAGGCTTTAAAGCCGTACAAGCCGTGGGCATTGCCCAGACCAGAATTGCCGATGCCGCCAAAGGGCAGGTTGCCGTGTAAAAAGTGAATCATGGCGTGGTTGATACTGGCCCCGCCCGATTGGGTTTGGGCCAGCACTTGCTCTATCGTGGCCTGGTTTTGGCTGTACAGGTACAAGGCCAAAGGCTTGGGCCCTTCGTTGACCTGGGCGATGACTTTGTTGATGTCGGTAAAGGTGATGATGGGCAGCAAAGGCCCGAAAACCTCTTCTTCCAAAATCCGCGCTCCGGCGCCGATGTTGTCGAGCAAAGTGGGCTGCACATAGCATTGCGCCTCGTCCACCGCGCCACCGGCCAGCACCCAGGCACCGTGCGCTTTGGCATCGTCCAGCAGCGCTTTAATGCGCGCGGTGTGCCGCGGGTTCACGATGCGCGTGTAGTGCTTGCTCGCTTGTTGTGCCGCCGCGTCTGCGCCGTAGGCCTTGGCTAATTCGGCTTTGCAGCACTCCAGCCAACGGTCTTTTACGCTCGCGTGCACAAACACATAGTCCGGCGCGATACAGGTTTGGCCGGCATTGGAAAACTTGCCAAACATCACGCTGGTAGCCGCCAATTCCAGGTCGGCGCTGGCATCAATAATGGTAGGGCTCTTGCCGCCCAACTCCAGCGTCACGCTGGCCAAATGCTTGGCCGCAGCGCCCATCACGTACTTGCCCACCATGGGGCTGCCGGTAAAGAAAATATGGTCAAACGGCAGGTCCAGCAAGGCCTTGGACACATCGGCATCGCCCTGAAAAATCGCCACTTCATCGGGCGCAAATAGCTCGCCGATCAACTGGCTGATCATGCCCGAGAGGTGTGGCGTCAGTTCGGAAGGCTTGATGATCACCGTGTTACCCGCCGCCAGCGCGGACACCAGCGGCCCCAGCGTCAGGTTGATCCGGTAGTTAAACGGGCCGATGATCAGACAGCGCCCCTTGGGTGCGAATTGCACTTCGCTGCGCGTGCCGCCAGTCATCAGGGTGGGCCACACGCGCTTGGGTTTCATCCATTTTTTGAGCTTGCGGATGGCGTCGTTGGCCTCTACGCAAATCGGCAAAATTTCGCCAATGTCCACTTCAGCCGCTGGCTTGCCCAGATCGGCCGCAGCCAGCCGATACCACTCCTCACGCCGCGCCAGCACCGCGTCGCGCAGCTTGGTAATTTTGGCGATCCGCTCTTGTGCGGTGGAGCTGCGCAAGCGCAGCGCAGTGGCGGCTTGGCTGGCAAACACCTTGCCTATTTGTTCTTGCGTCACCAAAGTGCGGTGGGTCATATCGAGCATATTTGTTATTCCTAAAAGCTGAAAAGCTAGTGCTTAGGCAGAGACTGTGCACTGCCGACCGAAGCCACAGCGCGTTTGTTCGCCCAAGTTACCGCAAACATCATACCGGCGCTACACGCCGGTGCCTGCCGCCTATGTGGCCGCTTGCTTCGCGGGCGGAGTGCCGCCAATGCGTAAGATAAGCACCATGACGCCTTTGGCCTTTAATTCCTTGGTGCCCCAAAACCTGCGCCTTCGCTTTCAGGTAGCGCTAAGCCTGCTGCCGGTGGTCTGTATGCTGCTGGCGCTTGGGCCGAGTTATTTTTTTGCCCAATGGCTGGAAAAGCTGGAGGGCATCCCCGCCCAAACCCGCTTGCTGGACCACCCCACAGGGCGTACGTGGGTAGCGGTATTTTTATGCGCACTGGTGTTGCAATTGCTGCTGGGCTATTTGCTGGGCTGGCTGCTCAACGCGCTGCTGGCCCGCTGGCTTTGGCGTTGGTCCGTAGACAAAATCCGCGCCGTCTATTTGCATTCCCAAGTACCCGTAGCCTGGCTCAAACCGGCAGCCGCTGCGCTGTCGGGTGACCGCGTGGCCGTCATCGCCGTCGCGCGCTGGGAGCGCGAGCGCAAGGCTGGCGCCCTGCGCTACGTGCTGCGCAAAGGCCTGATCGGCTGGGGCCTGCCTTTGTATGTGTTTATGTACGGCGCGCAAACTTTGCTGCGCGGCGACGCATTGGTGCCGGAAGAAGCATTGCGCAACGCGGTTTTGTGGTTGGGCTGTGGCGCGGTTTTCGGTGCGGTGATGTGGTGGGTGTCCGAGTTCAATTACCGCAAGCTCAAGGCATCCTTGGGTCTTTAAATGGTTCGCCTGGCAAGGGCCGACTTGCCGGACGCAGCAGACGAAAAAATCCCCCGCAGCATTTTCATGCGCGGGGGATTTGGTTTGCTTCAAGCTCCAACTGGCATAAAGCCAGCGTGGGGATTAGAAGGAGTGGTTGAGGGAAACGCGATATTGGCTGTTGGTTGGGTTATCGGTGATTTTGTCCGCTTCCTTGCCGCCTTGATTGTCTTGGCCCCAGGAAACGTTTACGTTGGTGCGCTTGCTCAGGTCATACTGTCCGGCCAACTGCAGGAAACTGGCTTTGTCGCGAGTTCCGTAGTTTGCACCCACAGTGATCGCGCCCAGTGGCACCGATGCGCCGAACAACATGGCGGCTTTGTCATCGCTGGTAAATCCGCGACGCGAAGAGTCATAGCCAAAACCGACCTTGGCAAAACCAGCGTCGTAAATTGCGCTCAAATCAAAGGAAGTCGATTGAATATCACCGTTGGCAACAGCCTTGCCAAGAGCGGCGGCCTGTGCCCCGGCAATCGCCTTCAGCGTGTCATCGGCATAAGTTGTTGATACAAATTGTCCAGTCAATGTCAGGCCATTACCTGAATACCTAGCGGTACCCACGTAGCTGGTTAAACCTGGGTTAAACCCTCCGCTAGCACCAGCTCTAAGCGCAGCGTTGTCAGCTTTTGCCTGTGCTGCTTTATCGTTCACAGCAGGATCCGCGTTCGCGCCAGCACCAGCGTCAATCGTTCCCTTGGCATCCTTGTTTTTGCCCTCGATGTAGCTGAAGCCCAGAGAAATAGAATCATTGACAGGAATCGAGAACGCCAAAACGTCGATTGCTTCGCGAGTGATCACTTTGCTGTCATATTGGTCATTAGCCAGATTGGCGGGTGCGACCAATGCAGCACCTTGGTTGCCGCCCGAGCGGGTGTTTCTGAACGAGACCAGGCCAATCGGCGTGGTCAGCGCAAAGGTTTGATCACCGCGGGTGAAAGCGGTTCCCCGAGGAGCGTCGTTCTCCAGCGCCATAGATGCGGCCAATTTCAAACCATTGCCCAGATCTTCGCTGACACCAACGTTTAGGGTGTTGTCCGTCATGGCCAGGCCGGAAACTTTGGCCAAGTTAGATTGGAACGCAGCAGACACGCTACCGGTGATGGAAACTTGCGCAGAAGCCAAGCCTGCGACAGACAGTGCTGCCAAAGCAATCAATGTTTTTTTCATATCAAATCCCTGAAAATTGTTAAACAAAAAAATATGTTCATTAAATAGAACACCACTTATTGAACCATAGGGGATTGATGCGCCGCAATGAAATGCGTGGAAATATGATTATTCAATTAAAAAAAGTTGTGTTTTTGCAACTAATAGAAAGTCTGTGTAAATGATCGGACGATCTAATTGCGCATGCACGCGCAGAGGCTTTTCAAGCGCATGCTGGCATCATGCGCCTGGCCACGGCAGCGGTTGTGCCGCCGCCGCTTCAAGTCCGTGCGGTTTTGCGGTTGGCGCAGTCTGCTTTGGTGCAACTGGCGTAGAGACTGAGCGCGTGGTCGGTGATGGCAAAGCCTTTGGCTTTGGCAACCGCGTGTTGGCGTTTTTCGATTTCGGCGTCGTAAAACTCTTCTACCTGGCCGCAGTCCAGGCAGACCAGATGGTCGTGGTGTTCGCCCTGGTCGAGTTCAAACACGGATTTGCCGCCTTCAAACTGGCTGCGCTTTAGGATGCCTGCTTGCTCAAACTGCGTTAGCACGCGGTACACCGTGGCCAGGCCCACATCGGCACGTTCTTGCAACAGCACCCTAAAAATGTCTTCAGCGGACATATGGCGCTGGCGGCTGCGCTGGAAGACTTCCAAAATCTTCAAGCGCGGCACCGTGGCCTTGAGGCCGGTGCTTTTGAGTTCGTCGATGTTGGTCATGCGTAAAGCGTGGTTTACAGGGGCGTGGCTACAATGACTCGATCTTACTGCCGCCCCCAAGCCATGATTTTTATACCCACTTTGCGCCGTTTAGCAGCTCTGTTTTCGCTGGTTGGGGTGCTATTTTTGGCATCGGGCTGCGGCAGTTTGGACAAAGCGAGCAATTCGGTGGCGGGCGTGCTGGAGCCCTACCGCATGGAAATCGTCCAGGGCAATGTGGTCAGCCGCGAGCAAGTGGCCGCTATCCCCAAAGGCGCCAGCCGGGCCCAGGTGGCGGGTGTGCTGGGTACGCCTTTGCTGACCAGTGTGTTCCACGCCGACCGCTGGGTGTATGCCTTCAGTCTGTACCAGCAAGGCAAAACCCCGCAGTTGCGCCAGGTGACGGTGTATTTCAAGGGCGACAGCATGGAGCGCATAGACGCCGATGACCTGCCCACCGAGGCCGAATTTGTGAATAGTTTGCGCACCAAGGTGGAATTGCCTGCGGTTAAGCCGCTGGAAGCCAGCGCCGAGGCGCTCGCCAAGTTCCCCGCGCCCACGCCCAAGCCAGCCGCGTCTGCGCTGCCCCCGCCGCGCACCAATTACCCGCCGCTCGAGCCCTAGGCCCGCCACCCCACACAGAGAGCGCACCCATGACGCACGCGATAGCCATTGCCGGCGCCTCCGGGCGCATGGGCCAAATGCTGGTGGACGCAGTGCGCGCCGCCGACGATTGCCACTTGGCCGCCGCGCTGGACCGCGCGGACAGCCCGGCCATAGGCCAGGATGCTGGCGCTTTTGGTGGACAAGCCACCGGGGTGTTGATTTCGCCGGACCTGCAAGCGGGCCTTGCGCACAGCAAATTTCTGATCGACTTCACCCGTCCCGAAGGGACGATGGCGCATCTGGCCGTGTGCCGCCGCTTGGGCGTGGCCATGGTGATAGGCACCACGGGGTTTAGCGATGCGCAAAAAGCGCAGATTGCTGAGGCGGCCAGAGACATTCCCATCATGCGGGCGCCTAATATGAGCGTGGGCGTGAACGTGACGCTGAAGTTGTTGGAGCTGGCCGCCAAGGCCATGGATACGGGCTACGACATCGAGATCATCGAAGCGCACCACCGCCACAAGGTGGACGCGCCTTCGGGCACCGCCCTGAAGATGGGCGAGGTGATCGCCCAGGCCCAGGGTCGCACGCTGGCCGACTGCGCGGTCTATACCCGCGAAGGCATTACCGGCGAGCGCGACCCGTCTAGCATCGGCTTTGCCACGATTCGCGGTGGCGACATTGTGGGCGACCACACGGTCTTGTTTGCGGGCACCGGCGAGCGGATCGAGATCAGCCACAAATCGTCCAGCCGCGCCACCTACGCCCAGGGCAGCTTGCGCGCAGTGCGTTTTCTGGCGGGCAAGCAAAACGGCATGTTCGATATGTTCGACGTGCTGGGTTTGCGCTAAAACGGGCTTACCATGTTGGAAGGCGACGCAGTCCACAAAGCGGTAGCCGGGGTGCTGTTGCTGATGTCCCTGGCCAGTTGGTCCATTATTTTGTGGAAAAGTTTTTTCCTGCGCAGCGCGCTGGCTGGTTTGGAGCGCAGCATTGCGGCGTTTTGGCAGGCGCCGGATGTGGAGCAGGCCTTGCACACTTTGCCCACTTTTGACCGCGCCGGGCTGCTGATGCCCTTGATTGAAGCGGGACGCCGCCAAATGCGCCAGCATGCGCAGCCCCGGCTGGCGGCGCAAGGCTCTAGCGCCCAGCAATTGACGCGCGTGCTGCGCGACGCGTTGCAGGCTGGGGTGCGGCGCTTGCAGTCCGGGCAGGTTGTTTTGGCCAGCGTGGGCTCGATGGCGCCCTTTGTCGGGCTGCTGGGCACGGTGTGGGGCATTTACGGGGCTTTGGCGACGATTGCGCAGGCCGGGCAGATCAGCATTGCCCAAGTGGCCGGCCCGGTGGGCGAATCCTTGATCATGACGGCGGCGGGCCTGGCGGTGGCGATTCCGGCAGTGCTGGGCTACAACTTGCTGGGGCGGCTGATAGGGCGCATCGAAGCTGACCTGGAGGGATTTGCCCGCGATTTGCGCGAATTGCTGGTGTACCAAAGCCAATCGGCGGCCTATCCGCCGGATGGCGCGCTGGACTAAAAGTAGGCCATGGCTTTCGGACGCCTTCAAGCCAAGCGCAGCGATGCGCCCATGAGCGACATTAATATGACGCCGTTGATTGACGTGATGCTGGTGCTGCTGGTGATTTTCATCATCACCGCGCCCATGATGCTCAGTGCTGTCAAGGTAGACCTCCCTAAGGCCGATGCTGCCGCCAGCAGCCAAAGCAATGCACAGCCCTTGGCCGTGACTATCGACCAGGCGGGCGCGGTCTATGTGCAAGAGCAGCGTTTGCAGGGCGAGGCCTTGCAACAAGCCTTGCAACAAGCCGCCCAGCGCAACCCGGCTACCGAGGTGCAGTTGCGCGCCGATACGGCGGTGCCCTACGGGCGCGTGGTGGAGTTCATGGCGTTAGCCAACGCCGCCGGCTTGAGCCGCATCGGCTTTGTGACCGAAAAGCTGCGTTAAGCAGACTCTGCAAACCCCGTTGCAGTCATTGCCAGCGGTGCGAGGCAATCCGGCTTGGGTTTGAAATCAGCTGCTTGTAGATCGCCACGCCGCTGCATGACGGACAAATACGGCTTTTGAAGACCGACCTCAAGCTGCCCGCGCTCGGTAGTTTGCGCGCCTAAAATGCCCGTTGCCTTTAACCCCAGTCCCCAATGCAAGACAAGTACCAACACACCGCCATAGAGCAAGCCGCCCGTAGCCATTGGGCGCAGCCTTTGTGGAATGGCCACGAGGCCTACCGCGTCACCGAAGACGCTGGCAAAAACAAGTTTTATGCCTGTTCCATGCTGCCCTATCCCAGCGGCAAGCTGCACATGGGGCATGTGCGCAACTACACCATCAATGACATGCTGACGCGCTATTTGCGCATGAAGGGCTACAACGTCTTGATGCCCATGGGCTGGGATGCGTTTGGCCTGCCGGCCGAAAACGCGGCGCTGAAAAACGGCGTGCCGCCAGCCAAGTGGACGTACGAAAACATCGCCCATATGAAGCAGCAGATGCAGGCCATGGGCCTGGCCATCGACTGGAGCCGCGAAGTGGCTACCTGCGACCCCACCTATTACAAGTGGAACCAGTGGTTGTTTTTGAAGATGCTGGAAAAGGGCGTGGCCTACCGCAAAACCCAGGTGGTGAACTGGGACCCGGTAGACCAGACCGTGCTGGCCAATGAGCAGGTGATTGACGGGCGCGGCTGGCGCACTGGCGCATTAGTGGAAAAGCGTGAAATTCCCGGCTATTACCTCAAGATTACCGACTACGCGCAAGAGCTGCTAGACCATGTACAAACCGGTCTGCCTGGCTGGCCCGAGCGCGTCAAGCTGATGCAGGAAAACTGGATTGGCAAGAGCGAAGGCGTGCGCTTTGCGTTCCCGCACACGATTAAAGATGCCAGCGGTGCCTTGATCGGCGAGGGGCGCATGTATGTATTCACCACGCGGGCGGACACCATCATGGGTGTGACGTTTTGCGCGGTGGCGCCTGAGCATCCTTTGGCGCAGCATGCGGCTTTGACGAACCCGGCGCTGGCGGCGTTTATTGAGGAATGCAAGGCGGGCGGTACCACTGAGGCCGAATTGGCGGTGAAAGAGAAGGCCGGTATGGATACGGGCCTTTCGGTAACGCATCCGTTGACTGGCGAGGCGGTGGCGCTGTGGGTGGGTAACTATGTGCTCATGAGTTACGGTGATGGCGCGGTAATGGGCGTGCCGGCGCATGATGAGCGCGATTTTGCGTTTGCTTTGAAATATGGGTTGGCGATTCGGCAGGTGGTCGCTGTGGCCTCTTCTTCCTCGGGGGCGGCCACACCAAGGTCAGCGGATGGTGATCAGTCTGCTGTTGCTTCGGCTTCGGGGGCGGCCACACCAAGCCCTGCGCCGGGTTCCTCCTACGCAAGCGCAAAGTCGGAGCCCGGCGTAGGGCTTGGTGTGGCCGCGTTGCGGGCGGACGGTGGGAATGCCAAACCCAATTCCACTGCTGGGGCTGCATTTTTGGCTTTTGACGCGAGTGTTTGGCAAGACTGGTATGCCGAAAAAGGCGCGGGGGTGGCGGTGCAGTCGGGCAAATACGACGGGCTGGGTTTCAAGGCTTGTTTGGACGCAGTGGCGGCTGATTTGGCGGCGCTGGGGCTGGGCGAGAAAAAGACGACCTGGCGGCTGCGGGACTGGGGCGTTTCGCGTCAGCGGTACTGGGGTACGCCGATTCCCATCATCCATTGCGACGAACATGGCGCGGTACCGGTGCCGGAGAAGGATCTGCCGGTAGTGCTGCCGCTCGATTGCATTCCTGACGGGTCGGGCAATCCGCTGCATAAGCACGTGGGTTTTCATGCAGGCGTGACTTGCCCGGTGTGCGGCAAAGCGGCGCGGCGCGAGACCGACACCATGGACACCTTTGTCGATTCGAGCTGGTATTACATGCGCTATTGCGACCCGACCAACAGCGATGCCATGGTGGCCGAGGGCGCGGCCTATTGGGCGCCGATGGACCAGTACATCGGCGGTATTGAGCACGCTATTTTGCATTTGTTGTACGCGCGCTTTTGGACCAAGGTGATGCGTGATCTGGGGCTGGTGAAGGTCGATGAACCGTTTACCAAATTGCTCACACAAGGCATGGTGCTCAACCATATTTATTCGCGCCGCACCGACAAGGGCGGCAAAGAATATTTCTGGCCGCAAGATGTGGAACATGTGCATGACGCCACCGGCAAAGTTATAGGCGCGCGCTTGGTCAAAGCGGTGGGCGATTTGCCCGTCGGCACGGCAATTGACTACGAGGGCGTGGGCACCATGTCCAAGTCCAAAAACAATGGCGTCGATCCGCAGGATTTGATTGGAAAGTATGGCGCCGATACTGCGCGCCTGTACACCATGTTCACCTCGCCGCCCGAGGCAACGCTTGAGTGGAATGACGCAGGGGTGGAGGGCAGTTACCGCTTTTTGCGCCGTGTATGGAATTTTGGCTACAAGTTGTCGGCGCTTGACTTGGCTGGCGCGCATGCCACGCTGGCAGCGAAGGATGGCTTGGCGGCGGCTGCGTTTTCCAAAGAGGCCAAGGTGCTGCGTTTGGAAATGCATACCGTTCTCAAGCAGGTGGACTACGACTACCAGCGCATGCAATACAACACCGTGGTTTCGGGCACCATGAAGATGCTCAATGCGCTGGAAGATTTCAAGGGCTACGACACGCCCGATGGGCAGGTGGCGCTGGCCGAAGGTTTTGGTATCTTGCTGCGCGTGCTGTACCCGGCTACGCCGCATTTGGCGCATGCGCTGTGGGTCGAGCTGGGTTACGCCAAGCACAGCGGCGATTTGCTCGATACCGCCTGGCCTGCCGTGGATGCCAGCGCTTTGGTGCAAGACGAAACATCGCTGGTGCTGCAAATCAACGGCAAATTGCGCGGCGCTTTGCTGGTGCCCTCGGATGCGTCACGTGAAGCGATTGAAGCGCTGGCGCTGCAAAACGCGACGGTGCAAAGTTTTGCCCAAGGCGCAGCGCCGAAAAAAGTCGTGGTCGTGCCAGGCCGCTTGGTCAACGTGGTGCTTTAGGCGCTGCGCACGCTATGTTGCTCACAACGTATCGCACTATGGCCCTTTGGCTGTCGCTGACCTTATCGGCAACGCTTTTGCAAGGCTGCGGTTTTGCATTGCGCGGCGCGCCGAACTATGTGTTTGATACGGTAGCGGTTACGCCCGAGCGCTCGGGCGGCGTGGCGGCAGAGTTGTCTCGCTTGCTAGGCAACCGGGTTCGCCCGGTGGTCACACCCGAGGGCGGCTCTGCGCCCGACGCCATCGTTGAGGTGCTGAGCGAATCGCGCCAAAAAGTGGTGGTGGGTTTGAATGCGGCGGGTTTGGTGCGTGAGTTCGAGTTGCGTTTGGCCGTGCGGTTTTCAGTCCGTACCCCCGGCGGGCAGGTTTTGATCGAGCCGACCGATATCCGACTGGAGCGCAGCGTCAGCTTTAACGAGGCGACGGTGTTGTCCAAAGAAACCGAAGAGGTCATGCTCAACCGCGATATGCAGACCGACGCCGTGCAGCAAATCGTGCGCCGCCTGGCGGCGATTAAATCGCTGGCGCCTTAGGGCTGGCGCGCCATGCAATTAGCGCCTTCGCAACTAGGCCGGCATGTGGAGCGCGGGCTTAAAAGCCTCTATACCCTCCACGGCGATGAGCCCTTGTTGCAACAAGAAGCGCTAGACGCGTTGCGCGTACATGCGCGTACCCAAGGCTTTACCGAGCGCAGCGCGCATATGGTGTCAGGGGCGCATTTCGATTGGAGCGAAGTGCTGGCCGCCGGTGGCAGCATGAGCTTGTTTGCCGACAAACAAATCATTGAAATCCGCATCCCCAGCGGCAAGCCGGGCAAAGAAGGCAGCGTCGCACTGCAGCAGATCGCCGAGCAGGCGCAGGGCAATGATGCGGTGCTCACCATCATCTTATTGCCGCGTTTGGACAAGGCCACCAAAGGTACGGCCTGGTTTAGCGCCTTGGAAAACTGCGGCGTGACGCTGCAAGTGGACCCGGTGGAGCGCAAAGACCTGCCGGCCTGGATTGCCCAGCGCCTGGGCGCGCAGGGTTTGCGTGTGGCGGCGGGCGAAGAGGGCCAGCGCACGCTGCAATTTTTTGCCGACCGCGTGGAAGGTAATTTACTGGCCGCGCACCAAGAGGTGCAAAAGCTCGCTTTGCTGTTTGCGCCGACAGCGCAAAGCGGTGGCGTGCTGACTTGGGAGCAAGTGGAAGCTGCGGTGCTCAATGTGGCGCGCTACGATGTGTTTAAGTTGAGCGAAGCGGTGCTGGCCGGGCAGCCGCTGCGCGTGCAGCGCATGCTAGAAGGCCTGCAGGCTGAGGGCGAGGCCGAGGTGCTGGTGCACTACACCCTGGCCGAAGACATACGCGCCTTAAAGCGCGTCAAAGACGCCATGGCCCAGGGCCGCCCGCTGCCGCTGGCCTTGCGCGAGAACCGCATCTGGGGCAACAAAGAGCGCTTGTTTGAACGCGTGCTGCCGCGCATCAGCGCCTCCCAACTGGCGCAATTGCTGCAAGCGGCGCACACGGTGGACGGCATCATCAAAGGCCTCAAGCAGCCCGACTGGCCCGCCAGCGGTTGGCAGGCCCTGCACCGGCTGGCGCTGGACTTGTGCCGCTTGGCGGCGCCTAAGCCGGTGGCTGCGCGCCCTTAAGCGCAGGCTTATCGCTGCGCCTCTTCGGGCGATGGCGACACATCGGGCACCTGCGCCAAAGCCGCTTCAAAGCGCGCTTGCGAAGCCCGTGCAGCGCGCTGGCCGATGTATTTTTCGGTGTTGAATGCCGAGGCTTTTTCGGCCACCGCAGAGGCGATGAACTGGTTGAGCGATACCCGATCTTGGGCGGACATTTCCCGCACTAGTTGGTGCAGCGAGTCGGGTAAGCGTAAGCTGATAGCACCCATAATTTAGGTCTCCAGTTGTTGCAAAAATTCACGCGGCGTCATTACGACGACGCCTAATGAAGCAGCGTTTTTGAAGTCTGACACATTCCAAGTCACCACACAGGCACCCGATGCCATGGCCAGCTCCAACAAAAAATCGTCATCCGGGTCCTTGAGTAGTGGTCGCCATAAGTAAAAAATTTCGTGGGCTTGCGCGCTGGCACATATGAAATCAAGCACATCATCAATCGCTTGCGGTGACAATGGAAATTGCCCGCGCTTGAGCACGGCCTCGTATTCAGCGACCAGGGGCGTTGAAATATGCATACGGTAAGCGCCGGTGGGTAAAGCGGCAAGCAGCGCAAAGGAGGCGCCTTGGCGGGAGCGCAAAGCGCTGACCAGCACATTGGTATCCATCACCGCATTTCTGAACATTTTGGTATTATAGGTAATACCGTTTTACTACGACTAGTGGCCCCGCGCATCGGGGCGCTGCATCTATGAAAATC
>Ga0214919_10008860_pt1 | contig 13115 bp, 24 predicted proteins | sample LL1503_MetaG_FD_177994 | JGI IMG/M metagenome (GOLD analysis project Ga0214919, IMG submission 177994) | Freshwater microbial communities from Lake Lanier, Atlanta, Georgia, United States - LL-1503 | ecosystem: Environmental > Aquatic > Freshwater > Lake | place: USA: Georgia | collected...
AAACAAAGTAATAATCTAATAATCAAATTAGCAAAATACTTCAAAAAATATAAAAACTATCCACAATCGATTGACAATTCACTCGGCACTTTTTTAAGTAGTAAAAGAGCAGCATATAAAAATTATGTCAATGACACTAAAAATAATAAGAGTAACAAATGGTATCCATCTGATATAGGAATAGCTAAAGCTCATGGACTTCCTGATGACTGGATGCTAACTAGAAATCGTGAAAAACAAAGTAATAATCTAATAATCAAATTGGCACAATACTTTACAAAAAATGGAATTTATCCCAAACAAAATTCTTTACTAGGAAGATTTGTATCTCTAAGAAAAGAAGCATTTAAAGAATACATCAAAGGTCATGTTAAACCAAAATTAACTTGGTATATTTCAGATGCGGAAATAGCCAAAGCTCATGGACTTCCTGATGACTGGATGCTACTCGTTGATCGTGAAAAAGAAAGTAACCAAAAAACAATCGAACTCGCACAAGAATTCAAAAAAATCGGAACTTACCCTTCATGTAAAACTAAAATTGGATCATTTTTAAGAATTAAAAGACTAGCATATAAAGATTACATCAATGGAACTAGAAAAAATTCTTCTTTATGGTATAACTCAGATATAGAAATAGCCAAAAATCACGGACTTCCAGATGATTGGATGTGCTTTAAAAAACCAAAATCATCATTAGGAGAAAGAAAAACAAATTTCGTACTCGAAAAACTCAATATTAAACCAATACAACAGTACAGAAATAAGCTTTGTGCCAATAAATTGTGCTTACCTTTTGACTTCTATTTCAATAAAGATAACTTACATTATTTTATAGAATACAACGGAGAACAACACTACAGACCAGTCTTTGGACGAAAAAACACAACAAAAGAACAAGTCTTCGAAAAAACTCAAGAACACGACCTTATAAAATTAAACTTCTGTAAAAAATACAACTACCCACTTCTTGTCATCCCTTATTGGATCAAAGACAATTTCGAAAACCTTATATCCGAATTTATAAAAACTACACAATTCGATCTCACATTCGCTCAACCAAAAATAATAAACCAATAAAACCTAAAGACAATATTGACACCTATAAACAATCATTGTTATAATCATAATTGTAATTTCGTACAACACTACTTATCACAATGAGTGAACTTACAATGAATGAATCAAATAATGCAGAACAACAAAATAAAGAAAAAGTCATCCAACTTGCTCTAAATCTTAAAACACATGGAATCTATAACCCAATTAATACCAATATAGCAAAATTTTTGAAAGCTAAAAGAAAAGCATATAAAGAATTCAAAGCGCAATAGCCTTGTGCAATAGCCTTGTGCAATAGCCTTGTGCAATAGCCTTGTGCAATAGCCTTGTGCAATAGTCCTGTGCAACACCATTGTGCAATAGTCTTGTGCAACCATCCTGTGCAATAGCCTTGTGCAATAGCTTTGTGCAACCTATCTGTGCAACCATCCTGTGCAATAGCCTTGTGCAATAGCCTTGTGCAATAGCCTTGTGCAATAGCTTTGTGCAATAGCTTTGTGCAACCTATCTGTGCAATGATCCTGTGCAATAGCCTTGTGCAACACCATTGTGCAATGATCCTGTGCAACACCATTGTGCAATAGCCTTGTGCAATCATCCTGTGCAACCTCCTTGTGCAATCATCCTGTGCAACCTCCTTGTGCAATCATCCTGTGCAATCATCCTGTGCAACCTCCCTGTGTAACGACTTTGTGCAGTAAAATATGTGTGACTACAAGGTATTAACTTATAATTGTGCAGTAATTCGTTGAAAAGTATAAAGGTATTAACTTTTGTGCTACCTTAATGCGTAATATCTTTGCGAATCGCTTTTATCTGTGCTTTATACATTCAAACTTAAACTGTGAAACAACTTTTGTACGCATTATTGCTCCTTTTCAGTGATAATCCTACACAAACCTTGTGAATCACCATGACAGAACCAACATAGACCATTTTCGTGAAATCAAGAAAATGGTCAGCCACTTCAAATGTGTTATAGGAGCTTCAAAGTGGTAGTGAATGGGATATTTTGGAGCTTTGTGTGGAAAATTCATGCTGTACATAACTCTAGTGTACAAAAGGACAAAGGTCTTTTCGTCTGAAATTTGCGTGAAAGTCGAATAAGGGGGCGCTTCGCCGCCCTCACACACCGCCTCCTAAGTCCTTACACATCAAGGGTTTACGACTTTTGCACACCTTTCACTGACATTTTGCACCTATTTTGTCTCTAATTGTGGAGTGGTGAAAGGTCTGCAGATGGATGTGTGTTTAAAAAGCAAAAGATAGCTGTGAAGTATAAATATATTGTCTGATCCAGATTGGATTTTTGGGTGTGCGTTCTAGCTATTTAAGTAGTTAAACAATATAAAGAGGTGTGAAGTGGCAAATTATGTCGAATCAAATATTCCGAAGAAAGCATTTATAGCACTTTTGGATTCCAATATAGATCAGACCTTTGTGAAACTGGTATCGAGTGGAGAAAAGATTCGTATAAATGATTTAAAAAATCCTATAGACGGCAGGACATTACAAGTTGGGTTGAATAATGGTGTGTACGAGGCGATTGAGTTGAGTTATCCGAGGAGTTGGTTGGAGAGAAATGATAATTGGTCGATAGATGGGATTGATTTTGCAACAAAGATGGCACTTGTGACGATACACGGGATAAGTGGAGACAGATATTTGTCGTGCAAGTTGAGTTCTGATCGAAATCAGAGTTCGTGTAACAGTATTTTTTGCAATGTGAAGAAAAGTTTTAATCCTTAGGAGGTTTAAATGAAGAAAGATGTGAAGAATAAGACTTTGTGTGGTGTGTGTTCTGGTTTGGCGAGGTCATTGAACATAAATCCGTTGTGGATTCGGTTATTGTTTGTGTTTTTCTTTTTACATTTGGGTATGGGATTGTTGTTGTATGTGATATTGGCGTTATTGATGCCATCAGATGAGGTGTGAAAGGTGCAGGTGGGTAAAATCTTGTGCGGTTGTGTACAGTTGTATAGTAATTTAAGGAAACATAACGATTATTATCGGACATTGGCGTTGTGCAGGGTTACAGTAGGGTTATAATGGGTTTGAATTTGACGATTCTGTGCATTTTGATGATTAGAATGGGTTGTGAGGTTAATTTTTGGAGAAGTCGTCAAATAATAGTGTTTAATGCGATTTGATTTGGTGTGAAAGAGATAACTAAACAAGATTTGGAGTTTGTGATGGATACTTTTGAGAATGCTTCACCACCGCACGAACAACTTGAGAAGGTTGTTGCCAAATGTTGGGAGTGTGGAGAAGTGAAACTGTGTTTCGAGCATATTGTTTGTTGTACTGGAACTCACTTTCATACTTGTCCAGCGTGTAGAAAGATTATTGAGCATAAAAAGTAAGAAGACAAATTTGTGTGTGATGATTCGAGCATATAGAAAGCCAAGATTGATAGTCTTGGCTTTATTTGTTTTTATATTAAAGACATTTAAAGTATCAATATATTTTGTTTCATATAATTCAGTACACAACCGCATAAAGGTTATTCAGTTCAGTACACAACCGCATAAAGGTTAGGTGTACAAACAAACACCTCAGTACACAACCGCACAAGATTAGGTTAGGTGAACACATGAACAGTTCAGTACACAACCGCACAAGATATTTTGTATAATTTTGGAAATAAACTTTTGCTGGCAGCGAATAGTAATGTGTGGGAAAAAATTTTACAATCGACAATAAAGAGGTAAGATAAATTGTTCCCCAAACTGAAAAGGACAAGACAGTCATTGTGTGTGTGGAGATAACTTTAACAGGAGAGAAAGATATGTCAAAGATTCATTTTTACGATGCTGAGACTGGTTACATTCATTATGTGAGTGAAGTAATTCCTAATTTGGAATGCAGGGTTTATGATCCTGTTAGTAATCTTAAAGATGTGATGGTGTGTAGAGATAAAGCAGTTCAGTTTGTTCCACAAGCTTCTGGATTTAATGCAAAGGTAGCAGAAAAGATAAATGATTTGATTCTTGAGGGAATTAAGGTAAGCAATGAAGGTCTTGGTTTTATGGATGCAATTATGCATGGAAGTCCTTTTCGTGACAAAGACAAATGGGTATCTGTTAGTAGGGAAAAATTTATTGCAGAGCGTGAAGAGCGTAAACGAAAATGGAATGAAGTGGCATAAAAGTTTTTTCAAACAATAAGGAGAATGATATGGTGAGCATCAAGAATAAAGATGGCAAAGTGATTTACATTGTGACTGATGATCGTTTGATTCCCAAAAATTCATTAGTAGATTCAAATTTGAGAGGTGCGGATTTAACAAATGCCAATCTATCAAATTTGAATTTAGAAGGTGTGAGTTTTGTTGAAGCGAATTTGACCCATGCGAATTTGAGTGGTTCTAATTTAGCAGGTGCTAAGTTTGTTTGTGCCAATCTTAATGGTGTTGATCTTAGCGATGCTCATTTGTGGAATGCGAAATTTTGTTATGCTAATATGACTAATGCGAATTTGTCACATAGCAATATTAGTGATGCTGATTTTACAGATGCAAATTTGACTGGTGCTGAATTAACTGGTTCGTTTCCAAACAAGGCTGATTTTTCTAGTGCAAATTTGACAGGTGTTATTATTTATGGAATTGAAATTTCAAACGATGATTTGAACGAGTTTAAATTAAGAAATTTAGTAATGGAACATCTTTGTGATTTTTGGAGAAAGAACAATACTTTTTCTGGAAAGCTATCTGATGTCAGAGATGAGCTAAAGAAATTTCAAATGAATATAAACCTTCCCCAAACTGAAAAGGACAAGACAGTCAATGTGTTGGCAGGAACAACTTTGACAGGTTGTTTCTTCGGTTGAAAAAATAAAGCTACTTGAGAAGAACAGGAGTAATAGAGATGAGGCAATCAAAGACAATTGAATTTCTTGGTCGTGGTATTGTGTTGGAGAAGGTAACAGAAGTTTTCACGCATCGATGCGATCATGGTGATATGGTCATGCGTGGCGATCCTAAGAAGTTTCATTGGGCAGTATTTTCTCCCAAGAGTAAAAGTAGTTGGTTTGGGGTATGTCCAGCGTATTGGGAAGATGGGAATACTGTAGAAGAAGACTGGACATGGGAATATGAAATAGAAGCGGATTATTCTTGAAATTTTGGAAATAAGTTTTGTTTAGTGGCGAATAACAATAGGGAGATAGAAATGGCATTTACTTTTGCAGAGTTTGAAGGGAAAGCAACTGAGAAGAAATCTGAGCAGATGGATAAGTTTTGGGAAGGAACAGCAAAGATGAGTCACGACTTTCCTTGGCGTGGAAGTGAAGCGACAATCTTTTTAAGACCTGATAATGATGAGCATAGTGATTCTCATTTTTGGGTAGAGATAACGAGATTAAAGGATGGTAAGTTCTTAGTTGAGTTTCGAGAACCTGCTGCGTAAAAAAGTTTCCCCAAACTAGAAACTGCAAGACAGTCATAGTGTGATCAGTAAAACAAACCAAGGAGAATGAAAGATGACGATTGAGCAGCTTAGAGAAAAGATTGAATACCGAACCAACAAGATGAATTGGTGTATCTCAGTAGGGCGGGAAACGCAAGCTGAATGGAATAGAGATCAGATTGCGAGATTGGAAGAGAGTATTCGAGTCATGGAACATGATGCAGCGATGGAATTGGCTAATCAATTGGTTAATCAAGTTCAGCCTGTTTCATTAGCCCAACTTCGTGTTGAAGTTGCTATGGCGAATGCAAACGCTATGGCGAATGCAAACCGAGTTCGAGGTATTGAATTTCTTGGTCGTGGTTATGTTCCACCTAATGATATTCAGCCTACTGTAAGAAATAGACCTAGACCTGCAAGGAATACAGATGAAGATTTCGATTATGTTTAGAAAGCTTCCCCAAACTAGAAACAACAAGACAGTCATATTGTAAAGAGAACTTTAACCAAGGAGATAGTGATGCAGATTGAAACAGTAAGCAATGTAACCGAACAAGCAACAGGTGGACATTCGTTCACAATCGTAAACAGCGAGTTTGCGTTTAAGATTTTGAGTAATGGTTTGTATTCAAGGAAGATAGAAGCGGTGATTCGAGAGTTGAGTACAAATGCAGCGGATGAACATATCTTTGCTGGCAAGAGGGAAGTTCCATTTGAAGTAAATTTACCATCGTATGTAAGTAGTGTTTTTTCTATTCGAGATTTTGGCAATGGTCTTTCTGATGCTGATGCTATAAGTTTGTACACTAAGTTTTTTGAGAGTACAAAGAGGCAGGACAATGAGGTGGATGGTTGTTTGGGTTTGGGCAGTAAGAGTCCATTTGCGGTAACGAATGAGTTTCAAGTAACGAGTTGGCATGGTGGCATGAAGAATGTATACAAGTGTTTTAAGAGCAGTGGTATACCGATGTTGAAGAACATACATTCTGAGGCTAGTGATGAACCTACTGGTGTAATGGTGTCATTAAAGCCATTGTCAGAGTACAGCAGGGTATCTGATTGGGAACAATACGCTGAGAGGGTGTACAAGTTCTTTGCTGTCAAGCCGAAGGTAAATGTCGATCTTGATATGACATTAGAAGAACCTTTGTTGCATGGTGATGGGTGGTCGATTCATCCTAACTTGCGAGAGAACTACGCAAGGATGGGCAACATAGCGTATCCTATTGACTTCTATTCTGTAGCTGGTGGAGAAGAAAACAATCTATTGATTAAAGATTTGCGAACCATGAAGGGATTGATTTTACAATTCAATCTTGGAGACTTTTCATTCACTCCGAATCGTGAAGAGTTGGATTACAATGAAAAGACGAGAACGGCACTTACTGCTGCTGCGAAGAAGATGGTTGATTTTTTGATGGAAAGTATGAGATCGGTTGTATCTCAAGCTTCGAGTTTATATCAAGCTAGAATGTTGTTTATTGCGAAGAGAAAGCATTTGCTTGGTATGTTTGATGCTCGACTTACTGATGGCATACATTCAAAAGTATCTGGAATGAATTTGAAATTTAACGATCAAGAACTTTTTTCTTCCAATGGTGTTGTAGGTCTTTCGACTACTTTGAATTGCATTGTAAAGAGTCTTCGATATAGTCGAATCAACAACAAGATCAAGTGTACAACAGATAGTGAAACGAGTTACAACTTCAATGATCCAGTCAAGATATTCTACCATGAGTCTAAAGCTCAAAAGGGAAGGGTGCGTAGATTCTTGGCGAAGGATGATGATCTTGATGCTGTTATTCTTTTGCCTAAGTCTGATGCTCAGAATTTGGCGTACATATTAGGGCATGATGGAGATTTAAATGAGATTTTTTCTAATGTAGATTCGTTGCCAGCGGTAACAAGTTACAGTTTGAAAGTAATCAAACAGGCAATTTCCCAACAAGGTTATATGACTCAAGGCAAGGTTGAAGGAGTCATTGATGAGAACGATGAGTGTTTCTATGTGATTAGGAATCGTGACAAATACTATTATGGTTCTAAGGTTTTCAATGCAGATCAAATGAATAGTTTGATTAGGATATCTTTCAAGTTTGGAATTGATATGCCTACTCATTTCATAACTTTGACTGCTGCTGAAGCCGAGAAGCAAAAGATAGAAGAAAAAGATAATTTGCAAGAATTTGTTTCTTACCTGATAGGAAACATCTCAAGCAAATTAAATGATGGCAAACAAGAGTTTAAAGATTTGCTTTGTAGCAAGAAGAAAGTATATGATTTAAAAGATCACGATTTAAATCACGATATGCAACTTTGTAAAGAGAATGTAATGAAATTAAAAGACAATCATCCTCTCAAAAGACTTTTGCCATACATTGATAATCGAAATCATGAGCCAAGTACGAAAGTTGGTATGATGCTTGCTGCTCTTGAAGTTTTGCGATGTTTTGATAATGGTGTAATAAAAAACATCTTTAGGATTGATGATGGAAGCGAAACTAACAGAAATGGTTTGTTATCAATGTCTAGTATTTTTGCAGAGATAAATTCCATGTGTAGTCGAATTGAAACGAATATATTTGATTCTTACAAAATAGCTTTAGTGAGAGATAGTGGTAAGAATTTAGATATATTAAATTCGATGTATGAAAGCGGTTTGATGCCAGAAGTTGTTTGGAATGAATCGCTAACAAAAGATTTGAATTTTGTTTTGAATATTTAGTTAAATTCTTCCCCAAACAGTAAACAACAAGACAGTCATAGTGTGATCGGTAATACAAACTAAGGAGAATGAAGATGATTAGCAATGAGATTATTCTGAAGAAAAAAGAGATAATGAATGAGAATAAGATTTTGAAAAATAGAATCTTTGAGAGTGCTGGAGTATTGCATGGCTATTTAAGAAATGAAGCTAATGGTATAGGTGGTACTACTTGGGGTGAAAGACAATTGTTTATAAGATCGGCAGAAGTGTTGAAGTTTTTGATAAATGTTATTTATGTTGCAAATGAAGATGTCGATAAGCCATTGATCGTATTCAACGATTCCATCAACGAAGTGGAATGGAGAGATAGTGATTACGGCAAAGTGTTTCATGTTCCAAACAGTCATATAATTTCATTGATTTTTCGTTCTGAAAAAACCATGCGTAGTCTTGGGATTACTGAAGATTCGTTGACAGGGTTTTTACTACCAGACCAACCATATCGTAATTTATGTTTAAATTCTGATGTTCTTGAGTCAGTTTGTAAGGCAAAATTTATCTATAAAGATAATGTTTGTATTAAGGTTGATTCGTATGAAAAGTTTTGTTCCTTCATAAACAATTCTTTGCTTATAATGATTTCAAATTATTCAAATAATATGAATGAAGAATTTGTTCGTAATATTATTCGATATGATAATGATTCGATATCTGAGAACAAAAACATCAAGGATAATTTGCGATCTATACTTGTGTATCTTACTGTTATGGACAAAAGATTTGATTCGGGTATTATGATCGGTAATCATAAAGATACGATTGATTTTTATTCTAGTTTTTTAGCTAATGAATCAAATGAAGAATTAGACATGGCAGTATCACTATCAGATATTAAAAATATAATTCTGTCCATGTTGAATACAATTACTATCTCTAAGGTAGATTTAAAAGAAGCGATTGAATTGGGAGTCGAAGTTACTGATGAGCAGATTTTAAAGGAAGATGATTTCGATTAATCTTCCCCAAACTGGAAAAGACAAGACAGTCATAGTGTGATGAGAACTTTAACAAAGGAGAATTGAAGATGAGTAAGCTTAGTAGAAGTGCGAAGACAAATTTGTTGGTTGCAAATGATATTTTAAGCATCAAAAGTGATATGGATGCGGGTGATTACCAATTGCTATCGGCAATCATTACTGGTGAGGGTTTTAAGCAGTATAACAACATGACCGAAGATGAATTAAATTCTGAATTTGAAGAGATGTGGGATGATATTAAAAACAATCCAGAAGCATTAGAACTTGGTCGAGCCGATTTTTTCAAAGAAGATGAAGATGGTGACGAAGAAGCCTTCCAGTCTTTGATTGCCAAAGGAGAATGAAAAATGATAACTGAAAAAACTGATTTGCTTTCTGATGTTAAAAAGTTTGCTTCCAAGTTCATTGATACATGGGTTTACACCAGCGAAGAATGGTGTAAGAAAGAAAGTTCTGCACCTTACTATCTTTTGGCTGGTGGTGTTGTTTTGGCAGCAGAGGGCGAGCTTTACAACATTATGAATGGTCATTACAAAGGTAAGGCAAATGATAATGTAAGGAACAGGCTTCACAAGATAGCTGAGAAGCATGGCTATTACATTGAGCAAGGATATCATTGGTCTTGGCATTTCATTGAGAAGTAATTTTTGAACCTTGGTTGGGAGGCATTTTGAGGGAAACCTTGAGATGCCTTTTTTCATTTCTACCCATTCAGTACACAACCGCACAAGATGAACCGGGTGACCGGATGTTGATCCCTGTAGCTCCAATAAAGATGTAAGTCTTTATGAAACAACGACTTATGTAAATATGAAGCCATGACGACACGAGTTGAATTGAAAAATTTTTCCAACTTTGAATCGAGAACGGTTTGACCAGTAGAACCAGTAGCTCCAGTAGTGCCAGTAGTGAAAAATTTTTTCAACTTTGAATCGAGATTATTCTTCCCCAAACAGCAAAGAACAATACAGTCATATTGTTACAATAACCAACAAAGGAGAATACGATGAAGGTTTTAAACAAAGATTCAAAGAGGCGAGATGAGATTCTTGGAATAAAGGAATGGGTTGATATGGGTGGTATTATGCGAATTGAGTGTATTACTATTGATCAATTGCGGGAATTAATTGATAATGATTTCCTTGATTTGGAAGATAAGCAAAATTTCGCACCAAGGATTAAGTACATTTATGAGTTTATGAAAAAGTATCCAGACTTTGAGGCTCATGGTTATGCGGTGTCTCCAAACAGGGATGATTATCGGGTCAGCATTGAAGGTGTAAGGTTGAAAAGAAAAGCGACCAAAGAAGAATACAAAGAGTTTAGGTTGTTGTTTGAAGCTGCTGATGAGATTAGTGCTATAAATGGCGAAGCTGGTTTATTCTGTTGGTTTGATTAAAGGAGTTGAAATGCCACCTCATGTACTGTTGATATTGGCACAGATTAGAGAATCTGATCCAGAGTTGTACAAAGAGCTATTGAAAGAGATAGAAGAAAAGGTTAAAGATTTAAAAAAGGAAAGTGCATAATGTTACAAGACATAGTTTTTGGATTTTGCGTAATATATCTCGCTGTTGTTTTGCCGATTACTTTTTGCGTTGCGGTTGTTTCGGTAATTGTAAGTATCATTACTTTGTAGGAGTATAACCGATGTGGGATTTAGCTACGATGAAAGTCATGAACTTAGTTGCATTAGAGAAGATCAAGAGGGATGAAAATCAAAGTGATGCTCTTAGAGTTTTGACTGATCTTACCAGAAAAGAAGAAGCTTGCAACATTTTGGAAAAGGTCAAAAAGGGAGATATACAATGAAAATAGAAAACTACAAATTTGTATCTTTGTCTGGTGTTGTATATTCGATCACCAAGGCGAAGTGGAAAAGGCATTTGAAGTCAATGCTTGCTTATACGATTTCTCTTGCAAAGAAAAAGCCTTTGACGAAACCAGAGATAAGTAATGAAGACATGAAGTTTTTAGCTTCTGATATTTTTGACATAAGAAAAATGAATCAAGACGATTGTATTGATATTGTAAAAGAAGAATTAAGGAGATTAGAAAATGGAAATTGATTTGATGTACAAAATGATAGATCGATGTGTAGAGAATTTATCAAAAGATTCTGCGTTGGGAGAAGATGATGTTGCAGAGTGTAGTTACTATTTTGTAAGAAAACTTTGCGAAGCTAATGGTGTAGAAGAGTTGTCTGAAACTATTGTTAAGTAAAAAAAGCCAAGGCTAATCACCTTGGCTTTTTTCATTTCGGTCTATTCAGTACACAACCGCACAAGATTTTTACTGTTCTTCCATTGCGGCTTTCTGTTGTGCTATTCTTAAGTTAATTTGAGCATGATGCTCATCGGCAATAGCATCCATTACAACTTTTCTAACTTGTTGTGGAGTCAGTTTGGTGTGTAATAAAAATTCCTCCATGAAGCTTTGGAGTAATAGCATAGAATTTTGATTACTCATATCTTTTAGAGCATCTATGAATGCTCTGTATTTCATTTTAGCTCCATTAAGTTTAAGTTTTTCAAACTTAAACTTATCTTCTTTTTCTTGTGGATCGTATTTGGCACTTCCAGCATCGGATGTTGGTTCGTTAATTTCATTGACTTTTTGAGTTGGCAATTGCATTTGACTTTTTACACTTGCCCACCAATCTTGTTCACTTAGCATATTGTGATTTTTGTAGTACATCTTTGATTCTCCCTTTTCGTTATGTATGATTTGCCTGTGAAAATTCTCGATTCAAAGTTGGAAAAATTTTTCACTCTTTTGTCGGATTTTGTCGGATTACACTTTTTAACAATTTACATAAGTCCTTACATAATAATGCTTTATATCAAAAAGTCTACATTTTATAAGTAGAGTTAATGCGCAGGCGCTGATGGAACTCTTTGGACTCGGAGGATCTTATGTAAATTGACATAAGTAATTACATCATAAAGACTTATGTCAATTTGCTGTCGTTAAATTAAGTGACAGAATCCCTAATAGGAGGTCCTGTTTTTATAGCCACTATGTTCCAGTTAGTTCCTAATGCCGTTTTCCAATTCGTTCCTAATGCCGTTTTCCAATTCGTGCCTAATGGTGTGTTCCAGTTAGTTCAGGTGTTAGAGAGTGACTCGAACTATGAGAGACATAAGGAGAAGCCTTACCAGTATAACCAGTATTCTCGATTCAAAGTTGAAAAAATTTTTCACCATTGGTTTTTATTCAATTTACATAAGTTGTTATACTGTAAAGACTTATGTCAATGGCACTACTGGTGTCACTGGCATTACTGGTGTCACTGGTTAAACCTGTCTAACCAGTCTGTCCTGTCTGTCCAGTCTAACCTGTTGATTGACGCTCACAGGACATACTGGACATACTGGAAAGGTGAAAGCACAAGGTTTTTGAATCTAAGTCGTTATATTGCAATAACTTATGTAAATATTTTTTTCGGGTAATTGGAACTTTAGGGTCGGAGAAAAGTGAAAAATTTTTTCAACTTTGAATCGAGAATTTACTTTTCTAATTTTTCTTCCCCAAACCCGGGACAACAAGACAGTCATAGGGTGGAGGAATTACCCCACCCTCTAAATGAGGCTTGCCGTAAAAGAAACGAGGATGTTTCTTAAACCTAGAAAGGATTCTTTATGTTGATGCTTAGGGCGTTCATTGCGTCAATTACGATCAATTCAATTGCATGGTACATTGCAACTGGAAACATCGGATTGTTTAATGTGTCGATTTCAGCATGGTGTTTTATGGAATGGATGGCTGTATTCCAAAATACAGACAGAAGTGATATTCTAGACTGGCTTTTACCACCATTAAATCAACTTTGTTTGTTGGTTAGGGTATTTGCCACAGAAGTGAACAAGATGATTTAAAGGAGTCGTTAATGGCAGACAA
>Ga0214919_10008862_pt1 | contig 13113 bp, 7 predicted proteins | sample LL1503_MetaG_FD_177994 | JGI IMG/M metagenome (GOLD analysis project Ga0214919, IMG submission 177994) | Freshwater microbial communities from Lake Lanier, Atlanta, Georgia, United States - LL-1503 | ecosystem: Environmental > Aquatic > Freshwater > Lake | place: USA: Georgia | collected 2015-03-15
GCTTTGGTGCTGATCAACCTATTGAAACACACTCGGAAGATTTTACACCAACTAATTATGGCTTGATAATGTATCAAAAAACAGGCTTGGTTTTTTTATACCTGAAAGATTATCTTGGGGAAGAATTGTTTAACAAGGTTATGCATGATTATTTTGAGACATGGAAATTCAAACATCCTCAACCTGAAGATATGCGCAGAACAATGGAAGCAAGCTCTGGTAAAAATTTATCATGGTTGTTCGATGATTTAATCCAAACAACAAACCATATCGATTATAAAATAAAGAGCGTTCGTTTAATGAAAGTTGGATCCATAGTGAAAGTAAAAAATGTTGGGCAGGTAAATGGCCCCATAACCATAAATGTATTCAAAGATTCAATTTTAATTGAAACTGTTTGGGTGGAACCGGGTGTGGAAGAAATTAAAATTAAATCTAATCGCTCTCGATTCACACGATTGGTAATCGATGATGCGAGGAATATTCCCGAGATTAACCGTGGAAATAATACTTGGACTAAAAAGTTTCTTTTTCCAAAAATAGAGCCCTTAAAATTTGAGTTATTAATCGGTGATAATGAAACAAAAAAGACAAATATTTTTTGGTTACCTTCAATTGGTGGAAATTTATACGATGGCTTACTTATTGGTGCTGCTTTCCATAATATGGGTATTCCTTTCAAGCCTTTCCAATATTTTGTTGCGCCGCAATTTTCTTTCGGAAGAAAAAATATTGCTGGAATGAGCGAGTTTAGTTATAATTTTCTTCCAAAACAGAATTTTAGAATTACAAGAATTGGACTTTCTCTAAAAAACTTTGGCTCAGATGATTCAACTGGTTCGTTTTTGACAATCGCACCTTATTGGTCATTAAAATTAGGAGAGCGTGGTAATGCAAAACCAACAAGTCACTCTATTCTTATTCAAACCATCTATTCGAGTTTAAACCAAGAAGCTATTTTAACTGAGCAAATTGGTGCTTTTGGAGAATATATTTATAATGTAAATCTGCCGGATCATATTTTTAATTTTAAGTTAAGAGGTGAATACATGCAAACAAAATCTAATTCAGATAATGTTGCAAGATTATTAGCATCAAGTACTTACAAATACCGTTTTCTTAAAAATAAATCAGATAGATGGATCGAATTACGAGCAAATTTTGGAAATATATTTTTATATAATAATTCAACCGGTGTAGGGAATAATTACCGTATGTCAATGAGTGGCGCTCGGGGAAATCAAGATTTATTTATGGAGGAGTATAACTTAGGTCGCTATGAAACCTCAGGAATATGGTCGCAGCAACGAATGAGTAATTTTGGGAATTTCGCTAGCACTTCTGATTTTGGAAGCTCTTCTTTTTGGATGGCTTCAACTAATCTGTTTACTCAAATTCCAAAAATTCCAAAAATTATTGGTGTTTTTGCTGATTTTGGTGCATTTTACGATGGAACTACTGTTCATTCTATGTATAATGCAGGAATTGGAATAAGGCTTTCAGGTATTTTAAGCATCTCGTTTCCTTTTGTGCAAAGCTCGAATATGGGTACAGATATATTTACTAACTATCAAAATAAAATCCGATTCACATTAAAATTAAATCCTGTTAATAAGGGAATTTTAAATCAGATATTAAACTAACTTTAAACAAATAATAATTATTATGACTGAATCAACTGAATCAAAAGTGTCATTTGGCAAAGTTTTTTGGCCAAGTTTAGTAGCAATTATGATTGCAAGTATTGCAGGTCTTGTATTTTTCTTTTTGATTTTAGGAGGGATTATTGGTGCTTTTAGTGATTTCGGACCTGAACCTCTCGCGCTTAAAGAAAAAACAATCCTGCACATGCAATTAAAGGGCACTATTTTAGAAAAAGCTGATACTGAACTTGATCCTACAACATTTACAATTTCTAAAAGTATTGGACTTCCTGATATTTTATATGGCTTATCAAAAGCGAAAGAAGATAAAATGATTAAAGGACTTTTTATTGATGTTTCGGATGTAGATTGTGGCATGGCAACAGCACGTGAGATAAGAAATGCACTAAAAGATTTTCAGAAAAGCGGAAAGTTTGTGGTTGCTTATAACTCAGGAGAGTACATTTCACAAAAAGCATATTACATAAGCTCTGCTGCAAAAGAAGCGTTTGGATTTCCAACTTCTGCTTTTCAATTAATAGGATTGGGTGGTGAAATGATGTATTACAAAGGAATGTTGGATAAATTAGATTTAGAAGTGGAAATTATTCGAGGAAAAAACAATGATTTTAAAAGTGCTGTAGAACCATTTTTTAGAACAAACATGAGTGATTCTAGTCGTGTGCAAGTTCAGCGTTACATCACCTCTATTTGGGAAGATATGTGCAACGACATTGCGCTTGACCGTAACATAAAAACGGAAGATTTAAATCTTATTGCCGATGAATTAAAAATTACGCGTGCTGAGGATGCTGTTTCTTTTGGACTTTTAGATGGTGTGAAATACCGAGATGAAATGATGGAATATTTAATGAAAAAAGTTTCTGAGAAGTCAGAAGACAAGCTAGAATTTCAGAATTTTGAGAAATATGCAAAAAGAACATTTTATGATGATCAGGAAATAGTAAATAATCAAGATCCTTCTATAGCAGTCATTTTAGCAGAAGGGGAAGTTTCTACTGACGGAGATGGCTTAAGTTCTTTTGAAATCTGCAAGCTTTTTAAAGATGTTAGAAATGAAAAATCAATTAAAACTGTTGTTTTTCGTATAAATAGTCCGGGAGGAAGCGCTTTGGCAAGCGAAGAAATTTGGCGCGAAGTTGCTTTAACAAATAAAGTAAAAAAAGTAATCGTTTCCATGGGAGATGTTGCAGCTTCAGGAGGCTATTACATTGCAAGTCCAGCTTATAAGATTTTTGCTGAATCAACAACAATTACAGGGTCAATTGGTGTCTTTGGAATGATTCCTTATACTGGAAAGATGCTTCAAAACAAATTGGGCATTACATTCGACCAAGTAAGTACAAACAAACATGCTGTAATTTCCACTAATCGTAAATTAAGCCCTGAAGAAATAGCTATTACACAAACTGAAGTAGATCAGATTTACGATCAATTTTTAAAGCGTGTTGCAGATGGTCGCAAGATGACAAAAGACGAGGTAAATGTTATTGCTCGAGGTCGAGTTTGGACAGGTCGAGATGCTTTGCGAATCGGTTTAGTAGATCAATTGGGTGGCTTGCCTGATGCTATCGCTTTTGCAACAAATAATGCTAAATTAAAAAATCCTAAAGTTATATATTACCCTCTTAAGGAAGATGATTCTTTTTCACAACTCATTGAATTAATTGAAGAAGAAACAGAAAATGATGTCCGTATAAAATCAAATGCTATGCCCAAAGAATTTATGGAATATTACGAGAAGTTGAAGAAAATTGAAGGAATGTCTAGAATTCAAATGAGATTGCCCTATGATTTAACAATCAAATAATCGGATTAAAATAATTTCGGAAATTTAATCGGATTTTCCTCTGTTAAAATTCCGTATGCTTTCTCAACAATGTCATCTATACTCGGCTTTGAGAAATAATCACCGTCAGAACCATATGCGGGTCTATGATCTTTAGCACTTAATGTTTCGGGTGCTGAGTCTAAGAAATTATATGCTTTTTGTTCAACAAGAATTTTATCTAACATAAAAGCAGTAGCTCCGCTGCTAACATCTTCATCAACAAGTAATAAACGATTTGTTTTCTCCAATGATTTAGCAATAACATGATGAATGTCAAAGGGTAAAAGTGTCTGCACATCTATTAATTCGACAGAAATACCCATTTCTTCCAACGTTTTTCCTGCAACTTCACATAAATTAAAGGTGGAACCATAAGAAACGATCGTTAAATCTGTGCCATTTTGTGTGATTTCAGGAATTCCTAAGGGCTCTCTGAATTCACCAATATTAATAGGTAAACGCTCTTTCGTTCTGTAGCCATTCAAAGGTTCTATAACCAGAGCGGGTTCATCTGCTTGCATCAAAGTATTGTAAAATCCTGCAGCTTTTGTCATATTTCGAGGAACGCAAATATGTATTCCACGCAATGTATTAACAATCATTCCCATAGGAGAACCGCTGTGCCAAATTCCTTCCAAACGATGTCCTCGTGTACTAATAATTAATGGTGCTTTTTGCCCTCCTTTTGTGCGATATTGAAGCGTTGCAAGATCGTCTGATAAAATTTGAATTGCATACAAAAGATAATCCAAGTATTGAATTTCTGCAATTGGGCGCAAACCTCGCATCGCTAAACCAATTCCTTGACCGATAATCGTACATTCACGAATGCCTGTATCAAAAACCCGCAAATCACCAAATTGATCTTGAAGTCCTTCCAAGGTTTGATTAACACCACCAATTTTTCCAGCATCTTCTCCAAAAACCAATAATTCAGGAAACTTTTCTAATAATTTTCTGTAATTGTCTCGAAGAATAATTCTGCCGTCTTCCATGGCAATTTCTTGATCGTATTCAGGAGGAATAGCTTCGATTTTTAATGCTGATTTCACTGATTCAGAATGAAGATGTGAGCTATAACGATCAAAATTCTCTTTAATATTTCCGCTAATCCACTCTGATAATCTTATTTTTGAAGGGGAATTCTCCGCTCTTACCATTCGTAATACTTTTCTAGCTAAGCTTACAATATCTTTGCGAATTGGTTCACTTGTTTTTTCAAGTCCTTCTATTTCTTTGGTAATAAATACGCCATTTGGACTTTCATCGGCCAAAGATTTCAAGATAGCAATTAGCGCTGAATAATCTTTTTTAATAGAATCATTAAAAGATTTCCATGCGGTATTTTTTGCAAGGCGCACCTTTTCCTTTGCTTCGTTCTGTATTGTTTCTAAATCTTCTAAACTTCCGAGGGCTAAGCCGTTTACATTAAATGCTAAAATCCATTCTTTAAATTTCTGAATACAATCAAAATCAGTCTCCCATTTTAAGCGTTCTTCAGATTTATAACGTTCGTGTGAACCTGAAGTGGAATGACCTTGCGGTTGATTAACCTCCATTACATGAACTAAAACTGGAACATGTTCTGTACGGGCTAAGTGAACAGCTTTTTCATATGTTTCACAGAGATCTGCATAATCCCAACCTTTTGTAACGAAAATTTCGTAGCCAGATTTTTCTTTTGTACGCTGCATTCCTGCTAATGCTTCTGAAATACTTCCTTTTGTAGTTTGAAATTCTCTAGGTACGGAAATTCCAAATCCGTCGTCCCAAATCGACATAACCATTGGAACTTGAAGAACACCTGCTGCGTTAATTGTTTCCCAAAATGGTCCTTCTGAGGTAGATGCATCGCCTATTGTTCCAAATGCTACTTCATTTCCTTCGTTACTAAAATTTTTAAATTCCGATAAATCCCGTAATTGAGAATTGTTACGATACATTTTTGATGCCAATGCTAAACCAAGTAATCGGGGCATTTGTCCTGCTGTTGGCGAAATATCTGCAGCGCTATTTTTTTTTGACATTAAATTTTGCCACTCACCATTTTCATCGAGATTCCGTGTAGAAAAATGACCGCCCATCTGCCGCCCAGCTGATTGAGGTTCGAATTCTATATCTGTATGTGCATATAAACTTGCAAAATATTGTTCAATTGTTAATTCCTCAATTGCCATCATGATTGTTTGATCACGGTAATATCCAGAACGAAAATCGCCATTTTGGAATTGTTTAGCAAGTGCAATTTGAGCTAGTTCTTTTCCATCTCCAAAAATTCCAAATTTTGCTTTACCCGTAAGAACTTCTTTTCTTCCTAGAAGTGATGTTTCTCGAGATTCACAAGCCAAGCGATAATCAGCTAAGATTTGATCCTTAAATGTATTAAAGTCAATTGCTGTATTTTCACTAATTGTTGTGCTTTCAGGCATATTTTTCAAATCAGAGACAAATATACGGAAAAGTCATTTGTAAGAGAAAAATCACGAATTTTGAATAAATTATTTTAAATGGTAAAGATTGAATTGTGCGCAGCCAACCAAGAGGCAGTTTTATTAGCAAAAGAAAAGGGATTAGACAGAATTGAACTTTGTCAAAATCTTGAACAAGGAGGACTTACACCATCATTTGGCATGATTGAATATGCATTGGATTTAGGGCTAGAAACACATGTGTTAATTCGCCCAAGAGCTGGAGGATTTTGTTATTCTAAAGAAGAACTAAAAGTTATTTTTAAGGATATTATCTCCTGTAAGAAACTTGGCGTTCATGGAGTTGTAGTTGGCGTTCTAAAAAATAATTTTGAAATCGACCAAGATGTTTTAAAGCAAATAAATGCAATTAGTGGCGATTTAGTTTTAACATTTCATCGTGCTTTTGATGAAACAATAGACTGGAAAAAATCAATGGATATATTGATTAAACACCACTTTAAAAGAATTCTGACATCTGGTTTTAGTTCCAATGTAGACAATGGATTTACAGTTCTAAAAGAAATGATAGCTTATTCAAATAATCGAATTGAAATTATGCCGGGTGGAGGTGTAAGTCCTTCAAATGCACAAAAAATAATTCGTGAATTAAAACCAAAAGGAATTCATTTTTCAGCAACCACAAATGCACTTTTGGATGAAGATTCTGCTTTTTCAGAAAAAGTCTTGAAGGTTGATCCAAAAAAAGTAAATCGAATTGTATCAATTATCAGAGAGTAAGCCTTTGTACAAAATGAACTATTCAATGTTCTATTTAGTATCTTTGCATCTAAATTAAAATAAATGGCTTTAAAATGTGGAATTGTAGGATTACCGAATGTTGGAAAATCTACACTTTTTAATTGTTTGTCAAACGCAAAAGCACAAGCTGCGAACTTTCCTTTTTGTACTATTGAACCAAATATCGGTACTATTTCTATTCCCGACGAACGTTTGGAAAAATTAGAAGTCTTGGTAAAGCCCGAGCGAGTTGTTCCCACTACCATGGAAATTGTTGATATCGCAGGACTTGTGAAAGGTGCTTCAAAAGGTGAAGGGCTAGGAAATCAATTTTTAGCAAATATTAGGGAAACAGATGCAATTTTACATGTATTGCGTTGTTTTGACGATGATAATGTTATTCACGTTGATGGAAATGTAAATCCAATTCGCGATAAAGAAATTATTGATATTGAATTACAACTTAAAGATTTAGATACAATTGAAAAAAAAATAAGTAGCTTATCCCGAATTATCAAATCTGGCGACAAAGATTCAGTGAAAGAAAATGAATTAGCACTAAAAATAAAAGAAGGTCTAGAAAAAGGTATTTCAACGCGAGCTTTAGATTTTACTCAAGAAGAACGCGACATTGTTCACCGTTTTAATTTGATAACTTCAAAACCTGTTTTATATGTTTGTAATGTTGATGAAGCATCCGTAAAAACAGGAAATCATCATGTTGAAAGTGTTATAAAATCAGTGGCGAATGAAAAAGCACAAGTGTTAATGATTGGTGCTAAAATCGAAGCAGATATTACCGAGTTGGAAACCTACGATGAACGTCAACTATTTTTAGACGAATTGGGATTAGAGGAACCAGGAGTAAATCGCTTGATTCGATCTGCTTATTCCTTATTGAATTTACAAACCTATTTTACTGCTGGAGTTAAGGAAGTTCGTGCATGGACAATCCGAAAAGGAATGACAGCACCACAAGCAGCAAGTGTAATTCATACAGATTTTGAAAAAGGCTTCATCCGCGCTGAGGTAATGAAATATACAGATTTTATTTCTTTTGGCTCTGAATTGGCATTGAAGGAAGCAGGGAAATTTAAAGTAGAAGGAAAAGAATACATTGTTGAAGATGGCGATTTAATGCATTTTAGATTCAATGTCTAATTTTATTTTGATTTTCAATTAAGTAGTATAATTTTAAGGATATGATAGCAGCAAATAATCCAAATTTAAAATCGTGGGTAAGCGTTCCTGAAAATTCTGATTTTCCCATTCAAAATTTACCTTTTGGAATTATAAGCAGCGCTATTCTTTCAAAAAGAGTTTCTGTGAGAATTGGAGATTATGCTCTCGATTTAAAAGTGTTAGCTGAACTGGGATATTTGAAAGAAACAGGTTTTGATAGCAGTGATTTTGATGCACCTTTTTTAAATCCGATGATGAAAAAAGGAAAACTTGCAGTTCGAGGATTGCGCAATCAGATTTCAGAATTATTGCTTGATTCCTCAACTTCTCTTCAAAATAATCCTTCTCAAATTGAACAAGTACTTCATTTAATTTCAACTGTAGAAGTGTCTATGCCTGTCGAAATTGGAGATTACACAGATTTTTATTCAAGTAAAGAACATGCTACAAATGTTGGAATGATGTTTCGGGATCCTGCAAATGCGCTCTTGCCAAATTGGTTGTGGATTCCAGTTGCTTATCATGGGCGAGCATCTTCGATTGTGCTTTCTGGTCAAGATATTCATCGACCAAAGGGACAAATTAAACCAAGTGCTGATGAAGACCCAATTTTTACTCCTTCACGACAAGTTGATTTTGAGTTAGAAATGGCTTTTATTACTTTCGATGGAAAACCTCTTGGAGATTCAATTTCAACTGAAGAAGCAGATTCCTATATTTTTGGACTCTGTCTTTTTAATGATTGGTCGGCCCGCGATATTCAAGCTTGGGAATATGTTCCTTTAGGTCCATTTCTAGGGAAAAATTTCGCCTCTTCTATTTCTGCTTGGATTGTAACTTTAGATGCCCTCGAACCTTTTTCTGTTGAATCGCCTGAACAAAATCCTAAGGTTTTGCCTTATTTGGAATTCGATGGAAAAAAAGCATACGATATTCAACTTCAAGTTGGAATTCTAACAAATAATAAAGAAGAAACAGTGGTCTGCAATTCTAATTTCAAATACATGTATTGGAATATGGCGCAGCAATTGGCGCATCACACTTCAAATGGTTGTAATATTCGTTGTGGTGATTTATTAGGATCTGGAACAATATCAGGAAAAAGTGAAGACTCTTTCGGTTCAATGCTTGAATTAACTTGGCGAGGGACAAAACCCTTGAAAGTAAAAGATGGCTCTGAACGCAAATTTATAAATGATGGTGACAGCGTTATAATTCGTGGTCATTCTGAATTAAATGGTGTTCGTATTGGTTTTGGCGAATTGAAATCTAAATTATTACCCGCAAAATAATGCAGGAATATAGTCCAGAAATAGCTATTGATATTGAACAAGAGCGAAAAGATATCTTAAATGCTTTCAAGGGCTTATTACGGGCGCTAAAAGACCGCTCAAAAGAAGATACACAACTTATTCGTAAAGCTTTTGATGTTTCACTCGAAGCCCACAAAGATATGCGCCGTAAGTCTGGTGAACCATATATTTACCATCCGATTTCTGTAGCTAGAATTTGTGTAGAAGAAATGGGACTTGGAGCAACTTCTATTGTTTGTGCTTTGCTTCATGATACAGTAGAAGATACACATATTACACTTCAAGATGTTGAAGATCTTTTTGGATCGAAAGTGCGACTTATTATTGATGGCTTGACAAAAATCCCAGAAGTTTTTGATGAAAATGCATCAATTCAAGCTGAGAATTTTCGGAAAATGATTTTAACAATTTCAGATGATTTTAGGGTTGTTCTTATAAAATTAGCCGATCGCTTGCACAATATGCGGACCTTGGGAAGTATGCGCCCAGAAAAACAATTAAAAATTGCTTCTGAAACAAAATTTCTCTATGCTCCATTAGCGCATCGCTTAGGATTATATTCTGTAAAATCCGAATTAGAAGATTTATCAATGTTGTATTGTGAAACTGATATTTACAATGAAATAGCTCGGAAATTAAAAAATACTGCAGATGTCCGAAATCGTTTTATCCGACGATTTATGTCTCCAATTAAAGAAACTTTACTTCATGAAGGATATATATTTGAAATAAAAACTCGTACAAAGTCAATTTCCTCGATTTGGAGAAAAATGCAGTTTAAGGACATTCCTTTTGAGGAGGTCTTTGATATTTTTGCTATTCGTATTATTTTGGAAACACCTATAGAATTAGAAAAACCAGATTGTTGGAGAATTTACAGCATTGTTACTGATTATTATCAACCGAGTCCTGAGCGATTGAGAGATTGGATTTCAACTCCCCGTGCTAATGGTTACGAATCATTGCATACAACAGTGATGTCGCCAAATGGTAAATGGATTGAGGTTCAAATTCGTTCAAAAAGAATGGATGAAATTGCTGAAAAAGGTTTGGCAGCTCATTACAAATACAAGGAAATAAATAATGAAGATAATAAGTTTGACCGTTGGATTGCAGAAATCAGAGATCTTTTAGACAATACCGAGGCCACGGCAATGGATTTTGTAAATGATTTCCGCCTAAACTTATTTAATGATGAAATTTATATTTTTACTCCTAAAGGAGAATTAAGAGTTTTACCAATTGGGTCAACAATATTAGATTTTGCATACGATATCCATACTGATATTGGAGATAAATGTATTGGTGCAAAGGTTAATAATCGATTGATGCCACTAAGTTATCAGTTAATTAATGGCGATCAGCTTGAAATTATTACTTCTCCAAAACAAAAACCAAATGAAGAATGGCTTAGATTTGTCGTAACAGCAAGGGCAAAGCAAAAAATAAAATCATCTTTAAATGAAGAAAGAAATATAATTGTCGAAGATGGAAAAGAAATTTTGCTACGTAAATTTAAACAATTCAACCTGCGAAGTACAAATCATAATATTTCATTTTTAGAACGTTTTTTTAATTTGTCAAGTACTTCAGAATTGTATTTTAGAATTGCAAAAGGTAAAATAGATCTTGCTATCTTAAGGGAACAGGAAATTGTTGATGGAAATATTAAATTAACCAGAAAAGACAATTTAAAAAAGCCGAATCTTGTCGAGAATAATTTTGAGGGAATTGATACCAAACATGATACAATTTTAATTGGCGATGATTTTAAAGGTTTTGAATACCATCTAGCAAAATGCTGTAATCCAATTCCAGGAGATACTGTTTTTGGATTTATTACGATGAATGATGGCATTAAAATACACCGTGGCAATTGCCCGAATGCTGGAGATTTATTATCAAAATTAGCATTTCGTTGCATCAAAGCAATTTGGAAACAAGATAAGTTAGTTGAGCGAATTGCGGCTATTAAAATTATTGGAATTGATCAAATTGGACTTGTTAATAAGTTGACGGATATTATTTCCAAACAAAATAATATTAATATGAAAAGTATTTCATTTGAGACAACTGATGGTGTCTTTGAAGGAAGAATAAAAGTACTTGTTTTTGACACAGAACACCTAGAACAACTAACTAATAAATTTGGAGAGGTAGATGGGGTACAGAGAGTTACACGATGGGATACTGAAGAGGAAAGTCAATTTTAATCGCTGAAAACAAATGAATTTTTTGGTCTTAGTGCAGCATTCCAAACAAAGTTTTTTATAAATTGCTCTTCGGGTTTAATCTGATCCATTGGAAAAAAAATGCCGTCAGGTTTATCGAAGTAAGTAATTCCTGTAACTTCCCCACTATCCAAGTATACCTTCAATTCTGATGCAAAAAGACGATTTAGCCCCATTCTTTTATTAGAGATGAGTGAATCTTTATTTTCTTCTTCCTCGGGATATAAAATTGTCCAAGCATTTCCCAATAAATCAACATGAATTAATTCATTGTTTTTAAGCCAAGCTATCATCTCGCGTCCAGAAAGTTGATTGTAAAATTTTCCAGAATCTAGTTCCATTAAAGCACTTGTTTTTCCACTTATTTCAATTTTTTCAATTATACTATCATTTATGATTATATCCATCTTTTCGCCTTTTAATTCTACATTCTCTGACCAAACAATTGGGTTTGACCTCAATTTTAATAACTTCAGCTTTGGTCTATACTCGGCACTATCCGAAATTGCTTCTAATTTATTTTGAAAAATTTGCACCTTGGCATGAGCAAAAATCACTTCTAATTGATTAAGTGAATCTTTTTTTAGAATTAAACTATCTGCAAAAACATATACAGTATCTTTTTCTTGCAGTTTTACTGCAACTGCTTTTCCACATAAATAAGCAGTATGCAAAGAATCATTTGCAAATCCTTTGTCGCCAAGAAATATTATGTTTTGTTTAATATCTTTAATGTACACATTTCCATTTCCTTTAAAAATTTGTTTGGGTTTATTGAAATAAATAGTATCTCCGCGAATGATATTTGTTTTTTGAATAATTTCAGCTTTATTATAAAGAGTTGCTTCATTCTTATTTACATGATACCAGCCATTTTTGCAAAATATAGTTATACTATCATTTATCACTTTTGTTGGACCAAAAAAATAGACTGTTTGTTTTTCATATGAGAATTGTAGGGTGTCAGTTGTCATCGTAAGGTCTTTTTTACGGTATGCGACTTTTTGACTAAAGAAAAAACTACCTGTTTTTGGAAAGAAATAACCAACTTTACTCGTTATTTTTTCGTCAGAAACTATCGATTCTACTTGCCCTTGATTTCGATAAATTGCCTTGCTATTTTTTGCATCATAATCCATTGAATCACTAGTAATTTTATATTCCTGATCGCGGACCCTAACGTGACCCCAAAGTTTTGCATATTTTTGAGCTCCATTATAATACATAGAATCACAAAAAAGATTAATATCATTCTTACGTATTTGAACCTTACCATAAGCATGAACAATTTTTTCTTTTTCTTGATAGTGAGCTGAATCGCAATACATTGTATTTCCTTGATAAATAAAATTTACAGAACCAATTAAACGATGTTTTTTAGATCTCTCATCGTAAATTATTTTTTCTGATCCAGGAAGCAACTCAAGTACATTGTTTTGAGAAAATAAAAATCCACGTAAAAAAAATGCGCTAAAAAAAAGCGCAAATTTAAAAGTAGGATGTGTTTTAATTATCACGATAATTTAGAAAGGGTTTGCGTTCTGTCTGGACCTACAGAAATAACGTTAATTGGAACTCTTAATTGCTTTTCAAGGTAAGAAACGTAATTTTTTAATGCTTGAGGAGCATCTTTATAGTCACGTAACTTAGTTAAATCACAGTTCCAACCGTCAATTTCTTCAT
>Ga0214919_10008863_pt1 | contig 13113 bp, 2 predicted proteins | sample LL1503_MetaG_FD_177994 | JGI IMG/M metagenome (GOLD analysis project Ga0214919, IMG submission 177994) | Freshwater microbial communities from Lake Lanier, Atlanta, Georgia, United States - LL-1503 | ecosystem: Environmental > Aquatic > Freshwater > Lake | place: USA: Georgia | collected 2015-03-15
GTGCTAGCTCGGCCTCTACAGTGTTCATCCTGTCCTGAAGCTGTGCTATCATTGTTAGGTAATCGTTGCAGTCACACATAGTTTAAGCTATTTTTTGGTATATTATTGTTCCATTGCCACAGGTTATGGCACCTGAATTTATTGTGTATCTAAGGTTTATTGTATTTGCGGCTGTGAGGGTAACTATATGAAATATAGAAGCCTTGCGCCACACCTGGTCTGGTGCAGGAAATGTAAGCCCAATAGAAAATGCGCCTATCTGTCTCTGATTGCTCCACAGGGTACTTCCGACATATATTCCGTAGAAGGAGTTATATAGAAAGTTTCCACTAGCAGCAAGGTTGTTTGCGTAGTCGTGCTCTACCCATACGCAGTATGTGCCAGCGACCAGTGATGGTGTTGTTGCTAGCAGGACCATCGTGGTTCCATTAAGCTCGGTTATGCTTTGCTCTGGTGTGAACGTGATCTCTATTGGTGGTGAAGAAGGTCCTGCTGGGCCTCTCATGCCCTGTGGACCTTGAGGGCCACGTATTGTCTTTGGGCAACAGCATTTAGATTCTCCGCATTTTTTACACATGGTCTATAGTTTTAGCAGCCACACTGGCAGTGTAGCTTTATGTATGTTATTATTCTGTTTGATGATGTAATGTCCCCACAGCATAGTGCGTTAAGGGCTCTGTTTAATAGTACAGAGAGCTCGGCTGTAGTCCTTGACTTCTCCTCTCTAAACACATCGTTTAGTGGTGTGTTGAGTGTGCCTGCTATCATCTTGTCGATACAGCACTCCACCTCCTTGGTGAACACACACTTATTAACTGCGTTGTAGGTGAACGGTACTCCCGATGGTGTTGATCCTTGTATAACAACCTCAACCATCCACAGCCCAGATTCTATCTTTGTATTTTGTGAGCTAAGGTCCCAGGGCATTATCTGGTACTCGTTGCCGTCACCAGCGAACGATGATCCAAGTTCCACTAGGATAGAGTTAACGTACCCTGGTGGTGTTATGTAGGCCTTCACTGAGGTCACCCAGCCAGGAACTATGTTCGGCAGTCCATAGCCATATGTGTATGAAGATGACCACAATCCTGTTACATCCTTTATGACAAATGATCCAACACGTTCTTCAATAGAAATTTTAGCTACAAGTCCCATGATGCGAATTTAGGTATTTTGATTCATTATTAAAGTATTATCTAATATTTTTTTTTGTTGACTTAGTTGTACAGTTATCTTTTAATGTTATTGATCATCTCACGTAGAGCATCTGAGTTTCCATCTGACTTCATCTTGTTAATCTCTTCACGCATCTTGTCCATCTCTCCACCTGACCTCATGTTTCTAATCATCTCACGTGGATCTGATGACTCCATGCCACCACTAAGTAGAAGCAGTCTCTCGTTGTTCATTATGAACGTCATCTTGGCCTGTTCCTTTGTTCCGTCATAGATCCTGTTAAGTGTTGCCACCCTTGTGTCCTGATCGTCTGTGTTGAAGTCTCCTGCTAGGACGTACTTCTCTGTCTCTGCCTCTCTCATCTTACCAACGATGGTCTGGTACTCCTCGTACTCCTTTGGAGAGAGCTCTATAGGTTCCTTGTTTATAACTATTTTATTCTCAGGTGCCGTTGGTATGATCGTCTTTATTCCTGTGTTGTTATAAAAGTCAAAGAGTAGGTACTTGAACGATTGCGTGTTCACATTATACGACTGGAATGGATCGAGGAAGTAGTATGCGTACTTGTTTGTTCCTGGAGGAAGGCTTGACACAGGGCTTCCCCATACCGTTACCTTTGTTGGTAGCTCGTCTCCCATAAAGAGACGCTCCTTGAGGCCAGCCTTGAACCTGTCACCAACCGATCCTCCCTTTGTGTCCCTCATGTACTCGGAACTAGATCTGCTCATGGCAGCTAGTGTGTTCGGAAGGAAGGTGGTGCTGATCGTCTTTAGGTAGTTTGTCATAAACGTGCCCTTAGGATCCTGTGAGAAAATTGCGTCCATTAAGTTGTGGGCACCAGCCAAATATGTCTGGTCTAGTGTCGACCTCACAGCAGCTGGTATAGCCTCGATTCCAGATAACGTATTCCACGATAGGCTTGTATCGTTGCGTTCAGACACGTCCATTGACTGGTACACGTTAGCGTGTACCGACAATGCCACTCCTATAGGTCCTAGTCCTGCTAGTTGTATCCACGTGTCTGTATTCTCACCTTTTGAGTTAAGGACAGGTGTGCTCCAGTCCTTGTTGCCAGCGAACTTTCTTAGTACCGCTGAGTAGTTTAGTGAGTTAGGGTGCTTGTGTTGGAACGACTCTGACTTGATGTCCTTGTCCTCCTTGTCAGCGGAACCAGTAAGAGCACCTCCAAGAAGCATCTCTAGTGCAAAGCTTCCTGCAGCTAAGGCAAATCCCATCATAGAGAAGCTCTCTATCGCACGTCCTCTGTAATAAGCGGACTTAACCTTGTTGCCTTTATCTTGCTCTGCATAGCTCTTTTTAATGTTCCAGACAGCGGCAGCTAGTGACACTGGCCACATGGTTAGTTTTATTCCTGCAGATACAATGTTTATGGGCGTTGTTACAAATGGTATGTTTGGCTCCTTTAACAGGAACTTAGCAAGAGACTTTATGTGTCTTCCTATGTATTTACTTTCTGTCTTATTTCCAATTTCATCCAGTAGCTTTGCTACCTCGTTTTTGTTTTGGTATGCAGCCCTTGCTCCAATCTCTTCGGCAACCTCCTTAACCTCCTTTGGTGGGTTTACAATAGCGTCCCAAAGTTCTGGACCACTAAGGTTCTGGTTCTTTGCCATAGAGAATATAGCTCCCCTCTCAGCAGTCTTTCTTACCAGTACGTCTGGTGCTGCAAGCAACCTTGATATAAGGTCGGCATCTGGTGAGATGGCCTCCAATATAGCCGATATCTTGTTCTCAACATAACCTCTCTCCCCTGCCCTTCTGTGTCTGAATATATCTGTCCATGCGGTTACTGAGTTTAGACCTGATGTGGTGTCTAGCTCTGCTATGTTAGGGTTTGTCTTACCAGTCCAGAACCTTCTTATAGCCTCTCTAAATGCAAATGGGAAGCCGTATTTCTTGTATCCTATTGAGTCCAACAGGAAGTTCTGTGACCTGCTAACCTTCTCCCCTCTAAATAGGTTGGTTGTTTTTGTGTATGCCCAGTCCATCACACTTGATGGAACCTTTAGCACAGGGTGTATGAATACATATGGAAGGTATCCAGAGATGTTCTTGAATAACGAGAGAGGAGATAGCAACCTCATCTTAAGTATTCCAGTAAGGGTTTTATAAATATCCCTTGGATCCTTGAATGGCTTGCTCGCCTTCTCTATTGCCTCCTGTGCCTTCAGGTCCAGCTTTTCAAGTGCCTTCCACTCTTTAAATATTCTACGATTATGGAACGCTATCTCTGACTTTGTTAGAGGAACTCCTGTTCTTGATGCCTGCTCTAGATCTGATCTGTAATAACCTATCATTTCGTCAACTCTTTTCCTCTGCTCCTCTCTTAGCTTCACGACCTCCATGTGCTTGGCAATACCCTCTATGGCCTCGTCACTAATGATAGCCTTCTGTAGTACTGTACGGTATCTGTTAGAAAGCTCTTTGGAACTGATCGATCCCTTACCAGACAGCTTGTCGTAGACCTGGTTCACTAGGCCGTCCACTCCCTCTATGTCGGACTTGAGTAAGTTCTTTTCTATTACACGTTTGATGGCACGCTTGAGACTGTCTCCACGAAGACCTTGATCCCATAGATCATTTATCTGCTTAACTGACTTTTCAATTTTTTTCTTGTTGGCCTCCACTATCTTGTCTATGGTAGCCTCTGCGTCCATGCGTATAATGTTCACCACCTCGTCAACCCTGTCTGCTGCAAGCATCTTATATAACTCCTTCTGAGCCTGTAGGGCACGACCTGCCTCACTACCTATTCTAGTGTTTGCTAATGAGAACATTGCCCCTGCCTTTCTGAATAGGTCGTTAGACTTTTTACTTAGCGATTTGTACTCTGGGGAGTCCTTGTCCAATAACTCCATATCCTTTCTTATAGCCTCAGCCTTTGAGGAGTACTTGCCTAGTAACTCTGTGGCGATGTTAACCCTTGTTGTTGGTGTAAGGCCAGAGTTATCATCGTATATAAGCTCCTCTAATTCCTCTAGCTTACCTTGAGATTCAAAGAACTCAACAAATTTTTTAGCGTCACCCTTTTGCATCTCTACCGTTATTGGTCGATACTCTGTCCCCTTCGCTATTAATCCATCCTTTATCTCTTGGTTAACAAATTCATCGGCAAGGACCTTCTCTGCGCCAGCGTGTGTCTTTAAATCTGAAAGCTCTGTTTTTAGATCACTTGCAGCTTTTTCCACGTCACCCTTTATGCGATCACCTATTGAGATATCTTGTGCACTTCCAATTGTTACCATGTCCTGGTAGGCCTTTGTGCCACGCAATGTCTTCAAGGCTTTCTCTATTGCAACCGTTATGTCTCCACCTATGATAACAGCCTGTCTGGCCACGGTGAAGGCCACCTTTATAAGGTCCTCAAGGTCCATGCCCTGCTTGGTTACGTTCGATCCCTCTGGTGTTACTAGACCTAGCTTTAATGAGCGAAGTGCGTCTATGGTTTTTTGCTCTGCCTGATCGAACCTATCATTAATTTTTTTAACTCTTTCCTCTCTAGTGTCTGGCTCTGTCTTTTTTCTTTCTCCCTTTGATGCTTGGGATTCGTTAACAGCTTCGCTAGTCTCTTTGTATTGTTCGTTGAAGTATGCAGTAAACTCTTTCATTTTACTGTATAGTTCCGAAGGAAATATTGTTCTTGAATTTTCAAATTTATCTTTTATTATTTTCCCAACAACACCAGAAACATCTGTGATGTCATTTATTTTTGAATAATTAAGATTCTTGAATATATCGTTAAGGTTATTTTTTAGCCACTTATTACTGCCGTCAAGGAGTTCCTTTAATGCAGCCAACACATTCTCTTTTGTAGGCTTTCCCTTTATCTCTTTCTTTAAACGGTTGGTGATATCATCTCCGTACGCACTTATGTCAAATGTGTCAACATTGTCAGGAGCCCTTTCAACAGCCTCAACAACTCTCTCATAGAACACGTCTTCTGGAGAATAGTTGTACGCCCTGTTCCTTTGGACCTCTTCTATGGACTCAATGTTTGCGCTGTTGTCCATGTTGTTGATACGCTCAAATTTGTCGGTGATATTCTTGACAAGCATCTCGTGTATCAGCTCGTGTCTTAGCGATGTCATTGGGACATTTTTGTCAATGTTATCGACTATCTCGTGCTCCCCTATCTTTCCTGTTGGGTAAGCAAAGTACTTTGGCCTTAGACCTGTCTCATATTCAACAGTAACATTAAAGTTACCGTCACTGCTGGTGCTTGTTTCGAGCTTTAGGTCCCTTCCAAATACCTCATTAAACTTATTGATGATATTATCATAAAACTTAACGGCAAGCTTTGCCTGTGTCTCTGTCTTTGATTTTGCAAATACAACGTCTGGGTATATTATATTACCAACCTCTCCCCTTAATTCAGATAGTGGAGCCTCTGCTTGATCTATGTTTGAGTATTTTTCAGGAAGTAGCCCTATCTTCTGATCGGCAAACTTCATGTCCCTATAGACCTTTTTAATTAGAGCATCTGCTCTCTGTATCTTGCCCTCTGCCCTCAACCTTCTTGCCTTGTCTCTAACCTCAAATACCTTTTCATTTGCTCCAGAAAAGTTAACCCAAGAGTTCTGTCCTCTTGTTTCAGATGTCATCGCTCTCCTTGCTAGTGGGGAGTACATTGTTGCGTGGTTTAGCCATGCGTTCTCCTCTCCTATCGCACCAAACGAGTTACCCAGCTCTGAGTGACCAAAGAAGTCATGAACAAACCTGAACACGTCATTATTTAATAATGCTACCCCGTTCTTATCCTTTAGTCCACTGTCTCTTAATAGAGGGTTTTCTGATCTTTGTTTGTCTGTAATAGGCTCGTCACCAAATCCACTTTCTGTAGAAAATATCCTCATGTTTTTACTGTCACGAAGGTCACTTATCATATCCTCAGAGTTTGAGTATGGCTCTGTGTTATTTACCTCTATAGTATACCCGTCCTTTAATATTTCATTTGCTTGTAACAGGGTTTCTTCAACCATCTTTTCATAGCTCTTCCTAACCTCTGGATCGGTTGGATCATTCTTCATCTTGTCGTACTCCTTGGCTATCTCTATACCATTTTCTTTGTCGAAGTTTGAGCTTGTGATGGTCTCAAAGGTTTCTCTTTTGATTCCGTTGTTTTTAGCATATCGCTCCGCAATAGATTTCGTAGCCTCCAAAGGCTTGCTGAATAGTCTAGTTCCTTTTGATTTTTTTTCATCTTTATTTATATTTAGTTGTTTTCTTTCTCCTGTTGAAGCTTGAGATTGTTCAAGATTATCGGAAACCTTTAAGGTAGTTGTGCTAACTCCATATGTAGGAAATACTTTTTTCTTTCTTTCTTTGGTTATCTCTCCACCTGTCTCTGGATCTACGAAGCTGGTATTAAAATCGCTTCTGTCTTGTAGTATGTGAACCGTTGCCTTCGAGTTTGGATCAGTAGATTTTATTGCCTTTGGATATGACTCGTGATCGTCTGGTCCCTTTGCGTCCACAGGTTCCACATACACCTTGGTGCTCTCTCCTGTTTTTGGATCTTTCTCCACCCTTGGATTCTTTACATCCATTTCAATGACAGCGTAGACCTTGTTTGTTTCAGTTTCCCTTAGTAGAGGCTCGGAAAGCATATAGGATATAGACAATGTAACATTTTTTACCGATAGTTTGTAAGCATTTTCTTTGTCCATGCCAAGCTCGCCACCTTGTTGCATCATTTCTTCTTGATCTAATCCCTTATAAAAAAATTCTCCAAGAGCCTGTGTTTGTTTTTTATTTAGACCTTTTACAACACCCTTAATAACATTCTCTGAGAAAAGTTTTCTATCTTCAAAAACAGATATGTCAGCAGCCAGTCTTTCCTTTACCTTTGATACTATCTCATCAGTTGACATACTATCATTAAGGTTCTTCATTTTTAATCCAACCTTTGCAGCCCTTATTATAGCTTTCTTTACTTTTGTTTCGTCAATTTCAAATTTTTTGTCTAATGCCTTTGATAGAAATATATCAATTACTGCGTTTGCAGACGTGGTGCTTGACAACAACTTATCCTGTGGTGCTGACACTAATGACATCAACACCTTGCCATTATTTTCTTTTGCTGATTCGTTTAATAGTTTAGCTAATGAACTTGCACCTTTTTTTGTAGATGCCCAGAAGTATCCATCCTTGTGAAACTTTATAGGATAGAATATCCCTCCCTTACCTTTGACCATTATATTTCCATCCTTTGAAATGGTTCCTGTAAACATTGCATCAGGGCTGTGTGCTACCATACTCATCCCTTTGAAGTCAGCAAGTTGCTTGTCCTCTGTTATAAATCCAGCAGCCTTTAATTTTTTAAATGTTTCTTCATATTTAGTATATTCAAATGTAATTCCGCTTTGTCGATTGCTGTAATTACTCTGTATATTAGACTGTGAATCTTTAATAACATTCCCCTTTGAGTCGGTATACTCGAACTTTTTGACATTATCTTTTCCTACAATTGATGATATGTCCTTTCCAGTTTTTATAGCTCCAGAGACCTTTGCCGCTAGCTTCTTGAACGCCCCTATATCGGTATCGTCAAGCAGCTGATCAAATCCAAACATCTTTGCGAACTCGTTTATTGCATTTATAAGAGTCTGCCTAAATGACTTTGGTAGCGTATTTGGATCGATACGTCCGTCTCCAACGGCAGCTATCGACTCAACAACACTCTCGTCATCCCACCTTTCCTTTTTGTAGTTCTCTTGAGCCCATTCAATAACATTGTCAACACCCTCGTTCCCTCTTATTTTTTTAAGCCCAGCAACAACCTTGTCGTAAAGAGGTCTGTTGGTATTTCTTAATATATTAATAACTGGATGGGCTGCCTCGTGCCATACAATAGACCTGCCAAACCCCTTCTGAAACTTCTCTCTGTCAAGGTATATTTTTCCATCTTTTGCCACAAATAAACCGTGTGAAGATTTCTGGCCACCTTTTTCCATAGCCTCCCTTACCTGCTTTGGATCTGTTACTATCTCTATCCCTGTTGAGGCAAGTGACCTTTTAGCATTATCAATAGCATCGTCTACTTCTCTCTCTTCTTTGCTTAGTGCAGGTAGCTCGTCTGTTGTCTTTTTGGTTAATGTTTCACCCTCTTTGGCTAATATATTAGCTTTGGCTTGATCGCCTACATTGGACTCCTTAGTAAAAATATCGGCTGCCGCTTTTTTAGCAAACTCTTCCAAAGGCATCTTACTGATTTGCTCTGGGGTGGCATCCTTTATTCCAAACTCCTTAATCACCGCTCTCCACATTGCTCTCGCCCATCCCTTAAAGTCTGATCTCTTTGACTCGGTAACAAACCTTGCTCCGTTGTCCGCTATGGCTTTGGCAAGGGCCTCCTCCTTCATATATTGGTTGTATTCCTTGCTTCCCTTCTTACCTAACTTTAACGCATCTTCCTGATAGTTTTTATTTGCCTCTACTTCCTTTAAGTAACTGCTGCCATTTACTTTGTCAAGCCCTGCCTTGTACAGGTCGGGGCGTTTTTCTTTTGCCCAGTTAGTCCATATATGGCCAGCCTCCTCCATTGTAGTTCCTGCTGTTATCTTCTCGCCATTAAGGTATATCTTACCTTCGTGAGTGAAGCCTAGTATCTCTCCCTTGTCGTTGTAGTGGAATAACGGTTGTCCTTGCTCTACCTGTGCCTTTAGTTCGGGTGTTATGTCTATGGAGTGTTGGGTGGAAATACTTAATTCTCCAAATTGCTTTTTATAAAAATCTTCTGCTTCTTTTTTTGTATCAAATATGCCATTTACTGTCTTTCCATCTTCCGTAGAAAGCAATGCCCATTTATCCCCGTAAGGCTTCACTTTCCATCTATCGCTAAATTCTTTTGGCGCTTCTATCTCTACCGTTTTCGGCTCTTGCTTAAACAAACTCTTAGCTACGTTACCTACTATGCCTAAACTACCTTCTGTTGGTGAACCGTAAAAGCCTTTCATTCCTTTACCGCCCATTTGCAAATTCTGCCCCTGCAAGTCGCCTGATTTTTCTTTTATTATTTTAGCAGACAAATCCTTACCGAAATTCGCTTCTAAATCTTTTTCGGAAAACAAATCTGCATCGTAAATAGGGTTTCCGTTTTTATCCCATACAGATAAATCATATTTATCTTCGGTATAAGAGCCGTCCTCGTTTCTGTGTCTGTCCCATGCCACACGACTAACCTGCTTTGATAAATCATACCTATCATTTTGTTGTTCACCAGTAGTCCACGCAATCTTATCAGCACCTTGCTTAACAGCTTCCTTAAGGGCCACCTTTAAGCCTAATTTAGTCCATGCGTTTGTGTCGGTTACGAATGGGGCTGATGGAACTTCGCCTCTATTATCAACTTGAAACATATCAAATGCCCTTCTTGAATCTAACATTTCTTGTTCGGCAGGTGCATATTTTTGTGCAAGTTTATTAAAATCAGAATCCCTTTTTCTTAAATCAGACCTCGATTCTCCTTCTTTTTTCTTATTGTCATATTGCTTATCAAGTTCTTCTTCTATTTCATTAAACCTTTTGGTTGCAGAACTTACCTCATCTTGAAGTTTTTTTAGTTCCGCTTTTTTTACAGGCGTTTCAAACCCTTGATTCTTACCTGTCTGCCCCCAATCGCTTTGCACTTCCTCTAAGAACAATACCTTATTACCTTGTGCATCTGTTCTTGTGTTCATTCGGAGGTGAACAAGGATGTTTGGTTCGTCAAAGTGGGAAGATTTGAATTTTTCCCCTTGATTTTTATTTGCATCGTCCATTCTTTTATTTAGGACTTCTGCATTTTTAGTTAATTCTTGATACTTAGCATCATTCTTTAATTCGGCATTTGCTCTATCAATATAAGCAACAATATCTTCCCCTTGTTTTCTTGGGGCGTTTTGCTTTTTGTATTCATCTCTTGCCTTTGCTGCTTCCCAATATTTTTCTGAAATACCTTTTGCCGATTCACTTACAATAGGCATCGTAACCAATACCTCTTTGTAGTTGCTCTTTTCGCCTTCTACTTGGTATTGGGAGAATTTAGTATCATCTTGTCTTTCATCATTTTCAAGGAAATTTCTTGCTTCATCCCTTGTCATATCTTGCCCTACTTCATCAGCCAACAAAGCATCAATTTCATCTTCGGAAATTTCGCCATCTTTAACCACTTCCACAACACTAATCCTATTCTCTTTAAGGTACTTCTGTATGTCTGCCTTAGACACTGAACCTTGTTGTTGACTAAGCCAATCAGTTAATCCTGTAACCCTTGCTTCCTCTCCCTTGGCAAATTTTTCTGCCCATTGCTTTGCAGGTAGCTTGTCTGACTTAGATTCATTTATTATTTTCTCTAATGGCGAATAGAATCCATTCACCACATCAGCATTAACAGGCTGTACCGTTTTTTTAGAGCCGTCAGGCATTGTAATATTGAACCTTGGCTGCTTACCCTCGCCAAGAATTTCCTTTGCCTTGGACATCAACTGCTCTGCATTGTCAAATATCGTTGTGCCTATTTTTAAAAAAGCTTTGTTTATCCTTTTTAGGATAGGAGTTTTTACAACGTCAGCCTCTGTTGGTTCTACATTAACTTTAGTACCTGTTGTGGTTTTACCAAAGACATCTGGATCTCTACCCTCATTTAGTGCCTTAGCAATCTCTCTTGATTGCTCTGGCGTAAATTTCATAGTGTTGTCTCCAGTTGCACCTGTATCTACATCTTGCTTTGTCTTCAAATCAAATAATGCCTTCTGTCCTGCACCTTTACCAAATGCAAGAGCCTTGTCCCTTGATGATTCAGGGGCAACAACACTTAGGTCAATAGATACTCTGTTACTATTAGGAAACTTATATATTCCGTGCTTTACAATGCCAGCGTCACCTATCATCTCCTGACGCTCTGCAACAAAGTCAGCGACCATCTCTGGGGTTAGTTCCTCTGTTGTAGTGTTCATACTATCAATTGGAACCATTAACCCATCAGTAGCCTCGTACTTGCTGCCATCGAGATTAAATGTGGCACCACCAGCCTCCTCGTTACTAAGAGCCTTCACCGTATTTACATCAACGGTTGTGTTCTTTGTAATAGTTGGTTTGTCTATTTTTATTGGTTGTTCTACCTTTGCCTCTTGGGTTGGCTTAGCTGGCAACAACGGAGATATTAGCTTGTCGTACTTATCGTATATTTGATCAAACTTCTTTAAAACTTTCTCATCTGTAATTTTATTTCTGTCTACGTTGCCGTCAACTTTATAGTCTTCTATGTTTGGTATTGAGGACTTGAGTTCCTCCTGCTCGTCTGCTCTTAGTTGTGCTACCTCGTCAGACTTTGTTTTAGAGATAACGAGCATAGCCTTGTCTAGCTCTGCTATCTTCTTGTCGATCTCTGGGTGGTATATCTTGTCTAGGTTTTTCTTTTGTCCTTCAAGGTTTATCTTCTCCATCATGTACGGAAGAGTTCCCCTCTTTGATGCTTCGTCTATGTTGCCAATCCTTGACATAGCTGCCTCTGCTGTGTTTACTATGTAAGCAACATTGGCAGCGTCCTTCTCAAAAAGCTTTCCCTCTTGAGTCTGCTCTATTATTAACTTCTTGTAATCGTTAGGGTTTGTTGCAGCGTCATATATAGCGTCATTAAGCAACTGGTTTTTGCTTGCGCTAACTCCAAGTGCGGCACCTCCAATACCAACAATACCAGACACTATGGTCGTTACACCAACGGTATGTTTTATTTTATTTTCTAGATCCTTGGTTACCTCAAGGTTGGTTCCGAGAACCTTGTTTGTTAAATGGTTTACTCCAAGCTCTGATGTTAACTGTGATAGCTCCTGGATATTTTCCCCAGCTATGTTCATCACAATCTTTTGTGCACCTTCTCTTGCTAGGCTTAAGGCATCTGGTCCACCTTTTTTTAATATTCTCATGTACTCAGCCGCACTTCTTTTGGCTACTGTAGAACTCTTAGATAAGAATGCAGCCTCTGGGTTTATTAGTTCTAATAAAGCAGATGGGATTGCCTGTACCTGTGCATATGCGTTTGCCTCGTCCCTTGTCATTCCAGCTTCTATTCCAGCGTCATAAAAACCATGTGCCGCTTGTATGTATCCAGTGGCAACGGTGGCTACTGATCTCATAGTTGTTGTTGCTGCTAACCCAGATAGAGACGATAGAGCCTTTACTCCAAGGAGTGACTCTACTATCATCACACCCATATTTGCTCCTACACCAACAACCTCTGGTAGCATATTGGTGACGAATGTTTTTTTCCCATTAGCGTATTCATAGTGTCCTGCATCAGGGTTCAGAGCCTTATACTTTTCGTTCTCGTTATTTATCTTGTCATATATGCGATCTGCAGCTCCGTACTCATCGCTAAACATATTACTGATAGCTACTGGCAGGTATGCAAATGATGAAGGAATATCAGCTACAGCCTTTGCTATAGGGTTTATTAAGTTGTTTGATAGATCCTCGGTCCATGGAGCATCAATCCTTCCTGCGTCAATGTCATCGAGCCGCTGTTTTTGTACTTCATCAGCTTGCTGTATTTTATATATTTCAGGATACTTCTCCTCTACGATTGTCTTTGCCCTTGCTGCTATTTTGTCAAAGTCGCTGCCTTGTTTGCTTATGTCTTCTAGTGCCTGAGCGAACCCAGGATTCCCCTCTATCTCTTGTACGGCAGATACGTTACCGTTTATTTTATTTACTAGCTCATTGTATGAATCGATAAACAGCTTTTCCTCTTGCGTTCCCTTTGGAATAATCTTGTACTGCTCCTCCATCTTCTTTTGTTCTTCAGCAAGCATATTTGTCTCTTCGGAGATAGCCTTGTACTCTTTATATCCGTTCTTATCCAAGAACGAAGTGTTATCTTTTATGTTTAATTTTAATGCTTCGGCAGAAAAGTTTAGTGCCTTTATATCAAAGTTTAGG
>Ga0214919_10008864_pt1 | contig 13112 bp, 12 predicted proteins | sample LL1503_MetaG_FD_177994 | JGI IMG/M metagenome (GOLD analysis project Ga0214919, IMG submission 177994) | Freshwater microbial communities from Lake Lanier, Atlanta, Georgia, United States - LL-1503 | ecosystem: Environmental > Aquatic > Freshwater > Lake | place: USA: Georgia | collected...
CAGCAGTTGCGTGAAACGCTCGAGGCCTACCCGGAAATAACATCGGTCAATCATATTCGCACCATTCACTCTGCACCCAATGCAATTTTCGTGGCCATCAGCGCCGATTTCGACGACCGGATATCCATGGGAAAGGGCGAACTATTGATTGAGCAGATTGAGACTAAGCTCAAGCGGCTGTCCCCGTTGTTTTCTTCCATCGATATTCGGCCAGAAAAAGCGCGGGATGCAGTAATAGTTGATGGCACACAATCATTCGGAAAGCGCTAATGCCGTTTATCGATGATCATGCAAATGGTGCCGGAAGAGGCATCATATTAGTATTTTATCTCATTGATTATATATCATATTTTTTATGTTTAATTGAAAGTACCACCAATCATACCCCCATATATCCTGACTGCGAGCGAACAGGAACGAACAGTAGTGAGCTAGCCGCCGTCTACCTCGCACCAAAAAGTACCCCCCCACCCCCTTCAAAAACCTAGCCAAACGTGACCCCACCGGGGTGGTACCCCCCATTCTGGCTGATGGGACCCACAGTTCCTTCTTACATACTATTCTGCGCGTCTGGTTAGCTCGGTTTCATTCGCAAGCATCGGCTGTCACCATCGCTGCCTAGGTGTTGTTTATACCCCGGCTGGTTGGCACGATGACTGACCCTAGCTATATGGTCAGCCATGCCTCGATGAGGATTTGGGCTCAGGCGAAACGGAGCCTTCCACACATCCCTTCACCCTCGTCGGGCTCACGAAAGCCTGAACGCACGGGAATTGGTTCTGTTACGGCGAGCCTGTGCTCACATTTTTCGGCATTGGCATTGACATGTAAAATAATCTACTTACATGTAGACAGGTAATTAACTCAGGTTAAACCTGATCTAGGTAAAGAGCTAATGTTTCCAGAAATTCTCTACATCGCGCGGTTGTCCGTCGGTTGGATGACCAGATGAGCGCAAGTTTACCTTTGCGCGGGGTTCGGGTGATTGAGCTGTGCTGGGTTTGGTCAGGTCCTTTGCTTGGCCAATTGCTTGCAGATCTTGGTGCCGAGGTTATTAAGATTGAGTGGTTCAAACGCTACGATCTTTATCGCACGCGCGGCGTCGAACGGCTTGAGGGTAAATATCCGGAAGAACTTCGACGTGAGATGTCGCAATCCTTTCATGGACTTAACCGCAATAAAATTGGTGTCACCCTCGATCTGAAGGATGATGACCATCGCGATTCCATGCTGGAACTGGTAAAGAAATCCGACATCGTTATTGAAAATTTCACCGTAGGAACGCTGGAACGCCTCGGTATTGGGTTCGACACGCTGATTGCCGCCAATCCAAAGATCCTTCTTCTCTCATTAGCCGGGTTCGGCGCGACTTCCATGCTTGCCAACATGCGTGCTTATGGCCTGGCATTGTCGTCTTTGTCAGGTTTGGAAGCCGGTGTTGTCGATTCTCGAGACGGAAGCTTTTTGGGGTCTCCGACTTTTGTCTCCTCCGACCCCAATGCAGCGAGTTACGGTCTTTTGACAGCGATCGCGGCTATCCTCGATGTCCGATGCTGCGGTAAAGGCGCCCATGTGGAGCTATCGCAACTCGAAGCGGCTGGCCATGTCGGGGCCGAAGACGATGAAAGTCTGATCGAACTTGCAAAAGAGTTGGGGCTTGACCCGAAACTGCCATCATCTTCTACAGATATTGTCTCGACGGGCGACGGACAGCATCTATGCATAGAATGGCAAGGGCGGTTCGGTCTCCATGCCTTCCAACTATTGGCCAAGATGGCCGGATCGCAAACTGCTGACGAGGCACTCATAGCATTCGAACGCGCCGGCGCGCGCGGCGTTCGTGTTATCGAGAAGCCCGCCGAATTCGGTGCCGGATCGGCGAATGAAGGCACTCTAATTCCTACCATCCACCCTGTAAGCGGCCCGGAGAACATCGTAGCGGCACCTTGGTGGATAGATGGTCGACGACCTCTCCTTCGCAAGACTGCGCCCACCTTGGGTGAAGGCAATGCCTATGTCCTCGGTAAGCTGCTGGGTTGGCCATATCACCGCTACGCTAGCCTTGGCCAAAATCTAGCCAACAAAGGAGAGCGCTGATGACTGCCGATTTTGCTATGCTGGGTCAGGAACGGCTTCTCAGTGTTGGTGAAAACCACTTTGTTATCGTCGGAACTAACCGAGCGGTACTTCATGCTGCGCGCTGGCTTCGCGAACTTGGGAATGTGGTGACTGGCGCGGCTTCGTTGGATGCCGCCAGGGCGATCGAGCCAACTCCGCTCGCCTTGTTAATTGCCGGCGACACTATCTTACCTGACACGCGCGGCGAGGACGAAAAGAGCGCTAGCGAGATCGTACTTTGGGACTATGAGGTGGGTCGGCCTGGAGTGGGCGATCTAGCGTGCGCGATTTCGGGTGTTTCTACTGTGATCGGCCTTGCCGACGGAGCGCCGGGGCTCATGCCCGCAAAGATCCCCGAGAAATGGGTCGGCCTTTATGGCGCCAGCTTGGCCCTGTCGTTGAAAATTGCCGAGACATCTTCCAAACCTTCTTTACCGAGGCGCATTGATGTTTCAGCGGCCGACATTCTGCGCGCATTTGCCGAGCAAAATTCGGGCAATCATGCGGGCGTGCCATATGGCTGGTCGCGTAACGGTAGGACCACGATTGAACATGGCGGCGTCTTTCCTCAAGGCTTCTTCCCCTGCAAAGACGGGTTCATCGCCGTTCAGGCGAGATCGCGAACCGATTGGCGGGCCATCTTAACCGCGCTTGGTGATCCAGAATGGTCAAAGGATCCCGAATTTGAAAGCCCCTTTAAATTGTCCGAAGACGATTCCCGTGTGGCGCCGCTGCTCGTCGGAGAATTGATGCAGCGCGAACGCCGAGATTTGCTCGGTTTGGCAATGAGCACCGGCGCGCCGATGGCTCCCGTTATATCCCTCGACGAGGCAAAGGAATGGAATATTTTTCGACCTAATTTCTTTGATAGCCAAGGAGCCCCCCGTCCACCCTATGTCCTACGCCGGGCGCAGGAAGCTGTCTCGTTATGAGCTGGGGTGCCATCACTGATGAGGGTATTAGCGAAGCGGAAGAGCTGATCGATGTGCCTTTGCGCCGCGACCTCATGCAGTGGATCGAGGTCGCAAGCCGAGATGCAATCCGCCACTTCGCTTGGGGTGTAGGCGACAATAATCCATTGTGGCTGGACGCCGCGTATGCGGCCAAATCGCCATATGGAACGATGATTGCCCCGCCATGCATTCTCTACGCCGTTGACAGTACCGTGATTGCGCCCAAATTATCTGGGGTGCAATGGATATATGCCGGCACCGGATGGACCTGGCTTGAACCGATCAGAGTAGATGACACTCTTCGTACCGAAGTAAAGCTGAAGAAACAGGAAATCAAAAGTGGACGGCGCTTTCCCAAATGGGTTCTTCAAACTGGCGAAGCGCGATACTACAACCAGTATGACCGTTTGGTGGCGATAGCCATAGGCCGGTGTGCCCGAACGCCGCGTGGCGACAAGCTAATCGAGGCGACAAACAAGAAACAAACCGAAACTGCCGAACCGCATAGTTATCGCGCCGAAGAAATCGAGCGGATCGAAAATCAGATCCTGGCTGAATCTCGGCGAGGCGATACTCCGCTTTATTGGGAGGATGTGACTGTCGGCGAAGACATTCCCCAAATAACCCGCGGCCCTTTGAGCATTATCGATATCATGGCTTGGTATTCAGCGGTGCAGGGCGCTCAGCACTATGGCGGCGTTCATGGCGATGCACTTCGCTATCGACAACGACACAAGGATTATCATATCAACAAGAAGACCGGCGCGCGCGAAGCTGCAGGTCGCGGCCATCTGGAAGCGCGCACGGGCGGTGACGTCGGTATGGGCGGCGCCTATGATGTTGGCCCTCAACGTATTTCCTGGGCTCAGCATATGCTGACAAATTGGATAGGTGACCGCGGATTTCTCCATTCGCTTGATGTGGCCGTACTGCGCCCAAACCTTGTCGGTGACACTTTGTGGTGGTCGGGAAGAATCACCGGAAAGTCGGTAAAAGATGGGCAAGGACTGGTAGAACTGGAAGTAAGGGCCATTAATCAGGTCAATGCACTTTCTGCATCTGGCACAGCGTCTGTAATTCTTCCATCACGAGAAATGGGCGCGGTGCGCTTGCCAATGGGAAATTTAGATTGAACGCAGTTCCCGAAATCGCTGCTGACCTTGAGATTATTGCTAAAGTGTCTGCGGATGTTGGCGAGGGTCCCATCTGGGACGACAAGACTGAAACCATGATTTTTGTGGATTCAACCGCAGGTCTAATCTACCGAATTAGCCACGCAACCGGTGAGCTGACGAGCATGGGCCTAGGCCAGATGGTCGGCGCCGCCATTCCCCGCAAGTGCGGAGGGCTGGTGGCATGCGCAAGCGATGGATTGCTATCGGTCGAAGACAACGGCAGCGTAGCCTTGCTTGTTCCGATCGAAAAAGATCTCAACCACAGGATGAACGATGCCAAATGCGATTCACGTGGACGTCTTTGGTCAGGCACCTTTTCTTTAACGTTCGAAAAGGGCGCAGGCGCGCTCTATCGAATAGATCCTGACCTGGCGATCACGAAAGCCTTTGGCGATGTAACCATTTCCAACGGGCTCGGATGGAGTCCGGATGAAAAAACCTTTTATTATGTAGATACCGGCAAGCGCGGCATTGATGCGTTCGATTACGATATTGAAACCGGCGTGGCTTCCAATCGTCGCCGCTTTATCGATATCGAGCGCTCGGCAGGCCTCCCCGATGGCATAGCCGTCGACAGCGAGGGCTGTTTGTGGGTCGCGCTCTATTATGGAGGAACGGTGCGTCGCTACTCCGCCACTGGAAAGTGTATTGGCAAGATCACCTTGCCCGTGGCGCGGGTAACAAGTTGCAATTTTGGCGGCCCAGACCTTGACCTGCTGTATATTACCACTGCCAATCATTTAATTGAGGATGATGGAAAGCCGCACGAAAGTTATGCCGGCGCAACGTTTCGCTGTCGGCCTGGCGTAACCGGCCTAACAAGCCACAGATTTGCGGGGTAAATGGTATGACGCTTCTTCCCAGCAGAGCTTTAAACGAATTGTCACGTGGATGCGCGTGTGATCCATCGAGGAACCAACGTTGACAAACAATCCAACTAATAGGTGCGACTTCGATGCAATTGTTATCGGTGCCGGAATATGCGGCATCTACATGGCCTACAGTCTTAAAAAATTGGGGTTGAACTTTACCGTCATTGAACGTGGAGGTGATGTTGGAGGTACTTGGCAATGGAACCGCTACCCAGGCTGCCGCTTCGACTCTGAAAGCGAAACCTATGGTTACTCATTTTCGAAGGAACTATTGCAGGAATGGGACTGGAAGGAACGCTTCTCCGCACGTGAGGACACCGAGGAATATCTCCAATATGTGGTGAAGAAGTTCGACCTTCGGAAGTATATGCAGTTCAACCTCATGTTTACAGCTGCTACTTGGCAGGAAGATGGAAATTACTGGCGAGTTACGCTGTCGGATGGACGCAATGTAACCGCGCGCTTCGTATTGACGGCCGTAGGCTTTCTGTCCTGCCCCACACTGCCGCGCTATGCGGGGTTGGACAGTTTTGAGGGCCTGTCATTTCATACCTATTATCACCCGCGCGAAAAGGTCGACTATAAAAATAAGCGTGTCGCCATCATCGGTACCGGATCGACTGGTGTTCAGCTCATTTCGAAAATTGCCAAAGATGTTGGCACCCTTACGGTCTTTCAGCGCCGTCCCAACTGGTGCGCTCCGCTGCATAATGGGACGCTGACGCCCGACGAGATGGCGGACATTAAGGCGCGTTACGAAGATATTTTCGAACAATGTAAAAATACCCCGAGTGGCTTTAAGCATGACGCCGACCCGCGAGCACTTTTCGAGGTTGACCCTGAGGATCGAGAGAAATTCTGGGAAGAGCTTTATGCTAGCCCAGGATTTGGCATCTGGCTAGGAAACTTTAAGGACGTTCTAGTAAACGAAGACGCCAATGCTGAAGGTTCGAAATTCATCGAAAAGAAGATCCGCCAGCGTGTAAACGACCCTGCGATTGCCGACCAGCTAGTCCCGAAGGATCACGGGTTCGGTACGCGCCGCGTCCCGCTCGAAACAGATTATTATGAGGTCTATAATCAGCCCAATGTGAGGCTCGTCAACATTGGAGAGGCACCGATCGAAAGGATCACTTCCAAGGGGATAAAGACGACCAAAGAGAATTTTGAGTTCGATATAATCGTCTATGCGACGGGCTTCCACGCAATAATCGGTACATTCGATCAAATGGATATCATCGGTACCGGCGGTGCCAGTCTTAAAGAAAAATGGAGCCAAGGCGTGGCCACAGCCTATGGTCTCGCTGTAAACGGTTTTCCTAATTTCATTACGCTTGCTGGTCCGCAGAGCGGATCGGTTGCGACGAATTTTCCCCGCGGCATCGAAGAAGCGGTGGAGTGGGCGACTGGCCTCCTCAAGTTCATTTGCGACCATGGTTATCAACGGTTCGAACCCACTCGGGAGATAGAAGAAGAATGGGTAGACCATGTGGATAGAATGGCTGGTAAAATTTTGTTCGGCAGGCAAAAAAGCTGGTTTACTGGCTATAATTCCAACGTTGACCGGGATTTTAAGCCAAAGGCAATCGTCTATACCGGCGGCGCAATTCGCTATAGACAGAAGATCGGCGACGAAGCGGATTCTGGCTATCCGAACTTCCGTTTGGAATGACTTACCCAACACCGCTCGCGATTGGGTTGTCAATTGTGAGTTCGAAACATAGGAGAAAAAGTGATGTACGCACGCAGATTGTCCGAAGCCAATCTCGATATGAAGCCGGACGCAATCGGCGACATAATCGAAACACGAGCCAAGGAGCTAGGTGATAAGACCTATGTGCGATTTCTCAGTGACAGCGAGGAATTGACCTTTCGCGAGGCTGACCGAGCCTCTGCTGAATTTGGACGCGGGCTGCTTGCCATAGGAGTTGCACCTGGCGAAAAACTGGGTCTGCTGTTGGGTGGCTCAAGGCTATATGTGGTGGCATGGTTTGCTGGGCTACGGGCTTCTATCCCGGATGTTGCGATCAACACTGGGTTTCGCGGAGAGGTTCTGGACCATGCTATATGCAAGATCGAGGTCAGCGTGGTTGTCTCGGATGCCGATGGACTGGAAGCCCTGGAGACTGCGGGCGATAAAGCACTTGCACAGATCAAACTTCTGGTAGTCCCCGACGCCATCTTCGACCGCGCCCGGGCGATCGCAAAATTCCGCGAAACAATCGGCAAAATAGTAAAGGTCAGCGACGTCGAAAGGGCGGGTCGAGAGAGTACCGAAGCATTTTCTAAGGTCAATTCGACAGGACTGGCCTCTATTCGGTTCAGTTCGGGAACGACGGGGCTGCCCAAGGGCGTGATGATGGATCATGGCCATATGCTTGCAAGCGCACGTAAATTCAATGATTTAGTTGATTTGACTGAAGATGACGTCAACTACACATGCTTTCCCTTTCACCATGTTTTCGCACCGGTAACGGGAGTTCTATCGGCCCTTTGTACAGGCGCTACGTTGCTCGTTTCCCGCAAGTTCAGTGCCTCAAACTACTGGAAGGAGATCAGAGATAATGGCGTCACGCGAGCGCATGTGCTCGATCCACTGATTGCGCTGCTGTTAAAGCAACCACCAAGCGAATTGGACCGGCAGCACAAGGTGCCGGTTATGTATACTGCCGCAGGGTACTATCCCGAGTTCGAGGAGCGGTTTGGCGTTAGCATTGTATTAATGTATGACATGAGCGAACTGACAGTCGTTGCGCATTATCCCAAGGGCGCGGAACGCAGGCCTGGCAGCTGTGGCATGTCATCTGGGTTGTTCGACATCATGATAGTTGATGATGACGGTTTTGAAATGCCTGAGGGGTCCGACGGAGAGGTTCTAGTTCGACCTCGGCATCGCAGTATCATGTTCATGGGCTATTATAACGATGCCGATCAGACCGTATCCCGTTGGCGTGATATGTGGTTTGAAACCGGCGATCGTGGGCGCAAAGATGCCGATGGCTATTTCTACTTCCTTGGCCGTAGCGGTGATCGGATACGTCGCCGTGGTGTTAATATTTCAGCCGAACAGATCGAAAAACTGGCAATTGCCAACCCTGAAATCCTAGAATGCTCGGCCATTGCCGTTCCATCAGAGATGAACGAGGACGACATCAAGCTTTGTGTAAAACTGACCCAGCAGGCGAAATGTTGTGAAGCGGATATCATGGACTATCTGCGAGATATATTACCCAAGTCCATGATGGTTCGCTACGTTGAAATATTCAATGATCTCCCCAAGACCCAAACTGAAAAGATAAAGCGTGCAGAACTTCGTAGTACAGGGGAAAAAGGGCTAACGTCTAATACATGGGACGATGACATCAAGGCTTACTGGGCAGCTAAGTAGAAAACATCGAGATCGACACGAAAGTAAACGTACATACTGCTTATTCGAAGAGGGGCGGATTACTAAGGGAAGGCGCCGGAAACATAGTCGGGCATCCAAGGCGAAGGTTGCTCTGGCTGCGGTGAATGGTGAGATGCGCAGGCCTAGTTTATCACTACCGTGCACGTAACCAAACCTATTAGACAAAGCCTATCTACATTTGTGTTGAAACCCAATTACGCGACGTATAGTCTAAATTGCATCGTCTCTCAGAGGGCGGTCCTTTGGGCGGGGTACGTTACCGTACTCACGATCAAAATGCCGACCAAAAGGAATGTTCATGATCAAAACCGTCTATGAGCTATTTGCTGATACCGCAAAGAGGGCATCTGACCGAGCGTTCCTATGTTATCCCCCAACATTAGGCCGCGGCTATCACGAAGATGGGATCGAGGTCACCTATGCCGCGGCGCTTGGAAAAATCGACGCGCTGGCTGCGCGGTACCGTGAGGCGGGCTATGAGCCGGGACATCGCATCGCGCTTGCCGCCGCAAACTTGCCCGAACATTTTTGGCACTATCTTGCGCTGAACAGCATCGGCGCCACAGCGGTTACAATAAATCCTGATTATCTTCCCCACGAAATTTCATTCGGAATTGGCTTTGCCGAATGCGCGATGATCGTGGCCGCACCGCAATGTTTGGAGCGCGCGCGCGAAGGGGTGAGAAGTCTCAAAACACCTATACCGGTGTTCGATATATCCAATCCAGATACCCTTATTCCCCCGCCGGCATTATCCCCAAATGACGTTTCTCCGGACGCGGAAGACCGCATTGCGCTGATCATCTATACCTCAGGAACATCCGGCGAACCGAAGGGTTGCCTCATCTCAAACAAATCGTGCCTTGCATCTGCAGAATCCTATGGAGGGGCGAAAGGCCCCGTATCGTTCCGCGATGGCGGAGACCGACTTTACAATCCACTGCCTACTTTTCACATGAACATTTCAGTATTCTGCCTAACCACTGTAATTAAGATGGGCAATTGCCTGATCATGCAGGATCGATTTCGCGCATCTCAGTGGTGGAAGGATCTTGTCTCGACGGAAGCGACCTGCTTCCACTATCTCGGCATCATTCCCCCCCTTTTGGTGAAGGCCCCGGAATGCGCTGAGGAAAAGCAGCACCAGATCCGCTATGGCTATGGCGCAGGCATCGAACCAGCCGTGCGCGACGCATTCGAGAAGCGTTTTGACATCCAGTTGGTTGAGGCCTGGGGCATGACTGAAACATCACGCGCTATAATGAATAGTGATGAGCCTCGCAGCCGCGCCGACCGCGCCTTCGGCAGACCACGTTCTCCTTGGGAGGTGCGCATCGTCGATGACAATGACAAACCACTGCCCGACGGGACACCGGGCGAGCTGATTGTTCGTGCCTCGGGGCCCGACCCGCGTGCAGGGTTCTTTTCGGGCTACCTCAACCAGCCCGAAGAGACGGAGAAAGCTTGGCGCGGCGGTTGGTTTCACACCGGCGACGTATGCAAGCAAGACGCGGATGGAATGCTGTATTTTGTCGACCGAAAAAAAAATATCGTGCGCCGTTCGGGCGAGAATATTGCCGCTGCCGAAGTCGAGAATGCGCTTATCGAACATAAGGATGTGAAGGCGGTGGCGGTTCTTGGCGTCGAAGACGAGATGCACGACGAAGAGATTATGGCCTGCATCGTGCTAATGGACGGGGTTTCGCCGTTGCGCGAGACTGCCATGGATATACAGCGGGCGCTTGTCGGAAGACTGAATGCAACGAAGGTCCCAGCTTGGATTGCGTTCAAGGACGAATTGCCGGTCACAGGAACGCAAAAGGTGCAAAAGGGTTCGCTTTTTCCAAATGGGCAGGACCCGCGCAGCTCACCGGGCAGCTTCGACTTGAGAGAAGAAAAGCGCTCGCTGCGATTAACTGAACGTGCTTCACGCTAAGAGGAGTTTAGGTGCTTTGACAAGTTTTGTTGTGGGTGCGTTTGAGCATCCGACCCGGCTCGCCCGAGATAAATCGACTGCCATGCTTCATGCCGAGGTCGCAGCCGGCGCCTTAGCAGATGCTGGGCTGAACCTTTCAGATATTGACGGCTATTTCTGCGCAGGGGATGCCCCTGGCGTGGGGCCGCTCTCGATGGTAGAATATTTGGGCATTAATCCGCATTTTGTCGACTCTAGCGAGATTGGCGGTTCATCTCCCATTGTCCATTTGCAAAAGGCTGCGCTGGCTATTGACGCGGGTCTTTGCAATGTTGCCTTGATAACTCAGGCAGGCAGGCCGCGCGCGGAGGGAGATTTGCCGGAGAGCGCTGTGCGAAATGCCAATGTCCCTGAAAATGGGTTCGAGCTGCCCTATGGATTGTTTCTCGCGGCGAGCTATGCGCTTGCCACTAAGCGACATATGTATGAATATGGTACCACGTCAGAGCAACTCGCCTGGATCAAAGTCGCCATCTCACAACACGCCCAACACAATTCCAATGCTCGGCTGCAAACGCCAGTCACTTTGGAAGAGGTCCTTGCTTCGCCTATGATAGCCGATCCGCTGCACAGGTTAGACTGCTGCGTTATTACTGACGGCGGTGGCGCCGTCATCGTTGCTCGCGAAGAAGTCGCACGAAGCCTGCGACGCCCATTGGTCAAGATAAAAGGTGCAGATCATGCTATCGGTTATCAGCGTGGGTTTGATGTAGATGTCACACGTACCGCGGGGATTGCTTCTGGCCGAGGGGCTTATCACCAGGCTGGCCTTATACCCTCGGACATTCAATACCTATCCACCTACGACAGCTTTACCGCTACCGTGCTGTTCGCGATTGAGGATCTAGGATTCTGCGAAAAAGGTGAGGGTGGTCGGTTTGTCGAACATGCAGGCCTGCTTTCAGGCATAGGCCGCCTGCCCGTTAACACCGATGGGGGCGGACTGTGCAACAATCATCCGGCACATCGCGGAGGCATTACCAAAGTTATTGAGACGGTTCGCCAGCTTCGGGGAGAGGCTCACCCTGCTGTTCAGGTGCCTAACTGCACGCTCGCCATGTCGCATGGGATGGGCGGCGTTCTCGGCCAGCGGCATGGCTGCGCAACCGCGATTATGGAGCGCCTATCATGACAAACATGGTTGGAGACGTGAATTTTCCCGAGAACCAAGAGTATTGGGAAGCGCTGGAAAAAAACAAACTGCTTATAAAGCGTTGTACCGAATGCAAAAAACCGCATCATTACCCCCGCGCACATTGCCCATTTTGCGGAAGCGCAGCAACGGCTTGGGAGTTGTCCTCGGGCGATGGAGAAATTTATTCATTCACAGTGATAGAACATCGTGCGGTGCCATATTGTCTTGCATATGTAACGCTCGACGAAGGACCTACCGTAATGACCAACCTCGTCGATTGCGAACTACATGCGATTGAGATCGGGGCGCGGGTTCGTGTCGTATTCAAGCGCGATGCGGATGGCAGGGCACTGGCAATGTTCACACCGGTACAATAGATTCAATTTCAACGATATGCTGATGCATGTCCATGCGTTGGTGAATGCAGAAATCACCACCCATCAATGTATTGTTAGCTATCGGTGGCATGGATATAGTCTATGGCGCGAAAGACGGATTACTGGATAGTCAGGCTACCGTCGCGCGTCGATACCTGCATCACGCGGCAAAGCATCTCCACTGGCCAGACATGCCGCCAGTTGTGCACGAACGCGAACCTCACTTGCCGAGGCTCGCGAAGAACTGGGTAGCCTTTTTTAGTATCTCCCTCTCCTCCTTGAGGATACGGTTCTCTATGCGTAGGCGTTCATTCTCGCGGGCTAAATCCGCTTGCGGCGCTGATACCAGATCGGTTGGCCGATACTGCGACACCCACTTGCCCAGCGTCGACAATCCAATGCCCAGGTCAGCAGCAACACGCCGCCGTGACAATCCGCTGGTCAATGCAATCCGGACAGCCTCTTGCTTGAAATCTTCTGTATGCTTCATCATCTCTTCGGTCTCCTTGTATGAGTGTTTAACTCTCAAGTGACCGGCGCAAAACCGTTACAAGTCCAGAGCCATTTTGCGCGTCCATGCGCTCAAGCCGGCGTACGGAAGATCTGGTTGGACATCGGACACCTCATGGCTATCCCTACTGGCTTGACAGTCGTATATTTCATTCAGCTTACTATGGGCTCTCAAATGGAAATACGACGGCCTAACGCTCGGACGCAAAATACATTAGTGTCGTTAAGATCTATCGCATCACTGATAAACATTTTCTCGCTCGCTTCGCTTAAGCGAGCGAGCGCCTCATCTACATCTTCCGCTTCGATCTCGTAGATAGCGAGATATTCAAACGGAGGTTGCTCACCGTTCATCCGTCCGGAAACACTAAAGCGCTGGGCGGCAACAAAGCCGGGAATTTTGATTACATCATGCAGATGCACCTGGTCATACCAATAATTATACTCCGCATCCTTGCCCTCTTTCGGATTGGATTGAACAAGAAGAAAATGCGATGCCATGGTGATCTCCCTCCGTGGCTGGTTAGATGCCCGGATTATAATAAGTCCGAGTCCGGCAGATTCACACCGAGGGCCAGTGCGCCGTAC
>Ga0214919_10008865_pt1 | contig 13112 bp, 12 predicted proteins | sample LL1503_MetaG_FD_177994 | JGI IMG/M metagenome (GOLD analysis project Ga0214919, IMG submission 177994) | Freshwater microbial communities from Lake Lanier, Atlanta, Georgia, United States - LL-1503 | ecosystem: Environmental > Aquatic > Freshwater > Lake | place: USA: Georgia | collected...
CATCCGATGCATCCTCTTTTACTGCTTGAGTCAAAAAGGCATTGATAATTTTAATTACTGGTGCATCGTTCTCTGACTCCAATAAATCCTCAGTTTTTTGCAGATTTTGCATCAAATCTGAAATATCAATATCATCCTGAATATCATCGACTACGGCCGCCGCATTTGCACTCGAATAGGCTTCGGCAATAATCGCATCAAAGAGTTTTTCCTCAATCCGTTCGATCTTAAGCGGCTGATTTACCTTGCGTTTGATCTCAGTAATTACTAATGGATTGAGGTTAACCGAAGTTGCAATGTGCACAAATTCAGCATCTGCCGCATAAATACAGACTTTGTTACTTCGCGCGTAGGTATAGGGAATCCTACGCGAATATTTATTGGGAGAAAACTTTAGTTGTTCCATGATACTCTATACTAATTATTGTTATAAATCGAGATGCTATTTGGTGAGTTTTGGATTACTCGAGCATTCGATGAAGCATTATTTCCACTAGCGGGCTGAATTACTGAAGCAGAATTTTTCGGCTGATTAAGTACTTTACCAATAGGTGCATTACTTATTAGTGGTGTTTTACCTGATTTTACTGCCGTGGAGGTTAAATCCACAATTGGTTCACTCGGCGTTGCAGTATTTTGACTTGGAACCTGATTATCATAAGGAACCTGATTTTCCAAATTAACGGCATCAATTTGTGGGAACAAGATATTTCCTTTGGCTTGAATCGTATTTTGTTGATCCATCATATAACTATAGCGTTGATTAGTAAGTGCTTTGTAACCCTCTTGATTACGAATCACTACCGGACGTAAAAACAGCACCAAGTTATTCTTGTTATGAACCCGGTTTTGCCAGCTAAATAGCCATCCTAAGTAAGGTATAGAGCTTAATACCGGAACACCTGAGTTTTGTAGTTGAACTATATCTTGCGTCATTCCACCAAGCGCAATAATTTGTCCGTCATCGACGACAATTTGGGTTTTTATACTACGTTTATTAATATTTGGTCCATTGGTGGTTAATAAAGCAGCGGTCATTCCTGTTGTATCGGTTTGGGAATCTTCTTCATAGACTGTTAGTTGAATCGTACCATTTTGTGTAATTAGGGGCTTAATTCTTAAAATAGTTCCGACATCCTGACGCTGTACTGTACTGGAGATACTACCTGGCGCAGCGGCGCTATTTTGGAATGAACCAGTTGGGATACCAATGTTTTGCCCAACGAAAATTTCTGCTTCTTCATTATCCATAGTAAGTAACGTCGGACGTCCCAAGATATTGTTCGCGCTATTGGAGGCCAACATATCTGCAAGAGTAGAAATAGTGGGTACAGTTTGCCCACCAATCGTGGTGGTTCCGGTAACCAGACCTACATAAACCTCACCTGGAATTGATACACCACCTGCACCGCCGCCACTACCACTTGCCCCTTGCGCAATTGCCATCCCTGAGGTGATCAAGCTACTCGCGCTACTGCCGTTTCCGGCATAGTTAGATACGACTCCGACACCTAGATTATTATTCCCCGCACCACCAATCCACTGAATTCCAAAGGTGCCTTGTTCACTAGTATTCACAGAGGCCACCAGTGCTTCAATCATGATCTGAACGCGGCGAACGTCAAGTAAAGTTACAACCATGCGCAAATTACGATAAACTTGCTCCGGTGCTTGAATAATTAAGGAATTGGTGGTTGGTTCCGCTTGGATTAGCACTTTAGGTGCATTTTTATCATTATTAGTTGAAGAACCACCGCCACCGCCGCCGCTTCTGTTTGAACTTGATTTACTGCTTGTATTGGCACTACCACCACCAAAAGGCGTTGATCCACCACTTCCCCCACCACCGCTACCTTGGAAAACTGAGCTGGTATCCGATAGAGCCCGATTCGCGGCTGAAGCAGTTAGGTCAGGGTTGTCTTGCCCAGAGGCAATTATTCGTAATACTTCTGCTACGTGAGCTGCGTCAGCATTTTTAAGATAGACAACGTGTAGGTTGTTATTTGAATTAGCGGACTGATTATCTAATGAGATTGCTAGCTTTTTCAAGTCTTCAATTCTTGATGCGACTGTTGAAGTGATAATTATTGAGTTTGAACCAGGGTCAATTGTTATTGTGGCAGCCGCTCCATTATCATTATTACCACCTCCACCACTAGAAGCGCCACCGCCACTTGAGCTGCTGCCGCCCCCAAGATAATTTTGCAGGGTTTGTGCCACATCAGCCGCCGTTGCATATTTTAACTTAACCGTAGCTGGCTGAACTCGGGTAGCTTGAGTAACTTTAAGGTCAGTAATAATCTTAGTAATTCGCGTCATGTTCGAGGCATAATCTGTTACAACAAGTGAGTTACTATTGGGATATACCGAAATCGCATTATTAGGAGAAATCATTGGACGTAATGCGTTAGCCAGTTGTGTTGCTGATCCATTATCAATGGTAAATATTTTGGTAATCAATTGATCGCCAGGACTATGATTACTGCTAACCTGACTATCAGTTTTCATCCCATAAGTACGGGCATCGGTCTCTGGTAATACTTTAATTACACCGTCTGCTTCAACTGTGGCAAATCCTTGCATTCTTAATGCTGACTCCAGTACTTTATAGCTTTCTGCTTTAGTTACTGGCTTTTCTGAAACTATATTTACGGTACCCTTAACTCGTGGGTCAACTACAAAATTTTTCCCGGATAATTTACTGATCGCTTTAATTACCGTCTGAATATCTGCATTTTCAAAATTTAGCACTACTTTGTCATCCGCAGTTTGGCTATTGGATATCGTATTTGTGCTAGAGGATGTTCCTGATGATTGTCCTAATGATGTATTAACAGCAAAACTCAGATTAATCATAGATAATCCGCAAAGTGTTAGACATAGTTGTTTAAGCTTTAAGTTCATAAAAGTCCTTGCATAAGCATTAAAATATAGTTATCGTTTTGTTTAGTCACCGTTGGTTGAGTTTTGTTTTTGGAATGCTTCAATCATTTTTCGGCGTTTATCGGCTATTGAGTCATCATCTTGTCCTGCTGCTGGTGGGGTAGAGGCACTCGGGCTGGTATTCTGAGCACTAGGACTGGATTGATTATTATTTGCACTATTTGTTTGTGGTATATAGCTATTAGCGGTTGAGGTTGAATGATCTCCTCCATTTGTCGATGTACCTGGAGTGTTGGCATTATTTCCTGAGGCAGAAGATATGTTAATCGTTACGCTCTGACCTTTTTCGACTAGCACTATGCCGTCTGAATTAATTGCCTTAACAGTTGCATCCATAACACTTTCTCCGATTGCGGCAATTGAGTTTTTACCGTCAATTTGTATAAAGGCAATACTATTTTTGGGACCTGCGGCATAAACTCCAACTACCTTTAGCTTGTCAGCAATAGTTGGTACTGGTGCTTTTTCTACAGTAACAACTCCAAATGGAGCCCGGTTAGTAATGTCTTGAGCAACTATATCTGGTTTTACATAGGAGTTTGCAATTGAGTCGACAGTGTCATACCCCAGTGGATTCATGGCCCACCAACAAATTCTAGCCAGTAGTGATGCCGTAGCAACTATGGTCGCGAACCTAAGAGTGATGCTTAGTGCGCGAATTGTTTGATTTACATTGATATTTTTCATTTTGTTTACTTGTGGTTTCTTGCTTCGGTAAATTAAATATAGTCTAAACCACAAATTCTACCACATATGGCATGCAAATGATGCTAGTTTCTAGTATTGTAACATGATAAACGCATCTTAATGAGCTCAGAATAAAGGGTTTTAAGGATAGCTCAATAGTGGTGAGAAACACTGAAATTGGCAAGCAAGGTATTATAAACTGCTCAAAGATAGCGAGACCGAGTAAAATAACATTTTACGCGTAAAATTTGCTTTTGAATTCAATAAAAGCATTTAGAACAGCATCGGGCTTCTCAAACCATGGGTAATGAGAAGCGCCACTTATCTGTTTAATCAATATATTATCTCTGATGTATTTCTGCTTATCTATATATACCCGCGATGGTATAATTTTGTCCAGTTCGCCATTAATAATTAATGTTGCCAAAGAATTTGGAACAAATTTGGCTTTGTATATCGGATCAAAGTTTAGATCTGAGTATTCAGCAACTTTATGGTTAACGAGTAATTTTCCAATCATTTTACGTGCCGCATTAAAGCTAGAAGGTTCAAATGAAAATTGAATTGCCGCCAATAATAATTCACGTAAGCTCTCGTTCTTGGGATGTATTGAGTGTGCTTGTGCGGCTAATTTTAATTCAGCGGTTAAATTTTGTTGCATATAGCTAATAAATGTATCTTTCCAGCTCATGTCTGGTGCACTGGCAATCAATACCATTCCTGATGCAATATGCTCTAATTCTGGAATACTTTGTAGCATCATCCCTGATGTAGAGTGAGCAACTACAATAGGTTTATCTAATATTGTTATGGCTTCAATTATTGATTGACTCCAGTTGGCGAAATCATAATTGGGATTCAGATTATCCCCATCATTAGGATGATCCATTAGCCATAAGCAAGCATCTATTTTCCCATCCAAAATAAGTACTAAATCTATCAATGATTCTGAACTAAGACCGGGGCAGGGAATAAATAGGTAATTTGAACTTGCTGCCGTATTTTGACCAGAGATTTTTTGTAATCTAGCTCCATGAGTGGTAAATATATAATTTTTATGAATAGTCATCCGTACCTTTTGAGAGTAAAAGTATTTAAAAGATTATATCATAAATAAAATTAGCGATAAATTATTAAACTTTAAACTTTCATTCATCTGCAATAAAATTAGAAGTATAATATAATTGATCTTTTATACTTTTAGTATTATATCAATATAACGCATTTTGCAGATTGCAGCTATTAAAATTTTGGAACTAATACATGACACATATATTCAACTATTCTATTACGGTTAATAATGACCATATTGACGCATTAAAGCACGTTAATAATGAAATTTACATCAGATGGCTAATGGAGTCCGCAGGAGCACATTCAAGTGCATGTGGGCTAACTTTAGAAAAATATCTCGCTAGCGGAGCATGCTTTGTGGTGCGCAGACATGAAGTTGATTACCTAGCACCAGCATATCTTGGTGAAAAGTTAATTGTAGAAACATGGATAAAGAATATGCATGCTAAGAAATCAACTAGAGCATATCGAATAATTAGGGAGCATGATAATACAATAGTTGTCACAGCAGAGACTCTATGGGTATATGTAGATCTTAAAACAGCTAGGGCAACAGAAATACCCCAAGGTGTTATTGATGCCTTTAAGACTAACATTGCGGATTAAATTTGAGAATAAATAAAGTACGACATAATTAATTAAAAGGAAATGCCTGTATATATTTTAACCATTGATTTTAGCGGATTAGGTCTTGAAAGCAGTTCCGCACAACTTACGCAAAATTATTCAGCTGATAATTTATATTTTAATTGTTAATAATTTGCAAAAAGTCAAATATTTTAGAGTTTTAGTTATGTTTTTTTGTTCTTTAAGCTAAATGCTAGAGCACGCAAGCTAAGCATTTTGAAGATATTTGAATTGTATTAAATGCTAATTTATACAGTTTATAATATTATTTATTGTTTAATATCAGTATATTATCTTTTATGTCGCTTGCGGTGTAAATTAGAGCCTTGATTTTTAAAAAATGATATGTTACAATAACCAACGTTTAAGATAAGAGCGTCTGGGTGAGATGCATATATTTTGACTTTCAGACGAAAATTAGCTTAATACAAGGAGTAACCTTTACTGGTTTTTTAAAATGCTGGAGGATTTATGACCGAACACGAACAGTTTCAACAATTACTTAATTATCTAAATAGCCGGGTGGTTGGGCAATCCGAACTAACCAAGCGCCTACTTATCGCATTATTATCATCGGGACATCTCTTAGTTGAGGGTGCACCGGGGCTTGCCAAAACTACCGCGATTAAAACTTTATCTTCTTGTATTGATTGCTCTTATCACCGCGTTCAATTTACGCCTGACTTGTTGCCGGCAGATTTGACTGGTACTGATGTTTATATTCCTGAGCAACATACCTTCCAATTCCAATCTGGTCCGTTATTTCATAATTTTTTGTTAGCCGATGAAATTAATCGTGCACCAGCTAAAGTGCAGTCAGCGCTACTTGAAGCGATGGGTGAGAAACAGATCACAGTGGGTAAACAAACCTATCCATTGCCACAGTTATTTTTGGTTATGGCAACGCAAAATCCGATTGAGCAAGAGGGTACTTATCCCTTACCTGAAGCGCAACTAGATCGTTTCATGCTGCATGTTAAAATTGCTTATCCTGATGCAGCTGCAGAGGCACAAATTTTGGCGCTTAATCGTGTAAACAATCAAGTTGCAGATGTTAATCGTCCACGCATTACGCAAGAAGCAATTTTTGCGGCTCAGCAGCAATTAGCTAATATTCATTTAAGCCATGCTTTGGAAGAATACATTATTCAATTGATTATGGCAACCCGTTATCCACAAAAATACCAGGCAGAACTAGCTAAATGGATCAGTTTTGGTGCTAGTCCACGCGGAACGATTGCGTTAGAGCGAACAGCCCGTGCTCATGCGTGGTTGGAAGGTCGTGATTATGTTACGCCGCACGATATCCATGTGATGATTCATGAAGTGCTCCGCCATCGGATTTTACTTACCTTTGAAGCTGAGGTTGAAGGTATCAATAGTGATCAAATCATTGACAAAATTCTCAATGTAGTTCCTATTCCATAGGCACATCATCTTTAATCAATAGATAAGTATAGTGAATGAGAAATTATGACTAAAGGCATTAATACGGAAATTAATGAGCTTTTGGCGATGCGTTATTGCGCAGCTGAATTACAGCTCTTTAACCCCAATAAAGTCAATTCGGCAACCAATGGTATCAATGCTTCACATGCGCGCGGACGTGGGATGGATTTCGACGAAGTCCGGCGTTATCAGGCAGGTGATGATATTCGCTTGATTCATTGGCCACTAACTGCCAGATCTGGTAAAGCGTATACTAAGGTTTATCATGAAGAACGGGAACGCTCGGTTTACCTATTGATAGATCAGTCATCCTCAATGCGTTTTGCTACTAAAGTTGCTTTTAAAAGCGTTATTGCAGCACGAATTGCAGCTCTTTTGGGTTGGGCGGCATTGGCACAGCATCAACAAGTTGGTGGAGTCGTTTTTGATGAGCTAGGGGCTGAGTATATTAAGCCACGGCGCAGTCGCCAGTCTTTATTGGATGTCTTCAATCTGTTGACGTACCCGCGGAAAAATCGTCAGCAAGGTGGTTTGGCAAATTCTCTGCAATTTATTTTGCGCCAGATCCAGTCCGGTAGTACCGTGATTGTCTTAAGTGATTTTTGTAGTTTAACCAGCGAAGCTGAAGAGTATCTACGGCTGATTGCTCATAAATGTGAGTTAATTAACTTGCTGGTTTATGATCCGCTTGAGGCTAGTTTGCCTGATCGGGGGATATTTAGCTTTACGGATAATGGTAGTGCACGTTTGGAAATTGGTGATACTTTGCAAACTAAAGAACGTTATGCAGAACCTTTTGCCAAACGAGTAGATCACTTGCGTAATTTATCACGGCAAAATCGGATGCAATTTATGACACTGGCAACTAATGATGATTTGGCAGCAGTATTAAAAGCTGGAGTAAATAGAAGTGGAAAATAATAGTTTAGCAGATTTAAAAGATATTCATTTGCCAGCACCTGTCTCCGTGTTTCCTCTTGCACCGGGATGGTATATTGTGCTGGCAATTATGCTTGTGATGGTAGTTTTGCTTATTTTATGGCAGTTACGCCGTGCAAGTAAACAATATAAATTAAAACAGGTTTTGGCTTTGCTAGCACAGATTGAAGCTAAAGCACAAGCTTCGGAGCCTGAGGCAAGAGAAGAGGTTCTCCCAGAGATTTCGATTTTACTGAAACGTGTTGCCCGCGAGAAATTTAGCGAATTGCATCCCCAAAATTTATTTGGTGAAAAATGGTTGCAGTTTTTGGATCGTAGTGGTAAAACAACTGAATTTACCACTGGGACTGGACGAGTTTTACTCGATGTTTATAAACGGCAGTCTTTGGAAAATCCACAAGAACTTTTGGGTGTAGTTAAAAATTGGTTAAGGACGGTGATGCTATGATTCAAGTTGCTTATCCATGGGTTTTTTTGGCAATATTTTTGCCATTTATTGTGCGTTATTTGTTTCCCTCGGTTAAAAATGAGCAGTCTTCGGCGTTAAAAGTTCCCTTTTTTACCCAGCTGCAACAAACTTTTGCTCATGGCGATAGCTCTGGGAAACCTAAAGCACTTTCCTCGTTAAAATATCTTGCTTTACTGATTTGGATTTTAATGGTGATTTCTGGTACTGGGATACAGTGGCTGGGGAAACCACTGACGCTTCCGCAAAGTGGACGCGATTTATTGATGGCAATTGATTTATCTGGTAGTATGCAAACTCCAGATATGCAAACCAGTAGTGGTCAAACTGAAACCCGGATTGATGTTGTCAAACGAGTCGCTAATCAGTTTATCAGCGGTCGCAGCGGTGATCGCTTAGGTCTGATTTTGTTTGGTTCGCGACCATATCTGCAAACGCCATTGACATTTGATCGTAAGACCGTTGGGCAGATGTTAAATGATGCAACTTTGGGAATAGCCGGACCACAAACGGCAATCGGTGATGCGATTGGTTTATCAGTTAAACAATTTTTGAATTATTCCGGTGATAGTAAAGCATTGGTATTACTTACCGATGGTGGGAATAATGCTGGCGTAATGCAACCTCTGGCTGCAGCTAAACTTGCGGCGCAAGAACATATTAAAATTTATACGATTGGACTTGGTGCCAGCCAAATGGCAGTGCCGGGGATTTTTGGTACCCAGATTGTTAATCCTTCCAGTGATTTAGATATTGATAGTCTTAAACAGATTGCCCAAATTACAGGTGGTGAATTTTTTCGTGCTGAAGACGGTGCGGCGCTATCTGATATTTATGCGCGAATTAATCAGCTTGAACCAGTTAAATCGGATGCAATTACCATTCGTCCAGTAACACCGCTTTATCCGTGGACTCTTGGGGTGGCGCTGGGATTAAGCTTTTTGTTAATGATTATTAGAATATGGAGAAGATAAAATGTTAGGAACATTTCATTTTATACGTCCATGGTGGTGGCTGGCATTAATTCCAGCACTCTTGATTGCCGTTTTGTGGCACAAAAAATCTCAAGTTACTAATAATAGCTGGAAAGAACATTGTGATCCGCATTTGCTTGAGCATATTTTAGTAAGTTCTCCTTCAGCTCGTTCAATATGGTTGATCGCACTACTTGGGCTTGCTTGGTTTTTTAGCGTGTTTGCGCTAAGCGGACCTAGTTGGTCGCGTTATGCTGCACCAGTTTATCAGAAAAATATTGCCCGGGTCATTGTACTAGATGTTTCGCAATCAATGAATGCGACGGATATTACGCCTTCACGGATGCAAAGAGCTAAATATAAAGTTCTTGATTTACTCCATGCGATAAAAGAAGGGCAAACCGGAATGGTGGTTTTTTCAAGTAGCGCATTTGTGGTCTCACCATTGACCGCGGATAGCAATACTATTGCTTCAATGGTACCGGTGCTTGATTCAAATATTGTTCCGGTGCAGGGCTCAGATATTGCTGCAGGACTAGCTAAAGCAGGCGAACTTTTTAAACAGTCTGGAGCAACCCGTGGCGAGATTATTCTGATTACCGATAGTTCACCGTCTGCCAGTGCATTGACTGAGGCGAGTAATCTAGTTAAGCAAGGATTTGTGACTTCTGTTTTAGCCATTGGAACTAGGGAGGGAACGCCTGCGAGGGGGAATGATGGTAATTTTGCCACGGATGCTAATGGTAATGTGAGTTTGGCGCATCTTGATGTTAGCGGTTTAGAAAATCTGGCAAAAACTGGCAGTGGTGAATATGTGGCATTCAAAGGCGATAATAGCGATGTAGATAGTTTACTAAAAGTGGCTACCTTAAATGAGCTTGATGCTAAAGCCTCAGCCGAGTCGCAAACCGAAAGTTTATGGCAAGATTGTGGTGATTATTTGATTTGGGGAGCATTGATTTTGTTTGCATTATTAGCGCGTAGAGGATGGTTGGAGAAATTATGTTAAAGTCAAAATTTATACCATGTCGTACGGTGCTGCGCGGAACTTGTGTCGTGCTTGGCTTGATGCTATCTAATACTGCTTTTGCCTTTAGTTTCCAAGATTTATGGTTTAATCAGAATCAACAAGCGGCAAGATTATTGGAGCAGCAAAAAAATAGCGAGGCAGCAGCTAAATTTAGCGATAATCATTGGAAAGCTGTTGCCTATTATCGTGATAAAAAATATGATCAGGCTTTAGAGATGTTTAAGCAGGATAAAACTGCCAATGGTTGGTACAATCAGGGTAATACCTTAGCTCAAACACAGAAATATCAAGAAGCCATTGATGCTTATACCAAAGCACTGGAGATACAAAAAAATTTTCCGGATGCCGAGCATAATCGTGAATTGGTCAAAAAATTAAAGCAACAGCAAGAACAACAAAATAAACAAGATCAGAAAGATCAGAAAGATCAGAAAGATCAGAAAGATCAGAAAGATCAGAAAGATCAGAAAGATCAGAAAGATCAGAAAGATCAGAAAGATCAGAAAAAAAATAGCCCTGAAAATTCAGAGAAGAAGGACAATCCAGCAGATAAGGCGAAACAAGATCAAAACAAATCAGATCCTAAGCCAAGCCCGGTCACGCCAACCCCAACTCCGGGAGCTACGCCGACACCAGCCGCGGCTAATAAGATGAAGAATAATCCGCAAAATTATCAGGATCAGGAACTGCGTGCGGCATTATCACAAATCCCGGATGATCCGGGCGGGCTCTTGAGAAATAAATTCTTACGCGATTATCAAAATGAACAGCAGCAGGGTGGTAACTAATGAATAAGAAAGTTTTATGTTTTATTGTTGGCTCATTAATCATGGTGCATTCAGTCTATGCACAGGTAGAAGCGAGTGTTGATCATGCAAATCTTGCGCTTGGTCAAAGTCTCACACTAACCATAGTTTTGCCTGATTCTGGTGATAAGCCTGATTTAAATCCATTAAATGCCCATTTTGAAATTTATGGCACTAGCAGCAGTAGCCAAATGAGTATGGTTAATGGCAAAACTAGTTCGCAATCTTCTTATCAAATTACATTGATGCCTAAAAATCCCGGCAAACAAGTTATTCCCGCTTTAAAAGTGGGTAATGATATGACTGCAGCAATTCCGATTGAGGTTACACAAGGTGGTGTGGCTTCTGATAAACAAGTTACTGGTTCACGCCGTGAGCTTTTTGCTGATGTAAGTAGTTTTAAACAAACGACATATGTTGGTGTACCAGTCGTAGTTAGTTTAAAAATTTATATTGCTGTTTCAGTTGCTAATTTGAGTCTAGAGCAATTTGATATTCCCAATGCCAAAATTCAGCAGCAAGGTAAATCGATTCAATATCAGGATACCCAAGGTAATACCAATTATCAGGTTGTTGAGCAGAAATATTTAGTTACGCCAACTGCAGCAGGAGAGATAACGATTCCTGCACTGAAAATCCGTGGCGTACGCGCTGGGCAAGATCAAAGAGGCGGTGGTTTCTTTGCGATGATGGATCAGCAACCATTCGTAATCAGTTCTAAACCATTGACGCTAAAAGTTAAATCAACTCCAGCTGGGGTTAACCCAATGAGCTGGCTGCCAGCTAACTCATTAAATGTTAGTGAGAGCTGGTCACAAAATTCACGACAAGTCAAAGTTGGTGAGGCAATTACTCGCACGATTACCATTAATACTGATGGAGTAATGGCAAGCTCTTTACCAGAACTGGAGTTTAGCAAGCCACAGGGCGTTAACGCCTATCCAGATAAAGCGAATAGCTCGGATGTGATTGTCGGTGGCAAATTGCGCGCACAGAAAACCTTTAAAATAGCTTATGTGCCTATTCAGACAGGAAAAATTGAATTCCCGGCAACTAAGATTGAATGGTGGGATTTAAAATCAGATAGCATGCAACATGCACTGATTCCGGCAACTTCTTTTGAGGTAATCAGTGATGGTAAAACCACTGCAAGTGCAGTAGCCGCTAATGTAATTGCGGGCAACAAGGTTGTGGCGAGCCAAAATGCTACTGACATCAAAAAAAACAATGTTCCCAAAAGTATCTGGTTCTATATTGCGCTGGCAATTGGCGCTCTGTGGCTAATTAGTGTTTTAGCATTAGTTGTGTGGTGGCGCTCGCGCAAGAAACCTAAGCCGTCAAATAAAAGTGCTGTTATGGGCGAAGCTAAACCAGCTAAGCCAGTATCAGTTGAAACAATTACTAGTGAAAAAGAAGCTCTGAATGCCTTTGTTGCGGCTTGTAAAAATCAGGATATTCAAGCAATGAATAAAACTTTGTTACGCTTTGCTTCATTGCACTATAATCGTCCGATTTATACTGTATCGGATATTAAAGATTTGAATAATGGTAATTCCAAGTTAGCAGATTTGATTGAGCAATTTAATCTTGCTTTATACCGCGATGCGTCATTTAATAATTTTGGTGAATTCGCGGCAGACATTTCTGAGCTGACCTCAAAGAAAAAAACGGTCAAGGCAAAAGATAAGTCACTGGACGAGTTTTATCCGCGCTAAATTCTTACCTTCAAAACAATTTAATTTACTGCTACATCATAGTATTTGGTGTAGCAGTGGATTAAAATTACAAAAAATCTAAAAAAATTACTTGAAATATTCCATATTAACCTTATCTGCTAACTAACAAAGAATTTATGCCACATACTCAAACAAAATCATCATTCTCGGCCGTTGCTTTGCGACTCACTTAGATGTAAGCAGCGTAGCAAAGCGTTTACGAGCATTTCGAATCTGAATGAGTAATATACTGATCAAGGATTGATTGGTAGGATAAGTGCATCCGCTGAGGTGAGATGCACCACTTGAAAGCTTAATTTTGAGCTATAATTTGTAACTAAAAATTGGAGTCAAATTATGGCATATAAGCATCTTGGAGAAAATGAAAGATTTGTAATTGAA
>Ga0214919_10008866_pt1 | contig 13111 bp, 6 predicted proteins | sample LL1503_MetaG_FD_177994 | JGI IMG/M metagenome (GOLD analysis project Ga0214919, IMG submission 177994) | Freshwater microbial communities from Lake Lanier, Atlanta, Georgia, United States - LL-1503 | ecosystem: Environmental > Aquatic > Freshwater > Lake | place: USA: Georgia | collected 2015-03-15
AGATCAAAGCAGTAGCACGCTGAAATTGCTGCAAAGTCAATAATCGCAACGTGTAACGCATGATCACTGACAGTCCGCGTGAGCCGTCGTAACCACCAAAATTCTTTTGCATTCGGCGGATTGCCATCGTGAATGCAGCTACCCCCAGGTAGGCTTCGGTCTTACCGCCACCGGTTGGAAACCAGAGTAGATCAGCATAGGCATCAATGGGTTCTACACGATCTGGGTGCAGTGGATCAGCCAAAGACGGGATTGAAAGCAACAAGAACGCAAGCTGAAAAGGTCTCCAGCTTCTGTTTTTCTGGATATCGAATTCTTGGACAGTGACATCCTTACCGCGCCGAATCTCTAAGGCATATTGACTCCGGACGCGCTGCGTGGCCATCGCATTGTTCGCAAATCGGAATGCATTTAATGCATTTTTATCGCCCTTTAAAGTATCAATCCCTTGCTGCAGGCGAAGACATATAAGCTCACATCTGGCGATTGCTGCATGTGCCTGAGTGTTGTGGCCTCGAACATCAGCATTGATACGCCCACGCTGCTCTTCAATCCATTCTGCATAATCCTTTGTTAGCACATTTAAAGCATTGATCAATTCATTGAGCTCCAGCTTTGCCAGGTTTTGCATGTCCAGTAGACCGCTGCTCAACATCTCCTTCATTGCGGGCCGATCAGAAGAATCTGAACCAGGCGTCTCTGTAACCTGCACCTCATATTGCGGCATCACCACAGTTCGAACCTCTGTGGCCAGAGTCACGTCGTCGGAGGTTTCCGCGTGAACGGCAACACCATGTCCAACAGCGAACTCCACACGATTTCTGTAGATCATCTCTAACGCTTCACGCTCTATGTCAGAACCATCGGGATCCAGCACTGGTCGGCGTCGGAAAATAGCTCGATTAGTTGAGTCAGGCATAGCTCTTGCGATCAGCTCCGGTTGCAAGACCCAGGCCGAATCTCTGTTGGTCGGTGGCTCTTCCTGCGCATTAACCAAGAACAGCGTTACCAACCGATCGCCATTGATATTTCTAGCTCTAACTGATCCCTGTAAACGGACCTCTGGTCGATTATGGTCAGGCGCCTGGTGTTGGATCACCCCCTCTACAAGAGGCAGAACGAGAATGCCGCCGCAAGGAATACGCTGCCATACCTTGACCTTTTGCCCTTTGGGATTGATTTGCTCATGATCCTCATTCTCGAGACGTTCATAGCGACCCCAAAGGACCTCAATCTCAATCTGCTCGACATCGCCATCCACACAAAATGTCATCCCAAGGCTACTCGGCACTAATGACTGATTGCTAGCTGCGTCTACTTCATCAGCACTTTCAGTCTCACCTTTGCCTTTTGAGGCAGGCGAATTGACAGCAGGATTTTGTGCCTTCACTGTCAAACTGCCTTGGTCCGGTTCGTCATCATCTGGTGATACGACAGGAAAATCTTGCCCGCGCTCTTGTGTCTCGCGTGGCGCGAGCTTGCCAACAAGGTAGCGATCTCGCACACCCATATCCACAATCAATTCATCCGGACCTCCAGCAGGTCCTAGCAAGTCGTCCATCACGGACAGCTGCAAGAGTTCTCGTATGTAGGCTTGATCAACAATCGTTGGAATTTCCTGTATTGGCTTTTGCAGTAGCTTGTTTACATCGCTTTCAAAGTCTGTCCATTTGATACGACTGATTTTCCCAGCTGTAGGTGGCAAGAGTGATGAATTTTTTAGTGCCGTGTCAGGCTCAACCTTTGACACTCGGTCAAAATAAAGTGTCGTTGTTCGAGTTTCGGACCGGATGCGTAATATGCGTCCCACTCTGATAACTTGAGCAGAATCGTTAAAGATAGCGACCCAATCATCAGGGGCAATGGCCTGAAAGCTATCGCGTCCACCGTCCAGCACCAAGATAAATGGTTCGAACCTATGATCGCTAACAGGGCTTGTGTAAATAGCACCCCATGCGCTGGGGGCTGGTTTTTCAACGCTTTTTGTCATGATGATCCCAATAACTTGAATTCATTATTCAGCAGGGTGTTCACCCTATTGACCGAGTTGTAGCCATGCTTGATCAGAATCTCAGCGATGTCACGTCCTGAGATAAAAACGATCGGATGCCGATCCTCTCGCACCTCCTCGTAGGCTTGCCGTGCTACTACTGATGTCGTAACTAACACCCCGAACTGTCTGTGCCGAATACGGGAGATAAGCCGAGAGACTTCTCGCACGCCAACGGTGTTTGGCGCCTCGCCATGTAAAGGTGGGCGGTAACACTTCGCCTCTAGCGAAAATTCAGCGTAGACGGGGTCTTCGCCCATTCCAAGCATGTATCTTCCAATTGCGTCCCTGCCGCCATCAATCGTCCCCCGTGTGATCTCATCAATGATCACGCGAGAATCAGTCATCTGATAGATGCGCGCTGCAAAAGCCTCGAATACGATCGGTACATCTTTAAAGTAATGCCAAACACAACTAAGGATTTTGGATTTCAGCTGGGTATCAGGTGTCTGCTGCTCTATCGTACGAATAACCGTCGTAGGCTCCGCTTTCAGCGGTAGATACCTTCCAGTTGCACGCCACTCGATCCAAGTCTTAGGCGCATGTTCTGAGTCGTTGTTACCCACTGCCAGATCAAGGATCCAATCGCGCCGAATCACCGCAACATCCAATACAGTGAATACGGCTCGATAATTTTGGAAGCGCTGGCCATCAGATGACTTCCAGACTGCGACCAAATCCTCAGCCGCGGACAGTCCTGGAAAACCAGGGACTGCAAGTCCCTTGAATTGCACGGACCGCGCCCCTGTTGCTGTCGTAAATTTTTTAAAAATAAAGAACGGCGAGATTTCCGCACGAGGGTTGGCTTCATCATGAAGCCTGTCAAAGGCGTGCCTTAGCACCTTATTTCCACCGGCACGGGTGTCGTGGAGTTCGTGGCCAGGAGTCTTGTTGTCTCCGTAGTAGACAAATTGCCCGTTATTTAGGTCAAGCGTGTCGGGCCAATCCCTGTCTTCGCCAGTACTGAACATAACGACCCAGTTCTTGCGATCGCCACGACCCGAAACGCGAAACCCGCCCATGTTGCCACAGCCCGGCAAGAGCTTGGAGATCGGTTCACCAGCGAGCTGCCCGTCTGCGCTGCTCTCATAGATCGCGTCGTCTACGAGGTCGGCCAAGGGCAACTGGGCGAACGGTATGACCTGACTCACCTGTCAGCCCCAATTGCGCGATACCGCGTCCCGCGCTTTTGACCTTGACGTTCGACCTTGCCACCCGAGGTAAGGTCTGCGATCGCGGAGTTCCACTGCCCGTCCGTGATGCTGGTAACGCCAAGAATGTCAGCTTTAACATGCCAACCGGCGCGGGTCGTCAGGAAGTCAAGGATGGCGGTGGCGGGTGATGAGTATGAACGGTGCGGCTCAGATGCCATTAGATCCTGCCCTGGACTAGCATCCTCGGCACCGAAGTCGAATGAGGGCTGAGGTAACGTTGTATCGATTTTTGGATGACGCAAGCGCTTAGGTCGTAATACTTTTCCACGAGGCACATCTTCATTAATCTCATCACGATAGCGCTGGCGATTCAAATCTCCCAGCCGACGTATTATCTCAACGCTTGCAGTTTCGGAGATAGTAAAACGCCGATTATCGCTCTCAGGAAGATAGGGAACCACATAAAAATCATGACAAAGATCCAAATCAAGCCATTCATAGGCTCTAATTACTTCAACATCAATAGCGCGTTGCAATTCTCGCAAGACATTGATTTCGACATCAACGACATTGGAATTGTGAAATTGGTTATATAAATGAGTAAGCCCAATCCCTTTACTTGTCATTAGAAGTTTGCGATGCAAGTGGTACTCCTTGCCAATTCGCTCAAGCTCTATTTTTTTAATAACCAGAGGTTTTGGTAATGTGTCAAAGCAATCACTTGGTGTAAAACGCAATCCCATCCCAATTGTTGATGCTTGTTTATGAATCCAAATTTGTACTATTGAAGAATTTAGCCATGCCAAGTTTGAGTAGTCATCAAAAGCAAAAATAGCCGTTGCATCTGATGCAATTGGGATATTAGGAATTAATAATGGATTGAAAAATTTTGTGTGCCGAGAAATGACAATAATATTTTCGAGTGGCGATTCAACGGACCAATTTTCTGGATGGTGTTCGAAACTTATACCTCGTCCGATTGCATGATAAAGCGAAGGTCGCTTATCGGCATATTGCCACCACCGAATAGGTAATGGGTTTCTTAAAGCATAGGTGCCATCCTCTTTAAGTCGCTGACGTTCTGGCTTAACCTTACCTTTAATCCATTCATACGGAAGCTCAAAATTTTTAGCGCGCTCTTCAGGCCAATCCCAAAAATTGATAACCCATCGACTAGGCCTCTGTTCTGGATCTGTATTAAGGTCATCACCGGTGATATAAGGAAAAAGGACCTCGGCATTGTTCGGATCTGCATTCAACATTCGTTCTGACTCGTCGGCTGCAAGTATGAATCCCATTCCCAAAACATATGAACCAATAAATGCCTCACCTTCGTTTGCTTTAAGCCGCTCTGGACTCTGCTCCTCTTGATCTGAGAGAAATGCTGAAATGATCGGCACCGATCGTCCGAGTAATATTCGTGCACCATGCCACCTTCCTTTGTGGATATGAACACGACTAGTGACGACAGCCGCTTTACCGGGCCACGGTTCATTTGGGTAGGCGGCATGAATGATGGCCCCCGCGTTGACCATAGCTTCGAGACCGACCTGTCTGGTGTCGCCCTCGGCTATGGTATTTACCGCCAACATGCCGAAACTTCCGCCGTCTCGCAACAGACTCCAGACACGCAAAAAGAAATAGGCAACAAGATCTGCTGATCCACGCCGTCCTTGTGCAATGTAGTTAATAAGCCAGTCTCGAAATGCAGTTCCTGCGACACCCGTGATCAGCTTGCCTCCCAAGAACGGAGGATTACCGACAAGCCCATCGAAACCACTTTTTTCACGGTTGAACACCTCGGGAAACTCAAGTGCCCAGTGGAAAGGTCGATGCCTAGGCTTGTCTTCCGGTGTGTCAGTCGCAAACGCCTGCACAGTACGTTGAGGCAAAGCTTCGATAGCCCCGCTATCACCATCAATGGCCCTACCTGCTTGGCTTGCAAGGGACGCAGTCATGTTTGCCAATAAGTTGGCATTGCCCCTAGCTGCAAAAACCTCCCCGATGAACGCATCAGCGATCAGCTCTGGTACTTCAAGAATTTTTCTCGCATCAACATCCAGCCTTGATGCCTCTTCTACATCTCTGATGTAACGGATAGGCAAGGCCCGCAGCCTTTGCCGCAGCTCAATCGCCTCAATCACGGCCAGCTTTATGTCCTGCCCGAACAGCCATCGCTGCCCCTTGCCGGTTGGCGTCATCGATAGTTCGGTAAGCTGATCAAGACTATTGATGCCAAGCAAACTGTTACCACTTCGAAGATTGTGGTCAAGGAAACCGAATGGGCGGCCTTTTGCAAGTGTCACCAGCCAGATGGAGAGTTTTGCGAGTTCAACTGCCAGCGGGTTAAGGTCGACTCCATACAAACATCTTTCAGCAATAAGCTGCCTGGCAATCATGTTGCGAGCATCAATGTCTCTTGGTAGCAGTTCCTTTACATTGCCTGCGTCTAAGACCTCGCCGTCTACACTGACTACCGCACCCGCGAGCTCAGCTTGAGACCATGCCTCTACAAGTTTTTCAGCAAGCCAACGGCAGGCCTGCACCAGAAAAGCGCCGGATCCCATTGCAGGATCGCAGACCTTCAGATCAAGAATCTCACTAGGTGACTTCAAAACCCATTGATCACGTGGCTTTCCCTGAGCTGGGCCAATATAAACAACAGGCGTCAGAGTCTCTGCGACGATAGTTTCAGTCAGAGACTTAGGCGTGTAATGAGCGCCAGTCTCTCGCCTATCGGAGCCGGATGCAACGATGAAGGATCCGGCAGGATAGACAAGCGGGTAGCCCCAGGGGTCTGTTCGAATCAAATGCGCATAGTGCAAGATACGATCGCGTAGCTCGGTATCACCGTGGCAAGCAGCAAGCAGTCGGCCCGAAAGGGCATCATCAACCGGTTTACCCAAATCATTGCGGATACGGCTGGCGGAACTCCCGCAACGATCATGCAGCATTTCCACTAAATGATCTGCACCCTCCGCCTTAGCCAATTCCAGCTCGCTCAATTCGATCCAAGGCGCCTTGGCATTTTTGGTTCCATCGAATTCGAGGGTGACTTCAGACGTGCGTTGCACAGTCCGCTCCAACAATCCTTCATAGACGTGGCCTACTTGTTCAACATCAAGACCTGAATAGGACAAAGTTCGTCCTTGAAACTGCTGAATAGCCCTCAGCAAAAGCAGCACCGTACGGTTGTCTATTGGCAAGGGCTTAGCCATGTCAGTGAGCCAGTTTGAGCCTTTGGCACGCCCCTCAAGAAAAGTAAACCTATCTGGGTTGAACAGAGATCCACCCAGCGCAGGCAGGCGAAGGTTTTCATGCTCGATACCACCGTAAACCACACGGAAAATCGATAAAAGTCGAGACCAAGCATCCCAACGGCGCTCAAGAACCCCATCTGACTCCGCAGTCAACTGCATGCGCAAAGTCGAGACCGCGTAGTTGGCCTCATAACACTCGTCGCCCATTAAGAGCAAACCGCGTTCCTCAGCGGCGAGCAAGAATACCAAGCGCATCATTACTGTTAGCGCAGCCTCATACAGTTCTGGCTCAGTCACATCATGTAATAGTGCTCGGTGTCTGTCTTGGTCAGCCTTATCAAGCGCCTGGATCAAGACCTCAACAGCCCGCCTGACCTGCTCGCCTAAAGCCTCTGTGACTTCATCCTGGTATTTAAGGGATTGATCTAAAAGTGCTGGTAGCTGCTCACTCTCTTCAGAGAAGAACCTACGAATCCCAAGAAGATGCACGAAGGCTTGCAAAGTAACTGGCTCTTGAGTCCAGATGCGCGCATACCAACTGGCAAACGAGGTGACGGCCCCCACTGGGGCGTCGATCAACATCCAGCGCTCACCATTAGTTAGCAGCCCAAGTCGACATCCGGATGCACGGCACAACTGCACCATCCTCTCTGCCGGGGTAGCTGACCAACCTCCCACCTTGTGCGTCGCTTCAAGATTTGTATCTTGAGCAAAAATTTGAACAAGCAACAGGGGTTTGTTCGAACGTAGCTCGTCAATAACAGCCATGTCTGGTGACATTGAGATTGCATATTCCGTTAATTCGACTTTTAAGTTAGTAGTACACCAGTCAGCGCGCTTAAGGACGCTGACCCGTCGGTCCACATCAAGCTCAAGACCGCGCGCCAGTACTTCGTCAATCCAGGCCGCATGAAGTTCCGAAATTTGAGTATCACCAGACTCTATTGCTTCGCGCCATTCATCGTAAGCTTGCCGCAGACGCTTACGCTTGAGCCCATCAAGCCCTTCAAGTCCTGAAGGAAAGGCTTCTTTGAGGACTGGAACAGCTAGGAACGGGCCAGAGATCTCAATGAGTCGCAGCCAGTCGTGATGAGTATCGTAGGAGCTCATGCTGTACCTCCCTTTGAGGCGGGCTCGGGAACTAAAAATATGACTGCGACTGGAAAAGTTCGATCTGTCAACTTGTCATATCGTTCTTCAATAGCTTCAACTTCCTGTACTCGTTCGACAGGGATTCGCTTAAGCCGAGATTCCAAAGCTGCGTTGTCACGTCTGAGCTGGATATGCTCTTCATCGGAGAAAAGTGAGAGCTGTTCAGGCTGCTGATCCTTGTTGAGTTCAATTCGAATTGACTTCTCAAGCTCGTCAAGTACAGCGACTATGTCTTCGGTCTCCTGGCGTTTTCTGTTCTGAAGCGTGTTGGTGAGGAACTTCAATCTATCTTTAGATCTGGCATCAATAGACTGCAAGATTCCTGTATTTAAATGATCAAAGCGGAGTCGGTACGCATCAAACAGCTCATCGCTGGCCACCAAGGGTGTTGAGTCGCCGAGCCACTGTTGCAAACGAGAAACGCCCTCCTCGCGCCTGAAAGACTGGTCACGCATATATCCGCCGGAGACGATCAACTCTTCGTGCAATCGATGGTGGTTACCTCCAGTAATTACTAATCGGGAAACAACGACAACGGCTGGACTTTCAATCTGAGTTAATGGCAGTGAACGCACTGTGACACGATGAATTTTCTTTACGTCATCCTGAGCCCAGACCTCAGCTCTCAAAAGGCGAAGACACATTTGTACCAGTCGGTGGTTCAAATGGACTAACACGACATCGTCACGCCCTTTAGCAACGGAATGGTCAAATGTGATCGGTCGAATGCGGCCCGTCAAATAAGGGTCTTCCAGTCCCTCTGCACACTTTGCCCAAGAGCCAGACATTGGGGGCATCCTGAAGATGCTGCCAGCAGGTGCGCCAGTCAAGTCAGCCGGAATAAGAGCTGGTTGCCCCTCCAGCGCAAGTGCGGTTTTCACAGCCATCAGGATGTGATCAGGGGTGAGGTGAAATTGATCTTGCGTTTCTAGAAGACGCGCGTGAAGGGCGGAGACTCGTGCCTCAATAGCACGTTCAGCACGCACGAAGATCTTGCTTTTTTCAATCTTAGCTATTTTGGCCTCAGCAATGCGGGTATCGAGGTCCTTCAATGTGCCTTCGATCAGCCCTGACATTTGAGGAGCGATGACTGGATTCACGCTTCCCATGTCGGCTCTCATTGATTCCAGCTTACGCAACGCACGCAGAATATCGTCGCCATGCCCTCCGATCGTGATTTGTCCGGCTACACCACCGTCGACGGGATGCCAGATAAAAACTTCTTTTTCTCGCTGCCCGTGACGATCGATACGGCCGTTTCGCTGCTCCATCACGTTGGGGTTATAGGGAATCTCCAGATGGATGAGATAGTTGCAGTACTTCTGTAAGTCGATGCCCTCAGAGGCCGCATCAGTGGCAAGCAAGATTCGGATTGGGGAATCCTTAGGCGAAGCCTGAAATGCAGCCTTAATGGGACCTCGTTCATCTTGGGAAAGCCCACCATGAAGTAGGCCCAAGCGATCACCGCCATAGCCATAGCTGGCAAGGATCTCGTGCATCCATTGGTGGGTAGTGCGGTATTCAGTGAACAGAATCACCCTTCGTTCATTCCACTGTCCACCTGGTTTGAGGTGGGTGGCCAGCCAATCCAGAATAGCCTTTGCCTTTGAATCTGGTTGGTTCTTGGCGCGCTGGGCCCAATTCCTAAGCACTGTCACCATATGCAGCTGATCATGGGACAACGGCTCAGCTAAGCGTGACGCCTCTTCGACTGCCTCAGTTTGAGCTGCTTCAACAGAATCGTCGTTAGCGTAGTCCTCATCTGCGCGAAGAATAGCTTTGCGAAGGATCCGCTCGGTCATCACATCCTTGAGCTTGCGGCGACCACCTTCTGACAACGTACCAATATGCTTTTCAAGAGTTGCCGCAAAGGCTGACGGCGATGAAAACAAACGCTTTTTAAGCAATTGATTGACGAAGGTCGTACCAATTGAGCGGCCACCACTCTCACGGCTAGCGAAAAAGTCATTCAATTTCTGATGAACGTCTCGCTCCTCAGGTGTGTATTGGATTTCCAGTGCCTGCAATTTGCGCTGAGCATACAAAAGCTTGCCATCGGCGTCGACAAGATCGCTTTTCAAGCGCCGGATCATGACCTGGCTCAGCTGCTTATCATCGGGCATGATATTTCGTGCAAATCGCTGGTCGTCCAATAACTCCAGAAGTGATGTGAACGATTCTGTATAGCCGTTGTGCGGGGTCGCAGTCAAAAATAACCGGTGTTGAAAGTGCGGGCTAATCAGCCTTACAAACTTTGTCCGCTGACTCTCGAGTGCGTAATGCGCACCTGCTGCAGGCGCAATGTTGTGTGCTTCATCTACCACCAACAAATCAAATTTCCTGTGGAGGCCGGGGTTTGCCGGGAGTACGTCTCGCATCGCCCGAAGGCCTTCTCCGCTCTTGACCCAGTCCATTGAGGCGATGAGCCTGGGATGGGAAGTCCATGGGTTGGCGTGTATGCCGCGCTCACGCCGCAGCTGCTTGATGTAATCGGTATCGACCACATAGAAATCGAGACCGAATTTCTCAAGCATCTCAACACGCCACTTCTCTTGGAGCGAGGCAGGTACTATGATCAAGACTGTACGAGCGCGGTGCCTAATTAGTAGCTCCTGAATCACCAGACCAGCTTCAATGGTCTTTCCCAGGCCGACGTCGTCAGCGATAAGCAAATTCACGCGAGCCATGTCAATGGCGCGTACCAGCGGGTCAAGCTGAAAATCTTCTATGCTGACGCCACTGCGGAAAGGCGCTTGAAGGAACCCCCGATCGGCATTAGTGGCAGCGCCCCAACGAACTGCATCCAGGAAAGCGTCCAGGGTTTTAGAGTCGTCCTGGCCCGTGATTGCTGGCAGGCCTGCACGTTCGATGACTTGAGCGCCGGGCTCGATATCCCAAATTACCTGAAGCTCTTCTCCTAGCGCATCATCCTCTAGCGAAGAGAGCGTGACTAGGTGCTGCTGAATATCACCCAATTTCGAAACATCAACCTCAGCAACGACCCATTGCCGACGTCGAACTTCAACTAATTGACCCGGCTCAGGCGAACTTCGGACGCTGTGTACCTCTTTTTGGTTGATATCAACATTTGCCATAAGAGGTTTCAGTTAAAGTAATTTCAAATCGAGAATGTTTTGCTTTATGCTCTGAGCGATTGCCCTTCCAAGGTCAACAGGAACTGCATTGCCAATCATCCGACCCAGTGCTGTGAAATTCACTGCTGAATCTTTGTGCATAAACGAATAATTTTTAGGAAAACTTTGAAGTATTGCCGCCTCCCGTAAAGTTATCGCTCTATTTTGATCGGGGTGTCCAAACCGACCATTCCCAAAGCCGTAACATTGGGTAGTCATAGTTGGAGCCGGCTTATCCCACGCCATACGTCCGTATACGCCTGGGAAAGTTTTCCCAGTAACCGCTTTGTGACACTTATTCACTAGCCTTTGAGGCCAGTCTCTCCATGTTCCACCGGGTAATGAATAAAGAATACGCTCGTAATTGATAGGACTTAGCGTTGCGGACACATGTAACCGATCTCCGGATGAGGCCTCTCCCGCCTCAAGTGCGCGCAAGCGACCGATAGCCTGCTTTACAGTTCTTGGCTTTTTAGAGGTTGGTGGAACCATGACAATTGGCCCGTGCTTTGACGCAAGCAACACCATGCGGCGCCTTGTTTGAGGTACGCCGTACTTTGAACTGTCGACGACGTCCGACCAAACGTAATAGCCAAGCGTGTTCAATGTTTTTACAAAATCTTTGAATACCGCATGCTTAACAACTGTCGGCACATTCTCCATCGTAATGAAATCTGGCGTGCTACTCTTAGCCAATCGCGCAAACTCATAAAGCAATCCCCACTTGCCATCCCCTTTGTTAACTCCATACCTTTGTGAGTACGTTGAAAATGGTTGGCATGGCGCGCAGCCTGCCAAAACGGTAAATTTTGCGTTTCCATACAACTCAAGCAAATCATTTTTACTAATCGTAGAAACGTCTTGTTGGATGAATTTCGCTCCATTATTTGCCTCGTAGGGATAGCGACAAGCTGGATCTAAGTCAATTCCAGCGATAACGTCAATTCCTTCGAGTTCGAAGCCATGCGTTAATCCACCTGCTCCACAAAAAAGATCAATGCATTTAATGTTTTTCATTTTCAATTAAATTTTTTTATTAAAGAAAAAACAATATTTTTTACAACGCATAAGCAAGTAGAGCGCTTAGCTATAAATTTTTAAGCCAGCAACCGTACCTCGTCATTAAGCTTGCTCTTCAAAGATTTCAACAGGTGAGGTAACCAAACACATGCCATGACCGAGCTAGTGTTTAGACCAAGCGGTTTCAAGATGATCGGCTCTGGGATACGGAGTCATGCCGTACCCTTTTGGGCTGAACGAATAGCCTTCACACCTTGCTTTTGCGCGTCAATCCAGGCGATCAAATCTGGCCGCTGAAAACGCCAGGAACCCGAGACCTTGAACCCAGGCAAATCTCCCTTTTGCGCCATTCTGTAAATCGTCTTCTCGTCAACATTCAGCACGGTAGCGATATCCCGCACGGTCATCGCCGGTTCAATTGCAACGGTCATGATTTGGCTCCTATCTTTCCTCAGGATACCGGAATTTTGGGTAAATTTGTCCAATATCCAAAATCAGTCCCGAATCTACTACCAGGCAGGATCACCTGGTGAGCCTATAGCTTTGGCGGCCGTTTGGCGCTTGCAGGAACCGGACAAATAGGTGTACGATCGCCCCTGCATCAAGAAAAGGCCCGACGGCCTTACCAACCTGCCCCCGGGCAAGGTGGACGCGAAAGCGGATGCGGCTCCAATCGGAGCAACCAACCGGGAGATGCGTCGGCGCTCCTTAGACACTTTGGAGGGCTTTTTTTATGCCTGAAACGACGCAGATCCACCTCGAGAAGGTCCTAGCCTACAGGGCCACGGATTACAGACTCGGTCATACCGATCAGGACATTGTCCTGAACATAGGCAAACATTCAGAGCGCCTGGCAACGCTGTTCGCTGGCAACGGCGTCAACTGTGGCGCTTTCCTCACCGCCTACAACCCTCAGGGAACCATCCAGTCCGATGCGGCTAACGACCAGGCACACGCCCAACTTGCCGCCAAGCTTCAAGAACTGGGACTCCAGGCCATAGAAGGCTCCGGCAGCGAAGAAGGCACCGACTGGCCCGCTGAAAAAAGCTATTTCGCTTTGGGCCTAGCCCTGGAGCTTGCCAAAGCCATTGGCACTCACTTTGATCAGGACGCCATTGTCTGGGTCGGACCAGACGCTGTTCCGCAGCTCATCTTGCTGCGCTAACCCTTTTTCGGTCTGGCCGACCAAAGGGCTGGGGGGAGTTGATCCAGATTGCCGCCCCCGACTAATCGTCAAATGCGGCTAAACAGGAGATAGACATGTCAGCAGTAATTACTTCGAAAATCGCCAAAAACAACGCCATCGAGTGCGTTTTATCGGCATCTGATAGTTATATTGAG
>Ga0214919_10008867_pt1 | contig 13110 bp, 10 predicted proteins | sample LL1503_MetaG_FD_177994 | JGI IMG/M metagenome (GOLD analysis project Ga0214919, IMG submission 177994) | Freshwater microbial communities from Lake Lanier, Atlanta, Georgia, United States - LL-1503 | ecosystem: Environmental > Aquatic > Freshwater > Lake | place: USA: Georgia | collected...
CAATTTAATGGTAGACTTTTTTTCTGATATACCCTTTTTTTCTTCAAAATAAGAAAATAAATGATGACCATTATCTAGATAATAACGCATTTGTCCATCTTGCATGTCTTTGATTTGTTTTTTCAGTTTGGCTAATTTAAAAGGGTCTTTTTCTAGGAGACATTCTTCTTTTAATTTAGGAATTAGTATTTCATTCTCTTCTTTGAATCTTTCTACAAATTCATTATGTTTTGTATCTACCATTTGAATCATCATATCTTCCATTTTTTTATTTGGTTTTACTTTAAAGGACATACTTTATAAAGAAATAAACATTTTAAATTAAAAATACGTACATTGTTTCTTTTTCTATGATATGAATAAAAGGAAATTTATCATAAAGGCATTGGAAGATGGGTGGACCGTAACAAAACGTAAAAATAAATATATCTTTCGTAAACATCACTACAATCTTAAGGAATATTTTGATTCCAATTATCTTTCCCTTTTTTTAAAAAAATATTCTTGAAATTTTTTTCTTTAGCAATAGTATAACATGGGAGGAGGTTTAATGCAATTAGTAGCCTACGGCGCACAAGATGTTTACCTTACTGGTAACCCACAGATTACCTACTGGAAGGTTACCTACCGGCGCTACACCAACTTCGCCATGGAGTCCATTGAGCAGACCTTCAATGGACAGGCTGACTTCGGTCGGCGTGTCACCTGCACCATCTCCCGTAACGGAGACCTTGCTTACACCACCATTCTTCAGGTAACACTCCCCCAGATTGGCCAGGAGCTTGCCGGCTCGGCTGACCAGGGCGTATACGCTCGGTGGCTCGATTTCCCTGGTGAGCAGCTCATCTCCCAGGTTGAGGTTGAGATTGGCGGCCAGCGCATTGACCGCCACTACGGCGACTGGATGCACATCTGGAACCAGCTCACGGTCAATGCTTCCCAGCAGAAGGGATACTGGTCGATGGTTGGTAACACCACCCAGCTCACCTACCTTACGGACCCCTCGTTCTCGGCCGTCGATGGTCCTTGCCAATCGAACGCTCCTCGCCAGATTTGCGCTCCTCGTAACGCTCTCCCTGAGACCACCCTCTACATTCCTCTCCAGTTCTGGTTCTGCAAGAACCCTGGCCTTGCTCTTCCCCTCATTGCTCTCCAGTACCACGAGGTCCGCATCAACATCGATCTTCGCCCCATCGATGAGTGCCTCTGGGCCGTCAACACCCTTGCCCCCACAACCTCGGGCTCCGTCAAGTGCACCAACGCTTACAACCAGTCCCTCGTTGCTGCTTCGCTCTTCGTCGACTACGTCTTCCTTGACACGGATGAGCGCCGCCGTATGGCCCAGAATCCCCATGAGTACCTCATTGAGCAGCTTCAGTTCACGGGTGACGAGTCGGTCGGTTCGTCGTCCAACAAGATCAAGTTGAACTTCAACCACCCCGTCAAGGAGCTCATCTGGGTTGTCCAGCCCGACTCCAACGTCGACTACTGCGCCTCCCTCGATGGCCAGAGCACCCTCTTCAACATCCTTGGTGCCCAGCCCTTCAACTACACCGATGCCGTCGATGCCCTCCCCAACGCCATCCATGCCTTCGGTGGCCCCAACTCGATTGCTGGACCCCGCGGTGCCAGCGGCTCGGCCAACTACGACTTCATCAACGCCAACGGTCTCTTCGCCAACGCTGCTGCCGTTGACGGTGGGCCTTACGTTGACCTCTCCAACAACAGTGCTTCCACCACGGCCCAGTACATTGCTGCCCTCAACAACTCCAAGGACTACTGGGGATACCCCGGAAACACCGCCTTCTCCGGCGTCACCTCCGGCAACCCCAACATCTACGACTTTGCTGCTCCTACCGGTGACCCCCAGGAGTCGCTTGTCAGTGATGCAGGCACCTTCGTACTCTCTGAGACCGCTCTTGCCCTCCACTGCTGGGGCGAGAACCCCGTTGTCACTGCCAAGCTCCAGCTCAACGGCCAGGACCGATTCTCGGAGCGCGAGGGGTCCTACTTCGACCTTGTCCAGCCCTTCTTCGCCCACACTCGCACCCCCGACACCGGCATCAACGTCTACTCGTTCGCTCTCCGGCCTGAGGAGCACCAGCCTTCCGGCACATGCAACTTCTCGCGCATTGACAATGCCACCCTTCAGCTCATTCTCTCGAACGCCACGGTCGAGGGTACCTCCACGGCTAAGGTGCGTGTCTATGCCACCAACTACAACGTTTTACGCATCATGAGTGGTATGGGTGGTTTGGCCTACAGTAACTGAGTCCTTTACATTATGTCTGGGATGGGTGGTTACAAATTCTTTGGAAACAATATCAATAAAAAAATTGATATTGTTTATTTCTTTGCTAGTTAACCATGGAACAAGAATTGAAACATTGCCGGTATTGTTTAAAAGACCATGATATATTAATCGATTGTTACCTTTGTAATGTACCACACCAAGAATGTATTATGACAATACAAAATGGGAATGTTATATGCCCATCTTGTACTTCTATTTTTGTCAAGAAACCGCTTGAAAAAAATACGTGTTTTATTTGTTTTAAAAAAGTAGAATTGAATACATTGCCTTGTAATCATGAACTATGCTTCAAGGATATTTATGTTGGATATACTTATACACCACGTCCAAAACATTGTAACGAAGTAACGGATTGGGCTTTATGGCCATATGATATTGAAAAGTTTGACGAATATTGTAAATTTGAAGATGAACATGAAGATAAATTGTTATTAATAGAAACATTTGAAGAATATGTTTCTGTGAGAGATAAATTAAAACCGTTAAGACCAGATTACATGAACACAGAAGAAATGATAGAATATGAAAATGAACGTTTCAAATATGATATTGAATGTAAAAAATTAGAAGAGTTATGGGATGAATGGAAACAAACTAAAATAGCTGTTACAAATGCTTGTCCGTTCTGTAGGTCTATTTTGAAGTAAGCGATTTTATACGTTGTTCAATTTGTTCTTTTGAATATCGTTCTTTTAATTGTTGAATTTTTACTTCTTTTTTCACATCATGAATTTCCTTCTTTTCACTTTTACTTAATTTATTTCCTTTTACAATAGCTACGGTTTGATTCATGGGCTCATTTGGTTTATGATTCATTGCAACCAGACTACATTTTTCAAGAAAGGAATCTAAGGTATAGTTGGATTTCATTATATTACAAGTTCCACAACAGGATTTCATATTTGATTCTACATATCCAATGGTACTATCTACACGGTCTATACCATTTTGATGTGTTTCGCTATTTTCTTTTCCACACAAATAACAACACTCCTGTTTTTTTGCATCAAAGATTTCTTTAGATACGTCAAATGGTATACCTCGTGTAAGAGCGCTTAACTTTGATAATGAATATTTAACCAATTTTGTGTCTTTGAATATTTCTGGGTAGAATGTACCTGTTTTTTTAGAATAACTATCAATATGTTGAGCTATTTTTACAAATACATCCGGACTCATACACTTTTTCATGTAGTTGCACATTTCACAGCTAGATACACAATTCTCCATTACATATCCTTTTGCTGAATCTAATCGGTCTAATCCATTGAACCCTTTTTCTTGAACAATTCCGCAATAATGACATTGCGATGTTACCAATGTAATGAATGTTTCCTTGTCTATTTCAAATACTAATTGTTTCACTACAGCTGTTCTCTTGTAGTTAGAATAATGATAATCTATATTTTCATTTCGCGCTTTATTGGAAGCGTGTACCTTTTCGGGATTAGCTAGACGCCACTTTTTAGCTTGTTCCGCCTCATGTTTCAAATATTTTTCGGCATCTTCCTTAATTTTTTTTGCTCTTGAGTTTAAACAATAAGATAACATTTTATCGACGTTTTTATCTCTCCACAATTTCTTGACTGCTTTGCGTTCCGGTTTTGCTGAATTTTTACGTGAAAGTTCATTCACATGTTCTTTGTCACGTTTTTCATCCGCTTTCTTATTTGCTGCACGGCATAACTTACACGTTTTGGTTTCACCTACTGAACCATTGAATGCTTCCAATGGATACATTTTACGACACCTCGTACATTCATTCTCTGTTTCAGTCTTTACCGGTTCTACGCTACGGTTCTTGTGGTCTTTTTCACGGTCTCCAGCCAAACAGACGGAGCAACGTGATTTACCATCCATTGGCATTTGAGTACGGCATCCACGATTTGCATTATAACACGTTTTTAGACCAAGTGCAGCAGTTTCATCGATAAATTGATACAATTGATGTTTACCACAATATTTATTTTCACCTTTTTGTGACTTGCATCCTTCTTTGGCGCATAGCACTACTACAGTTTCTTCTTTCGCCTTTTTACGTTTTTCAGCGCCATGAGTACGACATTCGTCGCATGTTTCCATTTTCTTGTATTTCATTTTCTTGCACCCTTTACAGAGTGTACAACCTTCCATCATTTCAGGCGTATAGTCTTTCATGTAGGTGTGGAACCTACAGAACGGTCCTTTGTTACGGCAAGGATTTCCTTTCGCATCTTTCGCTGGGCAAGACATGGGATACCATTTCTTTATTGTATAAAATCAATTTTTTAAAAAATTGATTTTGTAGGTTTATTCTTTTTGTAAATGGAATACTGTGGAAATTGTGACGAATTACACAATGAGAAGGATTGTACATTTTATATGTTTCGCACAGAAAAATGCGATTCAGATAAATTATTTGTAGATTGTGATTTATGTGAAACACCAGATGAAATGTATAAAACAAATTTTATACATAAAGTAAATATATGCACTGAATGTAGTGTTATTGTAAATGATGACATGTTAGAAAATGATAAAATAGAAGGTGAGTGTCCTGTATGCTTAGAACATACACAATTGAATAATTTATGTTTTGATTGTTGTAGACATATATACATTGGGGTCACGGATGAAGAAAGACCAATGCATTGTGTAGAACTAGATGAACCACTGTGGCCTTATGTAAATACACATTTTGTTAAAGAACTCAGTTTATACGACCATGACACTTTGGAAGAATTTTCAAAGTGTCATACTAAATCATTTAGTAAACGTCCTCAATGGATGTGTGAAGAGGCTTTTATAGACTATGAATATGACGTTATGCAATATAGAGAAACAAATAAACGTTGGAATAAATGGGTGGAGACTAAACAAGTAGGGAATGGTACTTGTCCACTTTGTAGAGCGGTTCCTAATGGAACTAAAAAGACACCTGAATATGAGTAAAATAAATCAATATAATATGAAAACAAGAAAATCAAAGAAAGGAGGGAAATTATACAATAAACTTTTTTGTCATCCTACAAAACGTCCTAAATTATCTGTAAAAGAGTACAACGTAGATAATAGTCCTGCGATGGAATATTATTTATCTCAAGACCGTGCATTTGAAGTTACCCCGGAAACTCTACCTTTATTAAAACAATTTCAAAAATCAAAACATAAATATTTTAAATTTTTAATTTTTCAATTACACAAAATACCACACATTTATGTAATTTATGGAAATGTAAAATTTAATAAACATCCTACTTGTTATTTACAAGGAATCAAAGATTACATTCACAGAGGTACACAATCGTTTGGTCTTTTAATGGAAGCAATCCACATGGTAGACAAAGCAAAAGATGCCGGCATCCTTCTAACCGAACAGCATGAAGCCATTGTTGAATTAAACGGTCAAATCTTTGCCAATTTAAAATGCATGGAAGTAGAAGCCGCTGGTTCAGGTACCATGATAGACAATGTCATATGTATCAACAATAAATCAGGTCATTTCAATGCATCTTTTGCAAATATAGAGCCCTATGCAAGAGAAATGTTTGAACAAAAAACGGGTCTTACGGTAACTACACAAAAAGCACCTTCCAAACAAGCCATTCTACATTTTTTAAATAAAAATGGACTAGATGAATCATTGGTAAATCGCATGAATGGTTTGTGTTTACAAGAATATGAAACTTAAAAACATGGGTTGTATAGTATGTATGGAATATATCATTTTAGATGACCTATTTGGGGTTACTTTATGGGGCGAAAATATTTTTCGTCGCGTCTACCATCATTTTTCCAATAATAATTATAATCCACGTAAAATCCCGCGTCTACATGAAGTAAAACAGGTTTTTACCGATGCACAACTCAAGTATTTACAAGGTCTAACGTTTAAAAAAGATACGGCAAAACTATCCCTGTTGTTAGGTGCACAATATTCGCCGAGAGATACGCTTTATTACAACAATATGGACAAGGAACTACAACGTAACTTGGAAGAAATGGGAAATAGCCTGATACCACGGTTTGAAGCATTGCTTGGTACAAAGTTACGGTTAGGAGATAGTAATTTCCGCACTACAATACTTCGATATGAAGGTGCGAATGCACAGTTTGGGTTTCATTATGATACAGAGCATCCAGATTGTTTTCGCACCTTAATGATGTATGATGGTGGGGGTACAATTCCGCCGTTTTGTTATCGCGATGTACAGGGAGCACTTCAAAAAGTGCATTTTCAAATCAACGATGGTATCCTTTTTCGAGGTACGACGACACATCATGGGGTAGAACCATCGAATGACCCTACTACAAAGAGGTATATGGTAGGGTTTCAATATATCAAACAAGATGCAGGAGAGGAAAAGCCAACCTTGAATAAACAATTGATGGGAACGTCCATGGGAACCATTGTTTCCTTGTTTTTACCATATTCCATGTATTATCACGTAATGACGTATTTACCTTCGGTAATACCATGGCAACTATCATGGTTTGGTATCGCAGCATTATCTACCAGTACGATACATAGCGTAGTTTGTTTTTATTTATTTTGTTTGTTGATGACATTGGATGTAAGATTGGCCTTGCAAATTACGAATTATATTTTGATAACAGAAATGTTTGAATTGAACATATATGGTTAAGATATACTAGAACAGATAGATTTTAATTTATTATAATTATCACTGGATAAAGAGGGCGCTGGTTCATCTGGTCCATCCTTTGACGGAGTGGGCTGTGTGGGCGTTGTATCGGTAGGTTGCTTTTTACCTGTAAAAATCTCATAGGATAAAGGAGGTGGGGACTGTTTACTTTCTATTTCTTGAATAAATCTTTCATAGACTAATCTAGCTGGGAATACTTTTTGTAAATTATCTAATGAAGTTATTTTCAAACGTTGAATTAATTTGTCATTCATAATGGTATCTTTATTGGACGCAACAAAATTCATAAGGTAAGAATTGTAAGGCCATTGATTATTTTGAATAAAATATTTGATTTCTTCTAGGGTAGCATAGACGGTATAATTCTCTGCAACAGTATTCAAATTCTTAGCAAAATCTGGAAAAATAGGAACTACATTTTTATTCAAGGCATCTATAAAATCAGTTTGTGTCTTTTCATCCACTACGTCACGTTCATGTGGTTTTAAATAATCATATTGTCCGCCTACATAAAACCCCTCTTTCGAAGAATAAAAATAAAGAAATAATCCTACTAAACATAGCAAGTACAATAGTATCATAGTATATGGTTATATTATGATTCCATCAAGGTATCTTTCGCCCTTATCAAAAAAAGACAAAATCATACAAAAAAGAATGATTTTGAAATCACGTAAACAGTATACAAAAGGTATTTATCAAACACGTAAAGCATTACCTTCTTATCCACAAAAAGAATCCAAACATGTATGGAAAGCAAAAAAAAGGTTTGGGGTTACCTCCATGGTACCATCCAAAGAATTGGCAACCAAAACGGGTTGCCCTTTACATGTACTACAAAAAATAGTGCAAAAAGGAGAAGGAGCCTATTATTCCTCTGGGTCTAGGCCAAATCAAACACCGCAATCGTGGGGACTTGCAAGGTTAGCGAGTGCATTGACGGGTGGACCAGCCGCAAAAGTAGATGAAGCTCTTGTAAAACAATGTTCTAATATAAATGGTGGAGGCAATCGTTCTTACTGAGCGATTCTACCAAGAGACCATTGGCATAAATACCATAATTCGAATACATGTTTTCATTTTCTAAAGAAAGATGGTAAATGGTATAGGTTCCCGATACATCATGTACCTTGGCCTTTTCATCCAAGTAAGCAGGTAAACGGTCAAATAAATCGGTTGCAAATGTCTTTCCATAGTCTTTTACAATGAGTTCCTTTTGTTTATCGGTAAGTTTTCCTACAAGAACACTGTGTGCGCCTGTAATGTAAAGCTCCTTTAACAATTGAGGATACTCAGGGTACGATAACTTGTACAATTGGCTCTTGTTCCGCTCTTTCGTGGCATCGTGGTACATTTCTTCTTCTACAATCGTATCAATGGCCACATAATTGTCTTTGAATGTATTGACCAAATCACCCTTTTTCAAGGTTTCAATGAGACGATATCCATCCTTGGTGTAGATGTACGTTCCTTTCAAGAAACAAATGGGGGCATCTGATACGGTAATACTGAGCTGATACGTTTTGTAATACTGTGTGCCAAACGAGTTTGCGGTAGATAACGTGTATAACGTATTGTTGTAGAGGGACATGTTAATGACTGCTTCTTGAAAATTAAAAATCGTGGAAGATTTGTATGCAATTTGAGGTGCAGTAGGATAAGTAACCGAATTCAATTGATAGGAATCAATGGCGTAATAAGAAGACCCGCTGCTGGTAGCAACAAATAAATAATTGATACTATTGTAAGAATAGCCCGTTACAATACTTCCTGGAGGACTGTAAATGTATCCGGCATATTGACCGCCGCCACCACCTAACCCGGATAAAGAAGCGGTAGTACCCGTGGTGGAATCGATTTGTTGTAAGTACGTAGACGAACCGTCAAACACGTAAAAATAAGAATTACCAACGGAAGCAAGCGGTGTGCATGCTAATCCATAGGATACATTTGTAGTAAGAGAGGCAAGGATAGGGGATGTAGTGACCACTGTTACGGTAGAAGGAGCGCCTCCCGATGATATTTTTATAATTCTGCTATCAGGACATAATGCGAACAGATTAGTACCATCCGTTGCTAAATAAGCCCCAGTGTTAAACACGGTAGTTACCGTAAAGGAAGTAGGGCCACCACTGGCTACTGCAGTGACCGCAGTACCGCCGGAAGTAACTTGAATGGGTAAACTAGTGGTGTTGTAATTGTTCGTTACACTGGATGTACCAGGTACGCCGGTAGACCCCGAACTGTTCGTATAAATCGCACCGGTAAACGTGGTAACGTCCCATGTATTGGTGGGACCAGTTAACCCAGGAGATACGCCAGCCGGTAAATTGGTCGTATTGTATTGATAAAGCATGTTACCATTTGTTCCATAAGCAACGCCGCCAGATGAAAAATACAACAACCCATACGTAGTGGGTGCACCGGCTAAGGGAGTACTAGAAGTATTGTTGTTAATACCGGATGTACCTTGCGACACGATAGATGTATTAAATCCATTGGTGATTACGGCATATGCAGCTGTTGTTGTTTGAGCAAAGTTTCCATTATTTCTAAGCGAAACTTGTGTTTGTGCCATACTATAATGTTTAAAAATATTTTATGAATCACCCTAAATAAAATTGATTTGAATTACTACGATACAAACAAAATGGAAGTACGGTTGTTCGACTTTCAAACTGTAAACCGTCGCGATTCGCAAATTGATGATGAATCGATTGATGCAAACCTTTTCGTGATTCAAATGTTTGGTATTAATGAAAAAGGGGAAACCTTTTCCATAGAAGCACACGATTTTAAACCATATTTCTATTGTTTAGTTCCACCCAACTTTACTTCAGGTGACAAGCGAATGTTTCTTGAACATCTCAAACAAAAAGTGGGTCCTTATTTTGCCGATTCCATTCTAGATTGTGTGATGATTAAACGTAAAAAATTAGATGGATTTGATGCACAAAGTGACCATCTCTTTCTCTGTTTAAAATTTCGTGGCATGTCGGCCTTTTATAAAACGCGTAACCTTTGGTATGATGAAGTTAAAAAAGGTCTCGAAGTAAAACAAGTGCTGAAGGCCGGCTATTATTATCAAGGAAAACTCATACGGTTATATGAGGCGAACATTCCGCCTTTACTTCGATTCTTTCACATTAAAGAAATTAGTCCTTCTGGATGGATACAATTGCCTAAAGTAAATCAAGTCAAGGAACGTACCACTACGTGTACGTATGAATATATCGTACAAACAAAGGACATTGTTGCGTTACAGAAAGAAACGCCTGTACCTTACAAAATATGTAGTTTTGATATTGAAGCCAGTAGTAGTCACGGTGATTTCCCCGTACCTATCAAAGATTATAAACGATTGGCAGAACAAATTTTAGAAAGTGACGAAGAAATCGACCAATGCATTTATGCAGCGTTTGGATATGACATGCTTCCAAACATTGACCTTGTTTATCCAAAAACAACGGTTACCCGTGAATGGATAAAAGACATGTTACCCAAATGGAAAAAGGAAGTCATACGCGGAAGTATCCTAGATGACAATGAAAGCGATTCAGAAGAAGAGGAGGTCGTGGATGCGCCCCTCATGACGGTAGAAGAATTGATGCAAAGCGACCATCCGTGTAAAGTCGTAGAGTTGCGTAAAGCGCTAAACCATGGATTTCCTCAGTTGGAAGGTGACAAGGTTACCTTTATTGGTAGCACCTTTTACAAAGAGGGTAAAAATATACTAAATCATTGTATTGTACTGGGTGGTTGTGAACCCGTAGACAATGTAGAAATTGAATGTTACGAAGAAGAACGTGACGTACTCGTTGCATGGACCCGCCTCATGCAAAAAGAAGACCCGGACATTTTGATTGGCTACAATATTTTCGGTTTCGATGAACAATTTATGTTTAAACGTGCGTTGGAAACGGGTTGCATTGAAGATTTTCTCGACCTTACTCGTAACAAACACGTCATGGCGGGTAAACAAGTAGAAGGCGAATGGTTGATGGAACAAAAATCCGTCTTTCTTGCCAGTGGTGAATACAATTTGAATTATTTTAAAATGGATGGACGCATACATATTGATTTGTATACGGTCTTTCGGCGTGATTATAACTTTGAATCGTACAAGTTGGATTCCGTATCTTCCTACTTTATTGGAGATAAAGTAAAACGTATCGAACATGACCAAGGTACACGCGTGTATACAAAAAACTTTCAAGGTCTTGAAGTAGGGAATTACATTGCATTCGATGAAATCAAGTATAAAGTCATTGACATTCAAGCAGACTACTTTCAATTGGCAGAAACACTAGAAGAAACACCGAGTCGATGGTCCCTTGCCAAGGATGACGTAGACCATCACGATATCTTTCGATTATCCAAGGGGTCAAATGCAGACCGTGCCATCATTGCCAAATACTGTATCCAAGATTGTAACCTCGTACAGCATCTCTTTCAAAAAACAGACATGTTAACGGGTTTTATTGAAATGGCATCCATTTGTAGTGTTCCTATTGAATTTCTCATCTTTCGTGGACAAGGAATTAAACTTACCAGTTACATTTCCAAACAGTGTCGTAAGTTGAACACGTTGATGCCCGTGTTAAAAACGGTAGAGTTTGATACGGGATATGAAGGTGCAATTGTACTAGACCCGAAATGTGCCTTGTATACGGACCCCGTTGCCGTATGTGATTATAAGTCGCTGTACCCTTCCTCCATGATATCAGAAAACATTTGCTCCAGTAGTAAAGTATGGACCAAAGAATATGATTTGGCGGGAAATTTGTTGAAAGAAACGGGTGTACAACGTAACGGCACGTACATTTACGATAACTTGCCAAATTATAAATATGTAGACATTGAATACGATACGTTTCACTACGTACGCAAGACACCCAAATCCAAAGCAGTCAAAACCAAAATGGGAACCAAAGTGTGTCGCTTTGCACAATTTCCAAATGGAAAAGCCATTTTCCCATGTGTACTGAATGAACTCTTAGAGGCACGTAGTCGAACACGTAAACAAATGGCGAAAGAACCTGATGAATTTATGAAAAATATTTTGGATAAGAGACAAAACGCTTATAAAATTACCGCCAATTCACTCTATGGACAATGTGGTGCACGCACGAGTACGTTTTATGACAAAGACGTGGCGGCTTCCTGTACGGCAACCGGTCGTAAATTATTGATTTATGCGAAAACGCTCATTGAAGAAGTATATCATGACCGTTTGTGTGAGACTACGCTGGGTCCCGTACGTGCAACGGCAGAATATGTGTATGGAGATACGGATTCCGTCTTCTTCAAGTTTACACTCATTTACGATGGAGAAATTGTTACGGGGATTGATGCATTGGCCATGACGATTGAATTGGCAAAAGAAGCGGGACATCTTGCAACCATGTTCCTTAAAATGCCGCACGAGTTAGAATATGAAAAAACATTTTGGCCATTGGTCCTACTGTCTAAGAAACGGTACGTTGGCATGCTTTATGAGAATGATACCGTGAATTGTTCACGTAAAAGTATGGGCATTGTCTTGAAGAGACGAGACAATGCGCCCATTGTAAAAGATGTATATGGTGGATTGATTGATATTTTGATGGAAGACCAAGATGCCGTCAAAGCAGTTGCGTTTGTCAAACAACGTATCCAAGAAGTAAGACGAGGTGAAGTACCACTGGATAAATTAGTGTTGACAAAATCGTTACGGTCTGGATATAAGAATCCAAAGCAAATTGCACATAAAGTATTGGCGGACCGTATTGGTAGACGTGACCCTGGAAATAAACCAAAGCCGGGAGACCGTATACGGTTTGCCTACATTTGTGGAAATAAGAAGCAGTTACAAGGTGAAAAGATTGAGACGCCCGAGTACATGAAAGAAAAAGGGTTGGCACCGGATTACGAACACTACATTACGAATCAATTGATGAAACCGATAGAACAAGTCATTGAATTGGTGCTTGACCAAGTACCGGAGTATCAATCACGAAAGGACACAGTTGAACAAGAAATCAGTGCATGGAAAGACCATGAAAAATATGAAGAGAAACGTGAAAAGATTCGATTGCGTGAAGTAGCGAGGCTCTTTTAATTATATCCATTGAAAATCTTCATTTATAATACGTTTTAAAATGCTAGTGA
>Ga0214919_10008868_pt1 | contig 13109 bp, 16 predicted proteins | sample LL1503_MetaG_FD_177994 | JGI IMG/M metagenome (GOLD analysis project Ga0214919, IMG submission 177994) | Freshwater microbial communities from Lake Lanier, Atlanta, Georgia, United States - LL-1503 | ecosystem: Environmental > Aquatic > Freshwater > Lake | place: USA: Georgia | collected...
CTGGGACGAGGCCAATCAACAACTCAAACACGGCAACCTGACCACGCGCGGCATACTGAAAATGATGAACGTCGAAGTAGTCGGCACCACCGACGACCCAGCCGATTCACTTGATTACCACCACGCGATTGCGAAATCCGGTTTCAAGACGAAGATTGCCCCGACCTACCGACCCGACGCCGCCCTCAAAGTTCGCCTCCCCGAGCGCGTTAAAGCTTGGGCGAAACGTCTCTCGGCTATCAGCGGAAAGAATGCCGACACTTTTTCTGGACTGATTGAAGCACTCAATAAACGTCACGATGATTTCGCTGCGGCTGGCTGCTTAGCAACCGACCACGGTCTCGAATACTTGCCTGATGTTTCATGCACTGAAGCCGAAGCAAAATCGATTTGGGAAAACGCGATGGCCGGCAAACCTGCCACCGCCCTTGAAGCCGAAAAGTTTACAGTCTACATCATGCTCCACGTGGGTCGCCTCAATAACGCCAAGGGTTGGACGACTCAGCTCCACCTCGGTCCCATTCGCGACCCCAACCAAGGACTGCTCCAACGACTGGGTTCCGACGCAGGTTGCGATACCATCGGCGATTACCGCCAAGGCCCCGGCCTGGTTAATTACCTCGGCACCCTCTCCGGCGAAAACCAACTGGGTAAAACGATTCTCTATAATATCAATCCCGCCGACACCGCACTCTTCGCCTGTATGCCTGGCTCTTTTCAAGATGGCGTCACTCCAGGTAAAATTCAGTACGGCTCCGGCTGGTGGTTCCAAGATCAAGAACACGGCATGCGCGATCAAATGAACGCCCTATCCGACCTCGGTCTGCTGGGTCGCTTCGTGGGCATGGTCACCGACTCTCGCTCCTTCCTTTCCTACCCACGCCACGAATACTTCCGTCGCATCCTGTGCGACCTCGTTGGACATGACGTGGACAGCGGTCGCATCCCCGAACGCAAAGAATGGACGGATCGCCTCGTGGCCGACGTTTGCTACCGCAACGCCCGGAACTACTTCGGTTTTTATTCTAAATAAAAACTAAGTTCGGTCCGAACGGTACACACGCTGCACGCGCTGCGTGAGCGTGCACAGGGCTTCCCATGGAATGCAGTCCGACCACGCACAGAATTCGGCGACGGTAATACGGTCTTTTAATTGCGACCCTAAAATCGTCGCAACATCCCCGACCGCGACACCTGGATTATCCGTCACATCGACAACGGTTTGATCCATGCTGACACGCCCGAGAATCGGATAACGCAAACCATGAATTAAAAATTGTCCACGATTGCTCGCTGCGGTGGGCACGCCGTCACCATAGCCGACTGCGACCACTGCGACCACCGAGTCGCGTGCTAAAACCTTTGTACGATTGTAACCAATCGCCGTACCTTTTGGCAAATGCTTCACCAAAACCACACGTGCATGGAATGATAATACGGGATCAGGCTTCAAGCTCGCCAAGAATGATCCCGCCGATGGGGGCAAACCATACTGCATCAAACCAATGCGCACGGCATTGAAGGGCAAATCCGCCGAAAAGGTTTCAAGTCCGGCACTGTTGTCGGCGTGAATCAAAAGCTTTGCGCGAACGCTCGGCGGAATGGACTCAATTAATTTTAAGAAGGTTTCACGTTGCTGCGCCGTGTACGCGGTATCCGTATCGGCGTCAGAAAAATGCGTGTATACGCCGCACCACGCTAACATCGGCAACGACAAAACTTTGGCGAAAAGTGCCTGCGCTTCTTGATGCCACACACCCGATCGACCCATCCCCGTATCGATTTTAATATGCACGCGGGTGACTTGATTCAGACTCTGCGCACAGGCCGCCAGTGCTTCTGCCTCGCCAATCGAGTTAATGGAAAAATCTAAACCCAAACTCACACCTCGCGCCATTTCTTCAGGTAGCGTCGGACTGAGCAGAAGAATATAAGAATCAGGACTGATTTCACGCAGTCGCGCCGCTTCCGCCACATTCGCGACCGCAAAATTCTCTACCCCCGCCTGCAATAAACGGGTCACCACTTCGGGCATACCGTGTCCGTACGCATCCGCCTTCACCACGGCGACATAGCGCATACGCTTCGGTAAGGCCTGCTTAATGCGTCCGACATTACGATCCAAAGCGGGTAAATCGATTTCCACCCATGCACGTGAATTATGACCAGAGGGACTCATGGGGTTCCGCGATGCCGTTCGCCCGACCATAATGCAAAATCTTCCGTGGCGTTTAAGGGCTCAGGTTTGGATTCGTGTTTTAATAATTTACCATTCGAAAAATACTTAGGCAAATCAGCCCAAGGGTCTGCTAGCTTCGCCGCTCCCGGGAAAACCTTGATGGCCTCATCCGACAGCGCCAAAATAGGTAACGCTTTCTGCTTCACTTGCTCGACCTCACATTCGGCGACAGTTGAAAACTCGTTAAGGGCGTTTACTTCGAGTACATTCCAGCGCTTCAAGCGCGATTCAGCAACCACGACGAACGGCGCCTTCTGTCCGCGTTCCAATGCGACCGTGGCCAATGCGACCAACGACTCCCAAACATAAATTGGCCGTGGTTTGAGCGCCGACCATGCACGCACCGTTAACGCAGCCACACGAATACCCAACATCGATCCTGGGCCAATATTAAGGGCAAAAGATTGTACCTCCGCCAATTGTATGCCGGCGGACTTTAAAACTTCTCCCACGCACCCGCTGGTAGCCTCCAAGGCGCCTTCGGGTGACTCCAGCTGACTCTTCCATCGGCCGCCCTGCAAGACACCCACGCGCAAACCCACACGCGCGGTAGCATCAATCACCAAACAAGGTTCTTCTAAAGCCATCGCTTATCCTGGCGGCCAACCTAAGGCCCGCCCTCCGAGTAAATGCACGTGCAAGTGTGGCACCGATTCTCCACCGTCGGGGCCGTTGTTAATCACCAAGCGAAAACCTTTCGCGAGTCCGAGTTGCTTTGCGACTTTCTGCGCGACCAAAAGTAAATGTCCCAACAACGCCTGATCTTCTGCACCCGCTTCCGCGATGCGTGCAACCGCTTTCCGTGGCACGATCAAAACATGTACGGGGGCCTGCGGTGCGATATCATAAAATGCCACGCACAGTTCATCTTCATGAATCAACTTCGCTGGAATTTCTTTGTCAGCGATTTTCTGGAAGAGGGTCTTACTCATACTTATAATCAGAGTACGACCACGGTAATCCGACGGCGCCCTTGGAGGCGAGCCGCCAAAGCGTTCACCACTTCCACCGCCTCATCATAAGCCTGTCGGCTCTTTGCCGAACGGGCCTTACTACCCGACAAGAATTGATCATGGAGGCCCACCACCCACAATAAGACATCCTGAGCCTCCCCTACTTGCTCCAAGGCCTCCGCGAGTCGATCCGAGGCCCACAATGGCTCAAAGGTATCTTCGCGATGATCCAACACCGCAATCGCAGGCAAAACTTGGTCGGGTGATAACAACTTCAGCATCTGAGTTGCCGCTCCAGCCAACGCGTCCGCATCGAGTCCGACCGACGATTGTTCATCGGCCTCAAACATTTGCACAACGGCATCCACATCACGACGTAAGTGCGGACCGCTTCCCACCAAACCCGAGAGCATCGCATTCAGCGTGCGCAGTCGACTCATCCGCACCGGCGTCGCTGCGGTCATGGCGATTTTCCTCCTTTACGTAATTGTTCAATGGCCTTCGCCAGTTCATCGATGTCGCGGAATTCTTTATAGACACTCGCGTAACGCACATAGGCAATCTGATCGACGCTTTGCAATTGCTTCATGATTTCTTCGCCGATCGCACTTGATGGCACTTCGTCCTCAAAACGATTTTGCAGCGCCTCGACGATTTCCGAAATCATTAAATTAATTCGTTCCATTTCCACTGGACGTTTATCCGTGGCCTTACGAATACCCGAAGTGAGTTTCGGGACATTGAATTCTTCACGCGCTCCGTTGCGTTTCACCACGACCAAACCTTCACGAATAATTTCTTCGACCGTGCTGAAGCGATGCGAGCAGGCCAGGCATTCTCGTCGACGGCGAATCGAGTGATTCCCCTTTCCGAGACGCGTCTCCAAAACTTTCGTGTCTTCGTGATTACAACGGGGACAAAACATCGGTTAGAGTCGCAAGAAATTAGCCAGTAAATCCAAGCCATTCTGCGTGGCGAAGGACTCCGGATGGAACTGCACTCCCCAAATCGGTAATTCACGGTGCCGTAAGCCCATAACCAGGTTATCTTCAGTCCACGCCGTGATTTCTAAACATTTCGGAAAAGTCTCCCGCTCCACGACCAACGAGTGGTAACGCGTGGCATTAAATGGATTCGGTAAACCCTGAAATAAATCGGTGTTATTATGAAACACGGGTGAGGTTTTCCCGTGCATTAAATTCGGGGCGCGAATCACGCGTCCGCCAAACACGTGACCAATCGCCTGGTGACCCAAGCAAACACCCAACAAAGGTTTCTTGCCCGCAAAAGCCTTAATCATCTCGCACGAAACTCCTGCCTCCACCGGCGAACAAGGCCCCGGGGAAATCATCACGCGATCTGGATTCAACGCCAACGCTTGCTCGACGGTGATTTGGTCGTTTCGAAAAACTTTCTGCTCCACCCCAAGCTGACCAAAATATTGGACCAGATTGTAGGTGAACGAATCGTAATTATCGATGACCAGGAGCACGCCAAAACGATTTACCTCCATCGCAAACTGTCAAGGAGTCGCACCCCCGTGTGAACAACTGAAACTGCACTTCTATGTCTTGGGTAGGGACGACGCTCCGCGCCGTCCGCTGCATCTATATCGATTTTACCTTTGCACTTTTGCACAGCAACGCAGTCACGATTTGCACTTGCCCACTGTCTCTCACTTCCACCCCGCGCCTACCCGTCACCCGCCTTCACCTACCCCAACCCCTAACCCTTCCCCTAAACTCGTGCCAACCTGCCAACGTGCCCCCTGTGGCCTTCGGCCACACCCCCTAAACTAACCTTTACACCCCGATTTACCTGTGAATAACTATATAAACGCATGAAACAGCGCACCATAGGCAAAGAGGCCTCCGTCAAAGGTAAGGCCCTCCACACTGGTCAGGAAGTTACACTGACCATTAAGCCTGGCGCCCCCAATACGGGCATCGTCTTCCGCCGTACCGACCTCTTTGGTAAACCCGAGATTCGCCCCGTGTCCGAAATGGTCACCGAACTCGAACGCAAAACGACGGTCACCTCCGACGCCGTTAAGCTACACACGATCGAACACGTACTCTCCGCCCTCAGCGGCATGGCCGTGGATAATGCCATCGTCGAACTCGACGCCTCCGAGCCCCCCATCGTCGACGGTTCCGCTCGCCCCTTCACCACCCTCATCCACCAAGCCGGCATCGTCGAACAAGCCGACACCCGCGAGGTCTTCACGCTTACTCACCCGATCACCATCAACGAAGGCAGCCGCTCCATCATCGCCTTGCCCTTCGACGGACTGCGCATCACCTGCACTTCGGCCGACGATCGTGGAATCCACACGCAACACCTCACCATCGATATCGATCCCGATACTTACGAGGCGCAAATTGCGCCGGCACGTACGTTCACTATTTACGAAGACATCGAAGAGCTTCTCAAAAAAGGACTCATCCAAGGTGGCTCACTCGATTCTGCCATCATTCTCAAGGGCGACAAAGTCGTCAGCAAAGAGCCCCTGCGCTTTAAAGACGAATTAGTCCGCCACAAGATTCTCGATATCGTGGGCGACATCGTCCTCGCTGGCGTTCGACTCAAGGCTCACATCATCGCGGTACGCCCTGGACACGCCCTCAACTCGCGTCTCGCCGCCGCTGTGCGTAAGCAGTGGCAGGATTCTAAAGTTAAAAAATCTTCTGCCCGCGAAAAAATCGAAGCACCCACCGCACCCAGCGGCACCGCCCTAGACATCCGCCAAATCCTTAACGCACTACCTCACCGCTATCCTTTCGTAATGGTCGATCGCGTCACCGAGCGTACCGAAGATTCCTTGGTCGCGATTAAAAACGTCACCATCAACGAACCCTACTTCCAAGGTCACTTCCCCGGTCAACCCGTCATGCCCGGCGTTCTTCAAATCGAAGCCATGGCCCAAGCCGCTGGTTTAATCATGCTCGGTCGCGTTTCCACCGACGACGCTCCAAAGGTGGTCTTCTTCATGAGCGCCGATAAAGTTAAATTCCGTAAAGCGGTCACACCTGGCGACACTTTAGAGATTCGCGCTAAGCTCACCAAGGTACGCGGTCGCATTGCCGCTGCTGAATGTGAATGCCTCGTGAACGGTGAAACAGTTTCGTCAGCCGAACTGCTCTTCACGATCGCAGACTCCCCTGCGCAAAGCTAATTTCGGATGGCCCCCGCAATTCATCCCACCGCCATCATTGAAGATGGTGCCAAGCTAGCCAAAGGCGTCACCGTCGGTGCCTATGCGTTCATTGGTGCCGATGTTACCCTCGGCGAGGGTTGCACCATCCACCACCACGCCACCGTCGAAGGGCTCTCTGAACTCGGGCCTAATTGCGAAGTCTTCCCCTACGCACTTATCGGCGGTCGCACTCAGGATCTCAAAGCCCGCCCCGGTAAACCCGGACTGCGCATTGGTGCCCGCAACATTTTCCGCGAATACGTCAGCGTCCACTCCGGCACTCAAGAAGGCGAATGGACGATTCTCGGCGATGACAACGTTTTGTTAGCCTACTCGCACATCGCCCACGATTGCGTAATAGGTAGCCACGTCGTCATCTCCAGTCACTCTGCGGTCGCCGGCCACGTCCACGTCGGCAATCACGTCAACATCGCATGGAATGCTGGCATCCATCAATTCTGTCGTATCGGCGATTACGCCATGCTCGCCGCCTGTTCTAAGTGCGTGCAAGACGTCCCGCCTTACATGATTGCAGATGGTAATCCCGCCGAAACCAAAATGGTTAACACCGTTGGCATCACGCGCGCTGGATTTTCGCCCGAGGAAGTCAGTGCAGCAAAAAGCATGTACAAACTTTTCTACCGCGACGGATTGAATACCTCGCAGGCCATTGAAAAAGCGAAAGCCGAAGGAAAGAATCGTATCGTCGATTCCTTTATCGCCTTCGCCCAAGCCACTAAACGCGGCCTGGCATAAAAAAGGCCGTCGAGTGACGGCCTTTTGTTTTACGCAACGCGCTCGACGACGAGTGGTGGCATATTGGGTCGCTTCGGCGCGAGACGATAAGCATCGCGGAAATAAGGCAGGGCCTGATCCACTTTAGCTTCGTCATTATAGTGAATCATGATGAGAGGCTCACCTTGCTTCACTTGCGTGCCGACTTTGCGAATCTCGGTCACACCGACTGATGGATCGAGCGTGCATTTGAGCAGCCTTTTTCAAAGTAGGATAATTTTCCAACACAGTGAGACGACTCGTTAATGCAGAGGAGAAAAACCTACCTGCAAATTGGTAGAATACTACAGATCTTGCAGAAAATGAATTGTTCCGATTCCACTCAACACGAAAAACTGGACCAGCAGCCACAAGATAACCAAAGAAGGTATACATATCGCCTGTAGTTATAATTTGATTTAATTTAGCCTCTGTAGCACCAAAAGAGCTGAAACGTTCCAGAAATTCAGTCTTGGCACCAGAGCGCAACTTCTGCAAATTCTGCGGACACTTTTCTGCAACCAACCAATCTGTCATAAGTGCTCGAGCATCTGAATACTCTTCAGCTTTAGAGGCGTATTCATATCCAAAAGAATTGGCGTAGCTAAGCGGATCGCGCTTCTCCCGTTCAAGAATTGCTTCCACCCTAGCTCTTTCCGCTGCATTTACTTTAGAAAGGGGTAAAACATAATCCTCGGTAAAACAGGGGACTTTATCCCTCATGTAATTGGTAACCTTAATCCCTCTAGTTTTCAACGGAACATCAGGTGCCTTATCGCAGCCAACAAGAAGAACTAAAATTAATAGTATGGGTAGTTTCACCTAAAGAATTATCGTTTTTCTCTCTTATCAGTCAATAAATCCAGATAGTGACATCCGCCACGCTACGGAGGCAGGCCACTAAGACTTAGCCTGACCGCTTTTTTATTAATCCCGCGGGCGGGTGACGTAGAGGCCGATTACACCAACGGTGATACCAAGAATCCCTGCATTGGTTAGATTCTCTCCATTACGATTCAGGCCCAGCACGAAACATATCCCAGCTAGGATCCACCCATAGCACAAAAACCTAAAGCAACCTGCCGGTATCTTGAACATCGTACTCTATTTCCTGACCGATCGCAAAATACCATTCTGATCAAATGTAAGAATCATCTGCTTAATTTCCGTGGTGTGATCGGCATACATAGTGCTTCCGTAAGCATTTCCAAAACTGCTCGTGCTAGTCCCTTGTTTCCATACTGCTACGCGGCAACCATCAATCACCCTCTCTTTGTCGGGTGGACCATAACGCATAACAGCTTGTTTATATGTTAAAACACCGATGTCACGATTTGCACATCCAACAAGCAGAAGTGCCGAAATTAAACTCATTAGGGGCTTCATGTTGGGAAGATTTATGACTAACGTAGTTAATTTACAACTATTTAAACAACGCACAGTCCAGATTAAACGGAAATATAACTATAAAGTACCTTTCGACATTAGTTTGCTAAATAATCAGTGTGAGATCACACAGAAACCCTGGCTGCGGAGAATCTCGGCGACTTTTAGTTCCCGGGCAACTGGGTCGGCTTTGCTGCGCTTAGAGAGCCAATAGATTTTCTTAGCGAGTGTATCTGAAACACCGCGACCAAAATCAGGGTACTTTTCGTCCAGGGGTATGAGACGCACACCGTAATTCATTACCCACTTACGCCCTGCCTTATAACCGGCACGGTGCTGTTCGTAGCGCTGCTGTGCGGTTAAGCCAGTCTGCCCCACATAAAAAACCTTCAGCTTAGTTATTTCCTGAGGGTTATCTTTCAACGCACGCTTCAGATGCCCTGGTTCAAATTTATCCAGTCCACAGAGCAATACCGCATACACCACACCCCCCTCCTGTAGCGGCGCCTTCTGCGTATCGTTAGTTTGTTTCATAAATCCAAACACACCTATATGAAGAAAAATTACTTCAGTCCTTTTATGTAAGCAATAGGCATGATACCCATGTTCCTAGCTGCCTCTAAATCGACCAACATATACTGTGAATTTTCCTGATTAAATCTTGCTGCGTTTTTTTGAAGACTAAGGGGACTAGCAATTGTTGCGCTATTCATAGCTTGTTCGAGTGTCGCACCACTTCCCATCATTGTAGTCTCAATACCATATAGCTTACCTCCTTTCTCCGGATAATTAGAATAAAACGCCAGGTAACAATGTCCTGGCACTACCACCAATGAGGGCTTAATTTCAATTTTCTTTAAGATTGATGCCATTAAAACTGAACCGTCAACGCAGTTTGCTTGCGTCATATTTAATGATTCATCCAAAAAACGTACGTGCTGAGTGTAGACTCCTTTAACAGGTGTGGTATTAGTTATGCTAGAATATGTAATTCCACGTCTCTGAAGCGCCACCCAGATGGCATTAACCTGCATAAGCACTTCTCGTTCTCCAGCCTGATACCCCAGAAAATCACGGCATAGACCAGTCGCTTTTGCTTCTTTTAAAATCTGATCTACGAGAGGGTGGTTTTCATTCACATACGCTGCAAACATGAAACGTATATCGTGAAACTCATTAACAACCTTCCCGCTTTTTTTGGGTGTAGGCGCATTTACGACTATAAAAGGGCAATCGTTAATTTGACGCAGACTGAAAACCTCATCTATTTCGTCAACGGCTTGACCATTACGTGTTACCTTAAATGTAATGTTAACAGGTCTTGTTTGGGTAATACGATTCAGCACCTCATAATCGAATTTAAGTTTTGGCCATGCCGTTACAAGTAATTCAGACGACTTCGCGGTGAACGAAAGTTTCGAGGGTCGGATAATTCCGTCGGCTACTATTTCCACAATAATTTTGTCATCTTTTCGGATATTTTTGAGTAGAACACCTAGAGAGCCCATGGGATCGCCATAATGCGTGGCGTCTGATGGGTCGTCTTCGGCATCATCCATTTTTGCAGTGGCAGTAGCAAGAATTACACTTGGGTAAACCGCACCTGGCGTAACGGATTGCCACTCGAATGAAAAGGGTGCGTCAGCAGCTGGCTCTGGCGAAACATTCTCTGAACTTTGTTTTTTTCTTTTTGTAAAATCAACTTCGGCTGTCGACTTAGAGTCTTCATCGTCACCTTGAGTGAGCGCCTTAATAAGTTCCTCTTTAAATTTTTGTTTAAGATTATCACTAAATTCGTCCGCTTTAATTAAAGGACACGCCAGACAAACGATGACTAAAGTTGCTATTCTTCGCATAGTTTAAAGTTCAAATTAGAAGCCAAAATAACTCAACAATTTTTAAAATTAAAGTCATACCACTCTTAACATCACGGTGCCTGACCCCCTTTTTTTAGGCATCCACACCGGACGCGACGCAGTCGCGCCCCTACCTTGCCACCGTGCCCCCTGGATTAGTTCTAAGCATCTTACCTTAGACGGGATTGGTTGCCCCAACATATAAGTAATAATTTAGTACAAGGGTGCTCACATTACACCGAAAATTCTTGCCCGATACTTATAGAACAACATTAATAGACGAATCCTCCCTGTGCGTATGCTGGCCAACGTGCCACGCCCGCACAGCCCCCCGCGGGTTACGATCCGCGGGGTTTTTATTTTAGACGCTTCCCCCGCTCTTAATGGAAAAGCGTGTTTCATTTCTAGTCGATGGGTTCAATCTGTACCACAGTATCAGTCAAACAACACACGGCTATGACTTCCGTAAGTGCAAGTGGTTGGATTTGGCTAAATTATGTCGTAGTACACTTCATATAATTGATTCCAAAGCTAGAATCACGGGTATCCATTATTTTACCGCCACTCCGAACCACCTCGAAAAAACAAATCCTAATAAACTCTCAAGGCATCGCTTGTACCTGCGAGCACTCACTTCGCTAAGAAATCCAGCGGTTACAATCCACAAAGGTCGCATTCGCCAGCAAGAAATATGGGTAGAAACCAGCAATGGTAAAAATTACATTAAACATTGGCGTGAAAAAGGAACTGATGTCGCTTTAGCCGCACACCTTCTTTACGAAGCACAACTTAACATTGCCGATGAATTCATAGTCATCTCAGGAGATTCAGATTATATTCCACTCATTAGTTACTTCAGATTAATGTTCCCAAACAAGAACGTGCGTTTTGCGTTTCCAGCAGGCCGACCAAGCAAAGAAATTCAACAACTTGTCCCACTATCATTCAAGTTTAGTGCAGATTCGTACCATTCCTGCCAATTTCCCGATGTGATTAAATTACCCAGCGGTAAAAACATTCAGCGCCCATTCGAGTGGTCGTAATTAAACCCCCGGAACAAACTCACTCTGATTTATTCCGCTAAATAAAAAAGGCCGTCGAGTGACGGCCTTTTGCTTTACGCAACGCGCTCGACGACGAGCGGTGGCATATTCGGGCGCTTCGGTGCGAGACGGTAAGCGTCGCGGAAGTAAGGCAGGGCCTGATCCACCTTGGCTTCGTCGTTATAGTGAATCATGATGAGAGGCTCACCTTGCTTCACTTGCGTACCGACCTTACGGATTTCGGTCACACCGACGGAAGGATCCAACGTGCCGTCCTTCTGCGTGGCGAGAATGCGCACACCTTGGGCAATCTTACCGGCATCAATGGTGTGAACATAACCGCGCTTAGGCGCAGGGAGTTTGCGGATAAATTTGGCGTGAGGGAATTTCGAAGGATCGTCGATCCAATCGGTCTTGCCGCCTTGGGCACGGACCATGGCTTTGAATTTTTCGAGTGCTGAGCCATCCTTGAGGTGCTTCTCGACGGTTTGTTTAGCGGAGAGCGTCGAACCGGCAACACCAGCGAGACGCACCACTTCCATACCGAGCTTGAGCACGAGATCTTGCAGGTCTTCAGGTCCTTCGCCCTTTAAGAGGCGAACGGCTTCTAAAACTTCTAAGCCCGTACCAACCGAATCACCGAGAGGTTGATTGATATCGGTAACGAGGGCCACGCACTTGCGATTAAGCGAGCGTGCCACGCGAGTGATGATGCGAGCCAACTGCTTGGCTTGTTCGAGGTCGCGAATGAATGATCCATTGCCCCACTTCACATCGATCACGAGGCCTTCGCAGCCTTCCGCGAGTTTCTTCGAGAGAATGCTTCCGGTGATTAAGGGGAGCGAAGGAATGGTGCCAGTCTTTTGGCGCAGCGTGTAGAGTAAATCATCGGCGGGTGCGACTTCGGCACACTGTTCGGTGAGCGCACAGCCTACGCGTTCGAGTTGTTGGCGGAATTGCTCAAGGGTAACTTTTCCTTTAAAACCAGGAATTGAAGAAAGCTTTTCAACGGTCGTGATGCAGAACTCTTCGTCCTTACCATTCATCCCTGGCATGATAACGCCGGCAGCAGCACCGAGAGGGCCGAGTACCATTGAAGTCTTGTCGCCCACTCCGCCAGTGGAGACCTTGGCGATTTTAGGCTGGGTCATACGATCCAGGTCAATCACGTCACCCGAGAGGCGAAGCTCTTCAGCGAGCATGGCAGTCTCTTGGGCCGACATCTGACGGAAGAAAATGGCCATCGCCAAAGCCGCTTGTTGCGCCTCGGGCATTTCGGCATCCATGACCGAATCAACGATTTGGCGGATTTCGTCGGCGCTGAACTCGCCTCCATCACGCTTTTTCTCGATAAGGGCCGTAAATGAGGGCTTTTCTCTACGGAGTGAGTTGGATGTTTTTTCTGCCATAAGTGTTTAGTGTTAAAGTGGTTAAGGCGAGGCCCTGATACACCAGGGAGACGGATGCCCTTTATCTAAACTTTTCCTTGAAAAGTCGAGCCAAAAAGGTAGCGGGAGGCCCATCACCCCTCCAAATACCCTGTTACCGCCCTAAAAATCGGTTCTAAGGCAGGTTAATAATTTTAGGACAATTACACCACCGTTCACTACAAACCGACCCTGTTAGGCCAGGTAGCCACGAAAAAGCACATCCTGCCCGATG
>Ga0214919_10008869_pt1 | contig 13108 bp, 11 predicted proteins | sample LL1503_MetaG_FD_177994 | JGI IMG/M metagenome (GOLD analysis project Ga0214919, IMG submission 177994) | Freshwater microbial communities from Lake Lanier, Atlanta, Georgia, United States - LL-1503 | ecosystem: Environmental > Aquatic > Freshwater > Lake | place: USA: Georgia | collected...
TCTGCATTACGAATCCCTCTCATTACGCCAGGCAATATGGCGGAAAAGGACAATATACGTCGCCCACGCTTTCAGTGCCGGGCAAGCCAAGTGACCTCTGATTGCCAATTGCTCGACCTCCCGCGTCGCGCATTCAGTCCCCTCCTCCAGCTTTCACCAACCATACGTCGAGCAATTGCCCCACATACTCCTTGACCAGCATGTTCAGACCGTCACAAAGACTCTTTGAAGTGCCTACTAAGTGAATCGGCAAGGTGGGGACGTGTCGAAGTTTTCAGGATCATGGTGTCCGAGGAACAGGCGTTGGATGATGATCCAAATGGCGAGTCATTTGAACGGGACCTCGTTCAAGTGGCCAAAGATGCAGAAGCAGACCATATTAATTTGGAGTATGGTTTTTTAGAGTCAACTAGTTCGATTGATCGCCATCCAAGGTACCTATTAGGCATGCACCAAGGGCTACATTTCGACTGGGGGTTTGACGCTGGAGATCCACAGACCACCAACCATATCGAATGGATGGGTCCTAGCGTCTTAAAACCTTTGCTGGATCGTTTTGTTTGATCACAGCAAAGCACTGATATTTCAAAGGATTTATATTTTTTGACTGTGCGGGGTGACTTTGTCAGGGGAGCCAACCGGCCGGCCTTACTTTACTCACTCAAGAGCAGCTGAGCGACCCAGTCAAACTGACCCAGTTATCCGGCTTTGCCTGCCCAGCTTTCCTCCCGCCCGATCGTCAAGGTAGCAGGGCATTGGCCATGAACACCAGCAACTCAATTAAATTGTTTGCTCAATTTTCTCCAGGCTCACCCCATGAGCCCGCCGCGTAGATACTGGAACAACTGCTCAACCCAAGCCCAGCCCCTCTATGACCGCCCAAGCCGCCGAACGCCTGCTCCACAAAGGGCAAGACATGACCCTGTGCTGCAACCCGCTGGAGCCCTACCTCAATTCGGGTGCTAACCCCTTGTGTTTTCAGGCCTCAAGCCCCTAGAGCTGATCGCCCGCATTGCGGCCCTGGTACCGCCACCGCGCAGGCACCGGCACCGCTATTTTGGTGCGCCAATGCACGCGGTGCCCTTGCCAACCCAAAGCGCGCCATGCGCAAAGTGCGAGGGTGTGCCAATCCAGCCAGAGCCGGAGCCACCCAAGCGCTCGCCTGCACATTACCTGTGGGCAGATGCTGGTGATGACGGCACACTTTTGAAAACCTCAATCTGCCCAGGGCAATACCGGGTGAAACAGCGTGTGTGGCGGTGGGTCACCGAAGGCGCGCGGCTGGTGGCTGGCCATGAGGGTGTTGAACTGGTGGTTGGCCTCGCGCTGCAGCGCGGGCAGGTCCACCCCCCTCACGGCAAAGTCTTCCATCACGCAGCGGCCGGCGATGTAGCTGGCGCGGCAGTCGGTACCGCGTCCGGCCAGAAGCAGGTTTTTCAGGGGGTCAAAAAACGGGCCCAGGTGCGGCTGGCTCAGGTCAAACACCACGATGTCTGCCTTAGCGCCGGGCGCCAGCCGGCCCAGGTCTTCGCGCCCCAGCGCTGTGGCGCCGCCCAGCGTGGCAGCGTGGTAAAGGTCGGCGATGGTGGTCTGGTTGGCGTTGCCTTCCACCACGCGCGCCAGGTACAGGCCAATTTGCATATTGTGTAACAGGTCGGGTGGCCAGGTGTCGGTGCCCAAGCCGAGCCGGATACCGGCAGCCCGGTATTTGCCAAACGAGTCCAGCGCCTCGCCGCTGCGTGCAAACACCGCCGGGCAGTGCGCCACAGTCACGCCGGTGCTGGTGAGGCGGGCCCAGTCGTTATCGCTTTGTGGCCTTACTTTCGGGTGCTGGCTGGTGTATATGCCATGCGGCAGGATGGTGCGCGGCGTTAGCAGCCCGAGTTGCTCCAGCCAGCCCAGCGGGGTGGTGTTGCGTAACTGCTGCACGAGATCAAATTCATACAGCGATTGGCAGCAGTGCAGCCGCACCGGTGCATTCAGCGCGCGGCTGGCGGCGGCAGTGCGTGCCAGCAGGGCCGGAGTACAGGTTTCGATGCGGTCGGGCGCCAGCATGCCGCGCACTAAGCCGCCGTGGCTGCCGTCAAAATCCTCAACAAAGCGGACCGCCTGGGCCAACCCGGCCAGGCCGCGCGGCTCGTTCCAATGCTGGGCCAGTGACCGATCCTGCCGAACATAGGTCATACCGCTCATGTAGCAGGGGCCCAGGTAGGCGCGCAGGCCCAGCTTGCCGGCAATGGCCGCGGCGGTGGCCATCTCGTCATAGGTCTCGGCCCAGGCGCGGTAATACATCGAGGTGATCGGCAGCGCGGTGGTGATGCCGTTGCGGATCAACTGGGTAAAGGCATAGCGCACCTTGAAGGACTCTTGTTCGGCGGTGTAGGCCTCACGGGGTCCCTGGCGCAGGTAATCCTCCGACCACAGCCTGCCCATCTCCAGCTTGCTGCCGTTGTCTACGGTCAACACGCCCGAATCCAGATCGCCCAGCGCGTCCAGGTCGATCAAGCCGGGGCTGATCAGGGCGTGGCCGTAGTCAACCGTCTGGTCCACGTGGCCAGGAAAGTGCTGCCCGACAAACTCGATGGTGTTGCCCGAGAACACCACCTCGGCGTCTCGCCACATTACCTGCGCGCCGCCCTGGTGGCCGACTACAAAGGCCGCTTTCAGGCGGGTGCGCGGGCTGCTCTGCATGACCTTCAGGCTGGGCTGGTGACAAAGGCGCCGTCTCGCGCCACGATGCGACCGCCGCTGATCACGGTGCGCTGCAGGCTGCGGTTGACCACCGCTTCCGCCAGGTTTTCGGCCGGCAGCAGCATCAGCCGGGACTGGCAACCAACGCCCAGCCCGTAATTGGCGATGCCCAGGGCCCGCGCGCCGCCTGCGCTGGCGATGTCAAAGGCCATGGCCAGGTCTTCGTCCTTGCTCCATCCAAAGCGCAGGGCGATCAGCATGGCCCGCTCCAGCATGTCGCCGTTGCCCATGGGGCTCCATGTGTCGCGAATGCCGTCCGAACCCGAGCACACCGTCACGCCCCGGCTTCGCAACATGGCTACTGGTGGCACCGTCACCTGGGGCGGCGCACAGGTCATGATGGCAATACCCAACTCGGCCAGCCGGTCGGCCAGACCCAGCAGGTCGCCAGGTACAAAGGCGCCCAGGGCATAGGCATGGCTGATCATCACGCGCCCTTGCAGGCCATAGGCTTGCGTCATATCGGCAATTAGCTCGATCTCCCAACGACCCAGATCGCCCAGATCATGCAGGTGAATGTCGACACCACGGGCATGCCGCTGGGCCATGCCAAATATGGCTTCCAGGTGGCGTACGGGGTCGCGGTCAATCGCCGCCGGGTCAATGCCGCCGACTAGGTCCACGCCCAGCGCCAGCGCTTGCTCCATCAGCTCTGCCGTACCGGGGCGAATCAGCATTCCGCCCTGGGGAAAGGCCACCAGCTGCAGATCGACCAAGTGCTTGTAGCGCTGGCGCAGCGCCAGCATGGCCTCGACATGGCGCAAGCCCCAGGTGGTCTGGACATCAACGTGGCTGCGGAAATACAGCGAACCGCGTGCGATGCAGTGCTCGATCAGCGGGCCAGCGCGCTCGGCGATGGGTATGGAAAAGTCTTTCAGCAGCACCTGCTCATTGTTGATGCGGTCGTTGCGCGTAGGTCCGGCGCTATTGGGGCGCCAGGGCAGGGCCCACAGGGTCTTGTCCAGGTGCACATGGCTCTCTACCAGCGCTGGCAGCAGCAACTGCCCATGACCGTCGATCAAACACGGCAGATCCGGCGACGCGCTGCCGGCTGGCAGCACCGCTTCGATAACGGACGCGTTGATCAACACGTCGACGGCGGCAGCACCCATGGATCGCACATTTCGGATAACTTGGGTGTTCATATGGCCTTGTCAGTTGAACTCTTCAATAGGGTTGGCCTGAGCGCCGACGGCACCGGCACCCAGGGCAAAGCGGTCACGCGTGCGGATGTAATAGCTGGCACCAAAGCGCGCGACTGGAAAGTAGTTTTGCAGGCGCACGCGGTAGGTGTCGAGGTCAATCAGGTCTTTACGCGCATGTAGCCACAGTACCTTGCCTATGAAGATATGCCGGCTGGCGGTTTCCATTTGCTCTGACAAAGCGCACTCGAAAGCCACTGGTGCCTCTTTGATGCGCGGCGGCGCTATGGCACAGGAGGCAGCCGTACCCAGACCCACCACCGCCAGTTCGCTAACGTCCGAGGGCAGCGTTTCACCGCAACGGTGCATTTGTTCGGCCATCTGTTCGTCGGCGATGTGAACCACAAACTGGCCGTTTGCCAGGATGTTGGCAGCAGTGTCCTTGAGGTGCAGGTCCTGCAGCTTGTTGATGCTGATGAACAGAATGGGTGGGTCTTCGCCCATCATGTTGAACATGCTAAAGGGCGCGGCATTGACCACGCCGGCAGCGTTGATGGTGGTGACCAGCGCGATGGGCCGGGGCACAATCAGGCTGGCCATCAGCTTGTAGCGCTGGTAGGCCGAGAGGGTGGCAAAGTCAATCTGCATGGGGCAGGGCGCGCAGGTGGTGGCGCCAACTCAGTAGTGCGACACTTTCCACAGTGTGGGTGGCGGCGTCAGCAGTTGCTGCAGGCCGGTGCGTTGCAGCATGCGGTCGGTGGCGACTTGGGCCAGCTCCATCACTTCGGCCTCGTCTACGGTATTGACCTTGCCGTCTTCCATCAGAATTTTGCCGTTGACGATGGTGGTGCACACGTCCGAGCCGCTGGCAAAGCTGGTGATGCGGTACACAGGCATGTTCAGCGGCATCAGGTGAGGTTTGAAAAGGTCAACCAGGATCACATCGGCTTTTTTACCAGCTTCAAGTGAGCCAATCTCGGACTCCAGTCCCAGTGCTTTGGCCGCGTCAATAGTCACCATTTCAAGCACCTTGCCGTGCGGCAATACGCCGGAGTCTCGGAAATGGCGGCGGTGGTAATGCATGGCTTGGAACATGTGGCGGAACATGTCGTAGCTGCGGTCCGGTGCCGTGCCGTCTGACCCCAAGGCGACCGTGACGCCGGCATCGATCAGCTCAGGCACCGGGCAACGCCCGCGAATCGACATGATGGCGCTTGGGTTGTGCACGATCTTGGTACCGGTGGCCACGCAAGCCGCAATGTCGCCAGCGGTCAGTTCGATCGAGTGCGACATGAAGGCGTTGCTCGCCAGCAGGCCGAGCTCTTCATGCGCCTGTTGCAGCGTTCCGGCGCGGTGCCCATCCTGGGTGAAGCCGAGACCATGGCTGCGAGCCAGTTCGCTGTACTGTCGGGCCTGGTCCCGGAACACCTGGGTGAAGGGCACGTGGCCTGGCTCGTGCTGGGGCTGAAACACTGGCAGCGTGATGCAGATATTGACACGTCCGTCGGCCATGCCGTGCTGGCTGCGCACGATTTCTTCGCAAGTCTCGTACATCTGCTCGAAGGACACCTCGTGGTCTTGGCGCTGGTCGCCGTCCCAGGTGGCGTAAACACGCGGCCCTGGCGGGCGCGAGGGGCCGACCGCCAAGAAGGAGCGGGTACCGGTTTCAGCAATAGCTGCACTGTGACGCGCGGCATATCGAGGGTCGTCCACGCGCATGATGCTGTCGCCACCGCCAAACATGCACACGCCAGTGGTGGTGCCAAATTTCAGGCGCTCGAGTGCGGCCAACTTGGCCTCGGCATACCAAAATTCTTCGTCTGAGCCGGTGGTGTAGACGACGCGGCAGGCGTCCATCCAGGCCTCAGCGTCGCCACCTCCGAGGGTTTTAAGAAGGCCGTGCCCAGCATGGGCATGGCAGTCAATCAGGCCGGGCAGCACCGCCTTGCGGTGAGCATTGATCGTTTTGCGGCCGACAAAGCGCGCCGACACACCAGCGCTGGGTCCAACCGCCACAATGCGATCGCCATCGATGGCCAGCGCGCCGTCGTCCATGACGCGTCGCTCCGGGTCCATAGTGATCAAGGTGCCATGGATGATCAGCAGGTCAACCAAGCGGGGTGTGGTGGTGTTGGACATGTCAGGCTTTCAAGGAAACAGGGGTACAGGAATACGGCCTTCAGCCACTGCGTGGCAGGCGATGCTGGAACCGTCGGGCGCATCTTGCAGGGTGGGAAGCTCTGACTGGCAGCGCGCGTTGGCGTGCGGGCAGCGCGGGTGAAATGCACAGCCTGAGGGCGGCGCCAGTGGGCTTGGAATCTCACCCATGATGGGTGGTTTCTCACGCCTGCGCGTGTCCAGCCGGGGTAGAGCCGCCAGCAGCATTTGGGTGTAGGGGTGCTTGGGTGCTTCAAACAACACACGGGTGGGCGCCACCTCTACCAGTCGGCCCAGGTACATCACGCCAACATCGTGCGACACATAGTTGATCACCGCCAGGTTGTGGCTAATAAACAGGCAGGTCAGCCCCAGTTCGGCCTGCAGCTGGCGCAGCAGGTTGAGGATCTGGGCCTGTACAGACACATCCAGTGCCGAGGTCGGTTCGTCGCACACCAGAAAGGTGGGGTTGCCCGCCAGCGCTCGGGCGATCGACACGCGCTGGCGCTGGCCACCGGAAAACTCATGCGGGAACTTGGTGGCGTCTGCTGCCGCCAGCCCGACCTGACGCAACAGCTCGTGCACGCGCGGCAGCACGGCGGCTTCCGGCAGCAGCTTCTGGAAGCGGATCGGTTCAGCGATGGCTGTGCCGACCCGGTAACGCGGGTTGAGCGAGGCGTAGGGATCCTGGAAGATCATCTGGATGCGATGGCCAGTTTTTCCGGCATCGCTGAAACGCACCTTGCCGCCAGTGGGGGTGTCCAGGCCAGCGACCAGACGGGCCAGCGTGGACTTGCCGCAGCCCGATTCACCCACCAGGCTGAAGGTTTGGCCCCGCTGGATATTAAAACCAACTCCTTCCACGGCACGGATTGACTGCGCCGTTCCGCCCAAGGCGGCGCGCAGCAAACTTTGCCCCACGGGGAAGTGGCGCTGCAGGTCGCTGACCTGCAAGGCAATGTCAGTCATGCGGCCTCCTGGCTTGCTTGGGTCACCCAACAGGCCACCTGGCGGCCATGGCGTGTTTCAAGGCCGGGGCTTTGCGCGCGGCATTGAGCGGTGGCCGCCGGGCAGCGGGGATGAAAGGCGCAGCCATCTGGCCGCGCGTTCAGGCGGGGCATGGCGCCGTCAATTTGGGCCAGTGGACCGGTGACCGGGACCAGTGAAGGAATGGCGCCCATGAGCCCACGGGTGTAGGGGTGCACCGGTGCCTTTATGACGTCTGCCACCGGCCCGATTTCAACTATGCGGCCGGCGTACATCACAGCCACGCGGTCGGCGGTTTCGGCGATCACGCCCATGTCGTGGGTTACCAGCAGCATGGCTGTGCCCTGCTCACGACAGAGCGACTTGAGCAGGTGCAACACTTGGGCCTGGATCGACACGTCCAGCGCGGTGGTGGGCTCATCGGCCACGATCAGCAGGGGTTGGGCACACAGGGCCAACGCGATCACGATGCGCTGACGCATTCCGCCGGAGAACTGGTGAGGGTAGGCCGTAAAGCGGGCCTCGGGCGCCGGGATGCCGACCGCGCGCATCAGTTCCAGCGCGCGGGCGGTCGCCTGCTCGTGCGAGAGCGGCAGGTGGGTGCGGATGGATTCGATCAGCTGGTCGCCAATTTGAAGCAGTGGGTTCAGGCTCATCAACGGGTCCTGGAATACCGCGCCGATTTGTTTGCCCCGGATCAACCTCATCTCGCGCTGTGACAGTGTGTCAATGCGCCGTTCACCAAGCCAGATTTCCCCCGATGCGACCCGCCCAGGCGGATCGAGGAGACCAAGGATGGCCATGCCGGTAAGCGACTTGCCAGCACCAGATTCACCAACAAAGCCGAGAATTTCACCAGGCGCGATGGCGAATGACACGTCATCCAGTGCCAGCAGCACGCCGCGACGGGTGGGGATTTCCACTCGCAAATGTTGGACCCGGAGCAGGGCTTGGCTGGTCATGGCGGCGTCACTTGAGCTTGGGGTTAAAGACATCGCGCAGCCAGTCGCCAAGCAGGTTGATGGCCAGCACCAGCACCACCAGGCACGCGCCCGGCATCACCGTGACCCACCACTCGCCGGAAAACAACACTTCATTTCCAATGCGGATCAGGGTTCCCAGGGAGGGCGAGGTTGGTGGCACGCCTAGTCCCAGAAAGCTCAGCGTGGCTTCGGTCAGTATGCCAAGGCCAAGCGACAGGGTGGCGATGACCAGCACTGGCCCAAGCACATTGGGTAGCACGTGCTTGAACAAGATACGCAGCGGTCCCATACCGATCAGGCGGGCCGCATGCACATAGTCTTTGGTTTTTTCGACCAACGTGGCACCGCGCACGGTACGGGCGTATTGCACCCAGGTAGAGATGCCAATGGCAAACACCACCACCCACAAGGCCAGTTGTTCATGCACCGAGCGCGGGAGCAGTGCCCTGGACAGTCCGTCAATCAACAAAGCGACAAGAATGGTGGGGAAGCTGAGCTGCATGTCGGCTAGGCGCATGATCAGATTGTCGATGCGCCCTCCGGCATAACCGCTGATCAGGCCGAGCGTGACGCCCACCGCCAGCGCGAACAGCGTGGCGCAAAAGCTCACCAGCAGTGAAATGCGCAGACCAAACATCAACACCGACAGCAGGTCGCGCCCCTGGCCGTCTGTGCCCAGCGGAAAGCGCGCCTGACCGCCTTCCAGCCAGGCGGGTGGAATCCGTGAATTGATCAGCTCCAGAGCCGTCGGATCAAACGGGTTTTGCGGTGCAATCCAGGGTGCCAGCAGCGCAACCAGCACAAACAGCAGTAGCACGGCCGCAGCAACAATGGCTGTGGGCGACTGCCGGAAGCTGAATACAAAATCGCTGTCAAGAAATCGGTGCCAGACACTAGGCGCTGGTACGAGCAAGCCAGCCGGGGCTTGGTCCATCATCCGAGCCTCACGCGGGGATCAACCCAAAAATACAGCATGTCGACCACCGCGTTGATGGTGACAAACAACAGCGCAATCAATATCAAATAGGCTGCGATGACAGGGATGTCGGCGAAGGTAATGGCCTGAATGATCAGCAGGCCCAAGCCCGGCCACTGAAACACGGTCTCGGTGATGATGGAGAAGGCGATCAATGCGCCCAACTGTAAGCCAGCCACTGTAATGACCGGGATCAGGGTGTTCTTGAGTGCGTGATGGAAGTAAATGGAGCGGTCCCTGATACCGCGGGCTCTCGCAAACTTGATGTAGTCGGTACGCAGCACCTCCATCATCTCGCTACGCACCAAGCGCATGAACAGTGTGAGCTGAAACAGTGCTAGGGTGATGGACGGCATGACCAGCGACTTCAGGCCTGTGACGGTCAACAGGCCGGTGCTCCAGTTGCTGAATTTCACGACATCGCCTCTGCCATAGGCCGGCAACCAGTTCAGTTCTACGGAAAAGATCAGGATCAGAATGATGCCAGTCAGGAAGGATGGTATAGAGACGCCAATCAATGACGCCACCTGCATGCTTTGCGCCAGCCAGGAGTTGCGCTTGATACCTGCATAGACTCCCATCGGAATGCCCACCCCCAGCGCTAGCACAGCCGCACACAGGCTGAGTTCCAGTGTGGCAGGTACGCGTGACATCAACAACCGCCCCACAGGCTCCAAGTTTCGGTAAGAGATGCCAAACTCGCCTCGCAGCGCAAGGCTGATGTAGCTGTAGAAGCGAAACAGCAACGGTTGGTCCAGCCCTAACGCCGCGCGCATCTCGTCTTTTTGTGCACCGGTGGCGGTCTCGCCCAGCAGGTTGTTGACCGGGTCGCCGATAAAGTTGAACAGCAGAAAGGAGATGAAAGACACGCCCAGCATGACCAGAGCGCCGTTCCAAAGACGGGTGGATAGAAAACGCAGCATGGGCAGCTTTAACTCACCCACCGTGCGGCAAGCCGCACGGTGAGGGGGCAATGAAACGTTGCGTCAGCTTAAGGCGCGGTGACCAGCCAAAGACGCAATTGGTTGTCCGGCGCCTGCCGCAGTTCCACGCCCTTCTTGGAGGCCCAGGTGATGGGCTGCTGGTGCAGGGGAATGTAGGCAATGTCAGCGCGCTCGATGGCCACCGCCTCGCCTATCAGGGCCTTACGCTTCGCTGGGTCGAGTTCGGAGGCAATCTTGGGCAACATGGCATCAAAGGCCGGGTTGGAGTAGCCGCCCGAGTTGAGTCCACCTTGCGTTTTAGACCGGGTGGCGGCAGTATCAAACAGCACGGCATAGGCATCGGCCATCGGCAAACCTGCGTGCCCGATCATGTAGAGGGAGACGTCCTGCGCATTGAGGCGAATATTCCACTTTGCTACCGGCTCGATCTGTGGCGTGATCTTGATGCCGACGCGACCTAACATGGAAATGATGGCCAGGCAAATCTGTTCGTCGTACACATAACGGTCGTTCGGGCATTGCAAGCCCACCGTGAAGCCGTCCGGGTAGCCGGCCTCGGCCAGCAGCTTCTTGGAGGCATCCGGGTTGAAAGGTAGCAGGCGGGTGTTCTGGCCCACAGGCGCGCCGTTGAGTGCGGGCGACAACGTCATGCCTGCGGGCCAGGAGACACCGCGCATGACCGAGCGCTTGATGCCTTCCACATCAATCGCCTGGTACAGCGCCTTGCGAACGCGCAGGTCTTTGAACGGGTTTTTTCCTTTCACGTCCGAATACAGCAACTCGTCGCGGAACTGGTCCATGCCCAGAAAAATGGTGCGAAGCTCGGGGCCCTGCACCACTGTGAACGCGCCAGAGCTGTTGATGCGCTGCACGTCCTGCAAGGGTACATTGACGGTGGCGTCCAGGGCGCCAGACAACAAGGAGGAGGTACGGGTCGCATCGGACTTAATGGGTGTGAAATTCACTTCGGTCAGGTTGTGTTTGGGCTTGTCCCACCAGCCGGGGTTGGCCACCATCACTGTTTTGACATCGATCTCACGCAACTTCAGCATGAAAGGGCCGGTGCCGTTGGTGTTGCGGTTGGCGTAGTTCTCTTTTTTCTCTTTCAGATCGCTGGCTTCCTTGGCATTGTTGGCTTCGCACCAAGCTTTGCTCATGATGGTGAGGTTAAGCAACTCATTGGCCAGCAATGGAAACGGGGCCTTGGTCTCGACATCCACGGTGAAGGCATCGACCTTGCGCACATCTTTCACGTCGCCTAGGTTGAGCTTGGAAATTGAGCCGGGTGACTGCACCCGTTGCCAGCTGAAGATCACGTCATCAGCCGTCATGGCCTCGCCATTGTGGAACTTCACATTGCGCCGCAGCTTAAAACGCCACACGGTTGGGCTGGTGGTTTGCCAGGACTCCGCCAGAGCGGGCTCAATTTCCATTTTTTCATTGAACCGTACCAAGCCCTCGTACACATTGTTCATGAACGAATTGGTAAACGAATTGTTGGTGGAGTAGGGGTCCATGGACAGAGCGTCGGTGGACGCGGTCCAGGTGAACGACTTGGCCTGAGCCGAGGCCGATCCGAAGGCCATGGCGGCGGCAAGCCCCAGAACGAGCAGATGTTTTTTCATAGGGTAGGTTCCTTGGTTGTCAATTATTTTAAAATGCTATTTGCATGCCATTGGGTCTGTATGGCACGCCCCGGGGGGACACTGGATTCAGGGCCTTTGCCAGGTCGGTGGCCTGGGGCTCATCATCGCTCAGACGCAACTGCCGCTCACAACCCAGCAGGTGCTCTTCCATCAGACGTTCTGCACGGTTGTAGTCACCGGCTTCGATCGCCTGCAGGATTTCCAAATGCTCGTGTACCGAGCAGGTGTTGGTGCCGGGCACGTCGTACAACGCCACCATCAGTGAGGTTTGGGAAACGACCCGCTTGAGGTGCTGCTCCAGTGCCGTATTGCGAGTGGCTGCCGCCAGATCCAGATGGAACTTACCGGCTAGGCGGATGTAGTGCCCGGTGTCGCCGAGGCGGTTGGCCTCACGCTCTTCGCCCACCTGCTGGCGCACGTCTTCAAGCCAGGGGTGCAAAGGCGACTTAGCCAGGCTGCGCACCACGCCGGCCTCCAGAATGCGGCGCAGAGCATAGACGTCGCGTGTTAGCTCGACCGATGGTCGCGCCACAAAGGCGCCACGGTTGGGAATCAGCTCGATGAGTTGGTCGGTCGCCAAACGATCGAGCACCTTGCGAATCACCCCGCGATTGACGCCATAGATACGACATAGATCGGCCTCGGGCAGCTTGGTGCCTGGCCGAACCCGGTGCTCGTATATGGCGTCCGACAGATGCTTCTTGATGCTGGATTCGTCACTTTCTTCAGCGTGATGGCCAGGGGCCTGTGGCGTCGTGTTGACGGGGGGTGCATCGGGCAAGTGCATGAGTCTGATCAAAATTTCAGACTTGATTCTGCCGAAAGGTTAAAAAATGTCAACACACAACGCAAAAAACCGACAATATTGTTAACAATCAATGTCTCGCATTTGCCCACTTACCGGACAAAGCAACATCTGCCCTGTAAATGACAGCGTGTTTGAGGAAGTGGCGGGCGACACCGATGCCCAATCCTCTACGCCGGTCATCGTCTTCCACCCAGCCAGTGCTATCGATGAGACCGCTGTGGCTCAGGTGCAGGCCGATTTGCGCCGAGGCATCCTGTCTTTTGCTGGCTGAGCTGCCTCTCAAAACTGCCGTCCGCCTGGCCGCTGAGATCAGTGGCACTCCGCACAACACGCTGGACGAGGCCGCATTGGCGCTTAAGAATCAGGGCGCCTGCGCAGAGCCTGTCCCAGCAGGCCCCAGCCGTACGATGCCCTTAGCCACCAGCACGCCCAGGCAAGCCCCAGCCGCCCAGGCTTGCGTCCAGTTCCCGGCGCTGCGGCTGCCTGCGCTGGGTTGAGCCACGATTGTGTTGGTGTAATTTGCAGCTTTTGGTTTAGCCGGTGGGCTTTTTGTGATTTGCAGGGGCAGTCAAAAGGGTGGTGATTCGAAACATCACGCTGTCAATAATGCTGGAGAGTATTTAGTATTTCGGAAAAACACCCTCGCAAGCATTTGCGACCAAGCCATGCCCTTTCCTGACCAACCCGCTGACCGTGTGCCCCATGACGATGTGC
>Ga0214919_10008871_pt1 | contig 13106 bp, 15 predicted proteins | sample LL1503_MetaG_FD_177994 | JGI IMG/M metagenome (GOLD analysis project Ga0214919, IMG submission 177994) | Freshwater microbial communities from Lake Lanier, Atlanta, Georgia, United States - LL-1503 | ecosystem: Environmental > Aquatic > Freshwater > Lake | place: USA: Georgia | collected...
GGCGGCGGAGTTTTTTCACTTTTTCGAAGGGGCACGAAAAAATGAAAGTTCAAAGGCGGGAATGGTGTAGGCAGAAAAACTTGATTCCCTTGATCGCTGGTGGGCGACTGAGGTCTGAGGTGACCGTGCCATTTATCCACGGCACCTACCTGGAGCTTTGGTGGCGCTGCCTCAAGTGTTCTAAAGAATTCATCCAAAGCGGCCGTACCGGCATATTCACCACTGCCGGCGCGTACAACACCTACTGCATGTTTGGCTCAATAGAAGACATGACCTTTCATGACTGGTGGCTGAGCAAAGGGCACGAATTTTTCAGTGAGAGCATCACCACGCTGCAAGTCACGCTGTATGTCAAGCGCAAGGACATCAATGCATTTGCAATCACCGTGGATGCATTTCAAGATGTATCAAGTCAGCTGGCCGGAAAGGAATTTGGCTTTTGGCACGATCAGATCTGCTTGCTGAATGCAAAACAGGGGCTTTTGTCAGAGGCACCTTTATCCTGGCCAATTTTTCACAGTCGAATTGGCTTGGTTGCGATTGCTCAGTTGTTGAGCATCATGGAAACTCATGACCAAATCATCCGCAATGCGCCAAAAACATGTCTATGGCAGATTGGCGAACAGCTAAAACTCAACCCTAAGGCCATGACTAAACATGAAGATTTCCCAACTGATGTTGCAGACAAGCACAAAGCCATGGGCCAGACGGTGAGCAGCTATTTGAGGAAAGGGAATCGCCTTGTCAAAAACGCATGCAATGGGATATCTCCCAAATGCTGATGAACACAATAAACTGAAAAGAATAAATTTACCGTCCAGCAACCACCACTAGGTGTGGGAGCTTGGAAGGCATTCCGCCGTGATGGCGGCCCCCGTTCCACGTTGATGGCGGACAGTGTTCCATCCTGATCGCGGACACCGACCGGTGTCCTGAGTGACCCAACGAGGCATATGCTTCCCGGCTTATTTGCCGGAGCGGCGATGCCCACACCAAGGGTCCTCACAAGAAACAAAACTCTCGCCAGCCTGCAACCGCACACAAACGATATAACGTCCGCACTCCTCATGGCCAAAACCGTCAGTTTCTCTACGAACGCCGGGCGCCGCCAGGGGCCTTGGAAGCTCATGAGCAAGATCAGACAAGCACTTCAACTATCGGCCGACTCTGGCCTGAGTGGGCGGCAGGTCGTCGGCGCACTGGGTATCAGCAAGACCATCGTCAGCGAGCTCGCGCTGTATGCGCGCGGTATATGTGTAATGGCCCGGCCTGTACGCCCGCGCCTTCGCCCCCTTTCGCCAAGAACGTGTTCATAGCGAGGGCAAGCACATCGTCGGTTTCGCTTGTACACGATCTTTCCACATCGAAAATTTTAGCATTCACTAACTAATTGAAGATCTTCCCCCTACGCCAGAATCTCGTGTTCTATAAGGAAAATTACCAATAAATGCGCCATTGAACATCGGAGAATTCAGCGCTAGAATTATTGAACGATGATTTCACAATTACAAGACACAACGATCGGGATCAGCCCCGAAGCCAGTGTGCAGCAGTTGTGCGCCAACCGCCCCCGCCATTGGCTCGACTACGTGCACTACGCCGGGCCCATGCTCGCATGGTCAATTTCTATCTGGGATGGCCTCACCCTGCCACCGACGAAGCCGGGCAGCAGCATCGATTGGAACGCGGACGCGGTGCGCCGCATCCTGGCCGACTAACCGTTTTTTCACAGGAGACAAACCATGGACATTTCTCGACGCGCATTCGCCACCTTTTGCGCCGTCAGCGCGCTCCCGTTGCACGGGTGGACGCAGGAGCGTTTTCCGTCCAAGCCGATCACGCTGGTGTCGCCGGCACCGCCCGGCGGCGTCACCAACACCGTGGGGCGCTTGTTCGCGCCCTACATCGCCGCTGAAGTCGGGCAGCCGGTTCTGGTCGCGAACAAGGCGGGGGCCGGTGGAGCCGTCGGCACCGCCAGCGTGGTCGGGTCCGCTCCCGATGGCTGCACCCTCCTGCTCGGGGTCGGCGCGCTGGCCACGCTGCCGGAGCAGGAGAGGCTCAATGGCCGCAAGCCGCCGTTCACGGTTGACCAGCTGGCTCCGGTCGCCAGCCTCACCAGCGAATCGTTGATCCTGGTCACGCATCCCGACAGCGCCTTCCGCAGCTTCGACGAGGTCGTTGCCTTCGCCCGCGCCAACCCCGGCAAGCTCACCTACTCGACGACCGGGCCGTATGGCACCTACCACGTACCGCTCTCCGATTTCAGCCAGGAGGCCGGCGTGAACATGCTCGCAGTCCCCTATGGCGGCGGTGGGCCGGCGATGCTGGCGCTGCTGAGGAAGGACGTGGACATCAGCTTCGTCTCGCGCGCCGTCGGCCTGTCCCAGATTCGCGCCGGCAAGCTGCGACCGCTGCTGGTGTGGGGCCCGGACCGGCTGCCCGACCTGCCGGACGTCCCCAGCCTGAAGGACGGCGGGTGGAAGACCCGCTACAAGATGTGGACCGGCCTCTTCGGGCTTGCCGGGATGCCGGCGCCAGTGCTCGCCACCTTGCGCGAAGCGGTGGCCACCGTCATGAAGATCCCTGCGCTGCAAGAGTCGCTGGTGAAAAGCGGTGGCGCAGCCGCACCAATGGAAGGTGCGGCATTCGAACAATTCTGGCAGACGGAAATCGCCCGCCTTGGCGCGGTCGTGCAGCGCATCGGCCGTGTGGAATAAGGAACAAGACATGCCCATGCTGAAAACGGCGGATGCCGATATCAATTTCATGACGGCAGGCGAGCAAGGCGATTGGCTCGTTCTGGTGGGGGGCTTGGTAACCGCCTTCTGGCAGAACTGGCAAAAGTACTTTCCGACCATGACCCAGCGTTATCGCGTGCTGGCCATCGACAACCGCGGCTGCGGCCAGAGCAGCTCGCCGGACTTTCCGTACACCACTTCCATGATGGCCGGCGACGTGGTGGCGGTGATGGACCACCTGGGTATCGAACGCGCCCGCTTCATCGGACGATCCAATGGCGGTGCCATCTGCCAGCAGGTGGCGCTGAACCACGCGGAACGCGTGCAGGCCATGGCGCTCACGTCGACATACGCGCGCATCGGGGCACGCAGCCAGGCGATCGTGGCGCACTGGCGCGAGACGGCGCAGCACTTTGGCTTCGAGCGCTTCTTCCCTTTCCTGATGTCCTACTTCTACACCGAGGAGTTCTACACCGGCCGCCAGGACGAGGTACGCAAGCAGATCGACGCGCTGCTCTCGGCTCCGCGCACGCTGCACGGCTTCATCAACACCACGCATGCCGTGGAGTCGCACGACACCTGGGGTCGGCTCGGCGAGATCCGCTGTCCGGTGCTGCTGGTGTGCGGCGATGAAGACGTGATCACTCCGCCGCGCCACACCGAGGCCATGGCCTCTCGCATCCCCGGCGCAGAGCACCGCATCCTGACGCGCTGCGCACACGGCGTTTGGAGCGAGCGGCCGGAGGTCTTCGAGCAGGTGATGGATTGGATCGCCGCACACTGACGGCTTCACATCCGGAGCAAAGCCAGATGCTGATTCCCCGCGCCCCTGTCCCCGCGCTGCAGGTTCCGACGCTGGCGCACGGCGACTTTGAACTCTCGGCCCAGACACCGCTGCGCTTCACCATGTTGGTCTTCTACCGCGGGCTGCACTGCCCAATCTGTCAGAAGTACCTGCTGGAGTTGGGACGGCTGTTGCCCGACTTCGAGCAGCGCGGCGTGCAGGTCACCGCCTTGTCGAGCGACACCCTCGAGCGTGCGCAAGCCATGGCAGCAAAGCTGAACGCACCAAACCTGCGCATGGGATACAGCCTTCCCCTTGCGAAGGCGCGCGTGTGGGGCCTGTACACCAGCGCCTCGCGCGGCACGACCTCGCTGGGTATCGAGGAGCCGGCGCTGTTCGCAGAGCCTGGGCTGTTCCTGGTACGCCCGGACGGCACGCTGTACTACGCTGCTGTGCAGACGATGCCATTCGCGCGGCCGCATTTCGATGAAATGCTGGCGGCGATCGACTTCGCCATCAGCAAGGACTACCCGGCTCGGGGGGAATACACCGGGGCCCTGTAAGACGAGTCTCATGACCCTGTCGAAAGACAGGTGAATCGCCCCGGTTTGGACCGGACCACACTAATTACTTCTGGACAAGGAAATCAAATGCGCGCCAAAGACACTTATCTGGATCCCCGGACGGCGAACTATGTCCCATTGACGCCGCTAAGCCACCTGCGACGAACGGCAGTTGTCCATCCGCAGCGCACGAGCTGCGTCTACGGCGAGCGCCGATTCACTTGGGGCGAAACGCAAAGCAGGTGTCGTCGCGCGGCGGCAGCCTTGCACAGTTTGGGGATTCGCCCGGGGGATGTCGTGTCGACCTTGCTGCACAACGTGCCGGCGATGTTCGAGTCGCATTTCTCTGTCCCGATGGCAGGAGCCGTGTTGAACACGATCAACACGCGGCTGGACGCCGCGGCTCTGCGGTTCATTCTGGAACATTCCGAATCGCGGCTGTTGCTGGTGGACCCCGAATTTCGCGCTGTAGTGGCCGAGGCGACAGCCGGTTTGCGATCACCGCCGCGGCTCGTCTACGTCGCAGACACTCCAGCCGCTTGGCCTTGTCCCTCCGGCGAAGCCGAATACGAAGATCTTGTGGCCGCCGGTGATCCTGAGTTCGAATGGAAGTTGCCTGACGATGAGTGGGAACCCATCGCGCTGAGCTACACCTCGGGGACGACGGGCGATCCCAAGGGCGTGGTGTACCACCATCGCGGGGCCTACCTCAACGCACTGGGAAATTGGCTCGAATGGGGCATGCCCGCGCATGCCGTGTATCTCTGGACCCTTCCGATGTTTCACTGCAACGGCTGGTGCTTCCCGTGGACGCTGGCAGCCAACGCCGGCACCAGCATCTGCTTGCGCAAGGTCGACATGGCCGCTATCCCCGGCCTGCTGCGCGACCATGGAGTGACACACCTGTGCGGTGCCCCGATCGTGCTCGGCATGCTTGTCGATGCACTTGAGCGCACGCGGCAGCGCCCCCTGGCTTTCATGACGGCCGGATCGTCACCTCCGGCCGCGCTGATCGAGCGTGCGGAATCGGCAGGCATCGTCGTGACGCACGTGTACGGTCTCACCGAAGTCTACGGCCCTGCGGCCATCTGCGTACCTCAGCCTGGCTGGCAGGACAAGCCACCCACGGAGCGGGCCAGGCTGCTGGGACGGCAAGGCGTAGCGTACTTGCTGCAGCACGACATTGACGTGGTCGATCCATCCACAGGCAGGTCCGTGCCTGCGGACGCGGCAACGCCCGGCGAAGTGGTATTTCGCGGAAACATCGTCATGAAGGGCTACTACAAGAACCCGGCTGCTACCGATGCAGCATTCGAAGGCGGATGGTTTCACACGGGCGACATCGGCGTCATGCACCCGGACGGCTACGTCAAGGTCACCGATCGTCTGAAAGACATCATCATTTCCGGGGGCGAAAACATTTCCTCGCTCGAGGTGGAGGAGGCCCTTTACCGGCATCCTGAGGTCGCGGTAGCGGCCGTGGTCGCCGCACCGGATGAACGCTGGGGAGAAGTGCCCTGCGCGTATGTTGAACTGCGCGCCGGATCTGAAGTCGACGCACAGACCCTGCTTGCGCATTGCCGCGGTCTCCTGGCGAAGTTCAAGGTGCCGCGCCAAGTGGTCATCGGCCCCATTCCCAAGACCTCCACCGGCAAGGTGCAAAAGTTCGTCCTGCGCGAGCGCAGCCGCTCGGCAAGCGCGATCGCCTGATTCCGCTTCAACAGAAGGAGACACCCATGAAAATGCGATCAACGCGCCACATGGCGTTGCTGGCATCCTTCCCGATGGTTGGTCCGGCGCAAATCGGCGGCGACGCCGTGAAGATCGAAGATCGGCCTCATCACGGACCGGAAACCCTGAAGGGGCCGCAGCGATGACCTTGCATACCGAACTCTTCTGGTCGATCCGCAGCCCCTACTCCTACTTGGTGATCGATCGGGTGGCAAAGGCCTGCGACGAGTACGACCTGCATGTGGACCTGAAACCGGTGTACCCACTTGCAGTGCGCAAGCCGGAATTTTTCACACGCGCCGACCCGCGTTGGCTGGGTTACATCACGCACGACTTCCAGCGGGTTGCAGAGTACCTGAATCTACCTTGCGGAGGGTGGCCGCGCCCCGATCCCATCGTACAGGATCGTGCCACAGGCCAGATTGCCCCAAAGCAGCCTTACATCCGCCGCCTCACGCACCTGCTTGTCGACGCCCAAGAACAGGGCTGTGGTATTGCATTCGCGCAGGCACTGGGACGCTTGCTATGGGGCGGTGCTCACGACGACTGGAACCAAGAAGAGTTGCTGGCACGCGTCGCCCAGGAGTCCGGCCTCGACTGGGAGGCCATGAAGCGCCGCTGTGGGACGCTCGGCGACCGCTACGAAGCCGCCCTCCAAGCCAACGAGGACGATCTCGACCAATCGGGCCACTGGGGAGTTCCCACATTCCGTTTCCGTGATGAACTTTTTTTCGGGCAGGACCGATTCGACGTGTGGCTCTGGCGCATGCGTCAGCACGGACTCGTATCCCGACACAACTCGCCATGAGCGCGTGGATTCGCGCGAAGAAGAGCGGCACCGATTGCCACCGCCGCGCGTTTTGCCTCTCGGCAATCCCGCAAGCCAAACCTGTAGTGCGGCTGGTGCAATGTACCGCCACAGCCCTGTCTTCAGACTTTCCGCGGCCAACTGTGCTCAGTGCATGCTTGATGTTCCTGAACTGCCATCCCCTGCGCCCAGACAAGCCAACGCTGTCCTCACGACGCTTTCCAGATCCGCTCGACCAGGACGTGTCTTGGCCAAGACATTCATCCCTTGAACAGTGCAGCTCAGAAAGAGCGCGAGCTCTCTGGTGGACAAGCCCGAAGAGATTTCGTCGACGTGCCTGGCACGCGCGATTGCGCCAGCAAATGCGGCTTCCAGCCGAGCCAGATGAATTCTGAAAGCTTCGGCAATCTCGGGATCTCGCAACGCAAACTCGACTACAGAGTTCGTGACCAGGCATCCCCACTGGCGCTTGCCGTCCACCATGCCGTCTACCAGCGCCTTGAAGTAATTTTTGATTGCCGCAAGACCCGAAGGGCTGCGGTTCAGTCGTTCGATCGCCTCCGTAGACACCACATTCATGTACTGCTTCAGCGCCGCGATGAAGAGCCCTCGTTTGTCTCCAAATGCAGCATAGATGCTCCCAGCGTTGAGCCCTGTTGCCTCGCACAGCGCTTGTACGCCAGTGGCTTCGTATCCATGCGCCCAGAACTTCTCCATTGCTTGCGCGAGAACCTGATCGGTATCGAAACTGCGTGGTCTTCCCATCGGCAAATTATAGAAGATTTGTTAAACTATCTCACTACGGGCGGTCAAACAGGTTTTGGCTATGTGAATCTCTTGCACATTCTGGCATCGTCTCATAAAATTATTGAACACTCATTAAAGAAAGGTGAACATGCGTATCGCTGTCATGGGGTCTGGTGGAGTTGGCGGGTACTTCGGGGCTCGGTTAGCCGCAGCCGGTGTGGATGTGAACTTTGTCGCAAGGGGCGAACACCTGAAAGCGATGCAGGACGATGGACTGCGAATTCGCAGTCCTCTCGGCGATCTCCATTTGCCGCAGGTGAACGCAACCAACGACCCAAGCGAGATCGGCCCCGTGGACCTCGTTCTCTTCGGGGTCAAACTCTGGGACACGGAAGCCGCAGCCAGAACGATCAAGCCGCTCATCGGGCAGTCGACTGCACTGATCTCATTCCAAAACGGGGTCATCAAAGACGAAATCCTGAAGCGAGAGATTGGCGCGGCGCATGTCATCGGTGGCGTCTGCTACATCGAAGCAGGCATCGCCGAGCCCGGAGTCATTGTGCATGGAAACGCGATGCAGCGGCTCGTGTTCGGCGAGTATGGGGGAGGCAGCAGTTCCCGCGTGGAAGCGTTTCTGAACGCATGTCGCAGCGCGGGCGTAGAGGCCGATGTGAGCCAAGACATCAGCCGAACAATTTGGGAGAAATTCATTTTCCTCGTCGCTCTTTCAGGCAGCACGGCGACTGTGCGCATGCCAATCGGTGACATTCTCGGAAACGCTCAGTCCCGCGAGCTTCTGCGAGATCTCATGGACGAAGCGGTAGCTGTCAGCCTGGCAGAAGGTGTGAACATAGCTCCCGGATTCGTGCAGGATCGCATCGCGTTCTGCGAAAAACTCGCAGGCACGATGACCTCGTCCATGCACCGCGATTTGGAGCGCGGCAACCCCCTCGAGGTTGGTTGGTTGAGCGGAGATGTCGCACGCCGAGGCGCAGCGCTCGGAGTTGCGACTCCGGTGAGCCGCACTGTGACAAACATTCTGGCGCCGCATGCACTGGGGCGTGCACGTGCCTGATACTCCCCGCATTCATCACGTACAAGGGCGCTTGGTTCGTGTCCCGATGACCCGCCCGCTCGGCACGAGTGCCGCGGTGGTCACGCACGCATTCCTTCTCCTCGTCGACCTGCAAATCGATGGAGGATCGGTCGGTCATGGCTACATCTTTTGCTACGGCGAGGCGCCCGGGCGTGCCGCAGCGGAGTGGTTGCGGCGGCTGGCCCCAGAGCTTCAAGGGCAATCGGCTGCACCGAAGAACCTGGCGGAGTGGCTCGCTCCGCGCATGCGCCTCGTGGGCCACCGCGGCGTGGCTTCGATGGTCACAGCGGCTCTCGACATTGCGGCCTGGGACGCTCACTCACATGCATGTGGCGTATCACTCGCACAAATGCTGGGAGCTTCTCCGGCGCCAATACGGGCGTACAACAGCAATGGCCTGGGCTTGGTCGATGCGAAAATCGCAGCAATTGAGGCCGAAGTGTTGCTGGAGGGCGGATTTGGTGGGGTAAAGATGCGACTCGGCCGGCCGACTCTCGAACAGGATCTGGAAGCGGTCAGAGCTGTCAGACGAATCCTGCCTTCACAGTGTCACTTGATGGCTGACTTCAACCAAGCGCTTTCTCCCGCAGAGGCGAGTCGGCGCTGTTGTGCATTGGATGATGAAGGGCTTGCTTGGATCGAAGAACCCGTGCGGCACGACGACTACGCGACATATGCCCTTCTGCGTACGAAGATCCGCACTCCGCTGCAGATCGGGGAGAACTTCCAAGGTCCGTCGGCAATGGCGCAAGCGCTGGCGCTGCGTTGCTGCGACTATGTGATGGTGGATGTGGAGCGCATTGGCGGAGTCACTGGATGGATCGACGCGTCAGGCCTGGCGGCGGCTCACGATGTGGAGCTGTCGTCGCACCTTATGCCTGAGGTCAGTGCCCAGTTGCTTGCAGCAAGTCCAACTCGACATTGGCTTGAATACGTCGACTGGGCAACTCCCATTCTGAAACGCCCGCTCGAGATCAGAGACGGCTATTCCGTACCCCATGAAGGACATGGAACTGGCGTGGAATGGAACGAAGATGCGGTTCGCGCATTCCTCGTGGAATAATTCGTGTGAGACATATGGCAACGACACACTGCTTCGTGCCGTGAACAAGAAAAGCAAGCGGCATGTTTTCGTGCCCACCGTCTCGCAAACGGAAAGTTCAAGCGGGACGTGGACTTATGCTCCGCAAGGGCGAAAAATTCGTGTTAGTCTTCGCTGAAGCTTGCGCTTTCGGCATCGACATGCAGCACTGCCCGAACTGCGGCGCCGGACAGCTCAAGATCATCGCCGCCATCCTGGAGCGGGTGGTAATCCATAGGATCCTTGCTCACCTGGGGCTGGACGCGCAGCCGCCGTCCAAGGGCAGGGCGCGCGAGCAGGGGCTGAATTTCGCTGCCTGAGTCCCTTGCGCTGTTGGATAGCTGTCATTGCGGGCGGTGGCTGCCCTGCGGCCGCCGGTGATGCTGCGCGCTGTGTCGGAACGTGACGGCCAGCATAAGGGGCAACCCTGAGACTGAGGTCCGATCCCGCTCGCCGGAAATGGCCAAAGACCGTCCAACCCGCCGGCCGCGAACCCACATACGCTGGCATTAAGCGCTGAATCCGCCCAGCCTTGCACACTTCGACCTCCTGCACACTTGGTTGGCAATCTTTTCGAGCCTTTTCTTGGACCGTCCGATAGCGTTTGAAACGCCTATCCCCGCCGAGGATGCATGGGCTTCACACCCCACATATTTCAAAGCATTCATTCAAAAACACTTCGAATTCGGAGGCAAAAGAAAGTGCTCTTTTAGGGTTTTCCCCAATAAATCGCACTTGCAGTTCGAAGAACCTGGGCTTATAATTATTGAATGATTGTTTCAGAAGTCGAGGAGATAAGGATTGCGACCACGGGTGCCGGCGACAACGGGACATGGTCGCGGATCGAGAAGCCGGTCCGCCGTGACGCTGACGCCACACTTGCCCGCGTACGCGATCGCCTGCACACGCTGCCGCGGATCTTCGGCGAGCGTCAGGGCGCTGGGGCGTTGGTGCAAGTCCTGGCACGCGGAGCCCTCGATTTCCTCATTCCGGATGCAGATCGCACCGGCAGCGTCAGTGGCTGGATCGAGGCCAGCACGCTCGCGCAAGTGCACGAGATTCCTTCGTCGTCGCACCACAAGTGAGAGCACATGTTTTCAAAAATCGCATCCATCACGCTGCAAATTTTTACCGAATGATGACGATTGAATTTGACCTTCTGATCAACGCCATCCTTGCCGGGCTGATGCTCGGCGGCTTCTATGCCGCCGTCACCGCCGGCATTTCGATCTCGTTCGGCATGCTCAATATCGTGAATATCGCGCATCCCGGCTTCATCATTCTCGGCTCCTACATCGCCTACATCTTCAATTCCCAATCTGGCGTTGATCCGATCCTCATCGCAATCCTCGCGATGCCGGCGTTCTATGCGCTTGGCATGGTGATCTACCAGATCTACTACGAGTCGTTCGAGAAACACGGCCTGGATTCGTTGCGCGGCCTTGCCTTCTTCTTCGGCCTGCTGTTCGTTACCGAAGTGACGCTGAACCTGGTGTTCGGCGTCGATTACCGCACCGTGAACCTGCCCTACATCAGCGGCAGCGTCAGCCTCGGCGCGATGGAATTCCCGGTGCGCATGCTGGTGCCGTGCCTGGTGTCGCTGGCCTTGTTCGCCGGCCTGCAGCTTTTCATGTCCCGCACCTACATCGGACGCGCGGTGATGGCGGTTTCGCAGGATCCGCAGGCGCTGCAATTGATGGCGGTCGACCCGATCCACATCAAGCGCATTGCCTTCTCGATTTCGATGGCGACCGCATCGATGGCCGGCGCCTTGCTGATCATCATCCAGCCGGTCGTTCCGTCGTCCGGCCGCGAATATATTGGCCGGGTCTTCGCCATCTGCGTGCTCGGCGGCCTCGGCAGCCTGCCGGGAACCTTGATCGCCGCCCTGTTGCTTGGCGTGATCGAAAGCATCACCTCGACGTTCTACGGCCCGTCCTGGGCGCCGGCCGTGTCGTTCGGCCTGCTCTTGCTCACCCTTGCCGTGCGGCCCTCCGGAATTCTGGGACGCTAGATGCGCACACCCGCATTCATCCTCACTTTGTCACTGATCGGCGCGGCGCTGTATTTCGCATTCCGCCATGTCGGCAACGACTATCTGTTCTTCGCCGGCTACACGGTGCTGCAATTCATCGTGATGGCCACGGCCTGGAACATTCTCGGCGGCTATTGCGGTTATGTGAATTTCGGCTCGGCCGCCTTTTTCGCGATCGGCGTTTATTCGTCGGTCTGCCTGCACACCATCGGTGAACGGGTCGACGACCTATTCCCGGACTTCCTGCTGGCGCCGATGCATCTGATCTTTCCGCTGCCGTTGCCAGTCCTTATGGTCGTCGCCGGCGCGGTCGCCGGCTTGGTCGGCCTCGGCATGGGCTACCTGACGCTGCGGTTGCGCGGCATATTCTTCGCCATCGCCACCTTGGCCCTGGCGGTGGTGTTGGAAACGTTCATCGCCAACTGGTCCTTCGTCGGCGGCTCGCGCGGCGCATATGTCGCTCCACCCCATGAATTGCCGTTCTTCGGACCCTATATCCAGTTCCTGTTCGTGTTGATGCTGGTGCTGGTGGTGGCGGCGCTGACCACCGCGCGCCTGATCGAACGGTCGCGCCTGGGCGTCGGTTTCGCCACGATCCGCGACGACGAGTTGTCGGCGGAGGCATCGGGCGTGCCGACGCTTCGGCTGAAGCTGATCGCCACGGTCGTTTCCGGCGCGTTGTTCGGCATGGCCGGTGCACCCTTTCCCTATTACATCGGCTACGTCGAACCCGCCTCGGCCTTCAACCTGTCCTATTCGGTGAACGCGATCGCCATGTCGATGATCGGCGGCACCACCTCCTGGGCCGGCCCGATGATCGGCGCGCTGCTGCTTTCGACGCTGCAGCAGGTCTTCACTGTCACCATTTCCTCGGCGGTCAACCTGCTGATCACCGGCCTGCTGCTGATTGGCTTCGTCATTCTGGCGCCGAAAGGCATTGTCGGCTTGTGGCAAAGCTGGACGGGCAAGGCCAAGAGGCCGAATTCATGACCCAACCGATCCTTCACATCGACCAATTGGGCAAGCGTTTCGGCGGTTTCGTCGCGCTCGACGGCGTCGAACTGTCAGTGCCGCAGGGCCAGCGCCTCGGACTGATCGGCCCCAACGGCTCCGGCAAAAGTACGCTGGTCAATTGCATTTGCGGCACGCTGCAAAACGAATCCGGCAGCGTCACCTTCGACGGCAAAAAGATCGACGGCATGCTAGCGCACAAGCGCACCCGGCTCGGCCTCGCCCGCAGCTTCCAACTACCGCGCCCGTTCAGGAGCATGACGGTCGCCGAGAACATACGCGTCCCCTTGCTCTACACGGTGAATGCGCGGCCGGGGTCGCATCTTACGCATGCCGAACTCGACGACCGCTGCATGGAATTACTCAGGTTGGTCACGCTGCATGACAAGGCGTCGAAATACACCACCGACCTGACCCAGGTCGAAATGCGCAAGCTCGAACTGGCGCGCGCCATGGCGGCGGAGCCGAAGCTCCTGATCGCCGATGAATCCATGGCCGGCCTGTCGCATTCC
>Ga0214919_10008872_pt1 | contig 13104 bp, 10 predicted proteins | sample LL1503_MetaG_FD_177994 | JGI IMG/M metagenome (GOLD analysis project Ga0214919, IMG submission 177994) | Freshwater microbial communities from Lake Lanier, Atlanta, Georgia, United States - LL-1503 | ecosystem: Environmental > Aquatic > Freshwater > Lake | place: USA: Georgia | collected...
GAAAAGACATCAGGGCAAGAAGAAGAGATTTGGCCATCCTCAATAAAGAAGGAATCGTACATCCAGATAGTAACTATTGCTTTGGAGAAGGTGGTGCCGGTACTTACAGTGATGGAAAGCTTTACACTAGAAGTAATAAAAGAGGAGACATTGATAGAATATTAAACCTATTCGTTCATTTTGGTGCTGAAGAAAAAATATTATACGACGCACATCCACACATAGGAACCAACAAATTGCCCAATATCATCACTGCAATGAGAGAGCAACTGATAGCAAGTGGTGCGCAATTTATTTTTGAGAAAAAAGTCACTGACCTGAAAATCGAAAAAGATAAGGTAACTGGAGTGAACACTTCAGATGGTGATTTTTTTAAGGGAGATGCTGTAATACTTGCTACCGGACACTCCGCAAGAGATATTTTTGAATTACTCTACCGAAAAAAAATAGCAATCGAGGCAAAACCTTTTGCACTAGGAGTGAGGGTAGAGCATCCGCAAATATTAATTGATCAGTTACAATACCATTGCAACAGTAGAGGTGAATTTTTACCTCCTGCTGCCTATAGCTTGGTACAACAAGTTAATGGAAGAGGTGTATTTTCATTTTGCATGTGTCCAGGTGGAATCATTGCACCTGCGGCAACTTCCCAAGGAGAGCTAGTTGTGAATGGTTGGAGCCCTTCCAAAAGAAATAACCCCTATGCAAATAGTGGAATGGTGGTTCAAGTGGAAATAGCTGATGCAGTTAATGCCAGAAAAAAAAATAATCTTTTATCAAAAGAGCCTGCGGATAGCCCACTTCAAATGATGAAGTTTCAGCAAATGGTAGAACAACAATGTTACAACGCAGGAGGAGGTGATTTCAAAGCCCCTGCCCAGCGCATGGTAGATTTTTCTAATGGTAAACTGTCAAACAATTTGCCCGATTGTTCTTACCAGCCTGATATTAGCTCTGTTCAACTAAGTGAAGTGCTCCCCGATTTTATATACCAATCATTAGCCCAAGGTTTCAAGGCTTTTGGAAAAAAAATGAAAGGATATTTTAGCAATGAAGCGGTAGTAGTTGCTACAGAAAGTCGTACCTCTTCTCCAATAAGAATTCCAAGAGATAGTATCACTTTAACACATCCTCAACTAAACAATTTTTACCCCTGTGGTGAAGGTGCTGGATATGCAGGAGGTATAGTGAGTGCTGCAATGGATGGAGAAAGAATTGCCAAGCAAATTGAAATGACGATTAGCAAATTGTAAATAATTTATTTTTTGCTTGTAACGTTAAAAAAATTATCCTAAATCAATATCTGTATTGTCTCCAATATTTAAGGAACGAGTTTCTCCTTTGATTCCAGTGTCGCTTCCTATTAAAGAATCTTCTAGCACAACATCATACAATTTAGTAAAAGATCCAATAATTGATTCTCTTACGATTGTGTAATTAAGAATTGTATTTTCTCCAATAGAAACATTCGGACCAATGACTGAATTTTTAATATCACAACCCTCGCCAATACTTACTGGAGGAATAATAATTGTATTCTCAAAACTTTCCTCACCCAACGCTTTGCCGCCAAATTTTTTAAGAAGCGTTGCATTGGATTTTAGCAAGGTTTCTTTTTTTCCACAGTCAAACCAAGCATTTACTTTCAATGACTTAAATTTAACACCTCCTTGAATCATACATTCAATTGCATCGGTTAAGTTGAGTTCGTTTTCTCCAATACTTGCATTTTCAATAATACTTTTTATGCAATCAAATAAAGACTGGGTTTCAATTATTTTATAAATTCCCACCAAGGCCATATTACTTTTTGGAATAGCTGGCTTTTCTACTACCCTGGTAATATATTCCTCTTCATCAATTTCTGCAACACCAAAATTCCGAGGGTCATCAACCTTTTTTACTGCCAAAACGGAAAATTCAGAATCTATCATTGCCTTTACATCGTATTCTGCAATGGTATCTCCCAACACAATTAACACCTGGTCTTCCCCTACAATTTCTTTGGCTAGATCTATGGCATGACCGGTTCCATACCTTTCATTCTGATAAACAAAATGGCAAGTAAGGTCTGGATAATTAACTTTTACATAATCCTGAATTTTTTCACCTAAGTACCCTACAATAAAAACGAATTCGTGAATACCCGCTTCATTTAATTGATCAATAATGATACTCAATATAGTTTTTCCAGCCAATGGTATCAAAGCCTTTGGTTGCGTATAAGTATGTGGTCGTAGCTTAGTGCCTGCTCCTGCTACTGGTATAATCGCCTTCATATTTGAATCTTAGTCCGCCAACAGCGAATTTATTTATGTTTTGAACCCCTTATTTTAAAACCAATGTGAAATTAGTTCATTTTGTGGAAATGATGTAGGTAATAAACAGCAATTTATTCCCTTTCGTTCTGTTAAATAACCACAGGTTTGTATCTTTGCATTCTTAATTAAATTACATGCAAAGAGATACATTGGTTTTTGATATCATTAACAAAGAATTGGCCCGTCAACGTCACGGAATCGAATTAATAGCCTCGGAAAACTTTACCTCCTTGCAGGTGATCCAGGCTTCGGGAAGTGTAATGACTAATAAATATGCCGAAGGATACCCTGGTAGAAGATATTATGCAGGATGTGAGTTTGTGGATCAAACAGAGCAATTGGCAATAGACAGAATAAAGCAAGTTTTTAACTGCGAATACGCAAATGTTCAGCCCCATAGTGGTGCTCAAGCAAATGCAGCGGTCGCTTTAGCCATCTTGCAACCAGGCGACAAAATTCTTGGACTCGACCTTAGCATGGGAGGACATCTTACCCATGGTTCGCCTGTCAATTATTCTGGCAAAACTTATGAAGCTCATTTTTATGGAGTAGTAAAAGAAACTGGACTGATAGATTATGATACACTAGAACAAAAAGCAAGACAACACAAACCTAAATTGATTTTTTGTGGAGCTTCAGCTTATAGCCGTGATTGGGATTATGCTCGTATTAGAAAAGTAGCTGATGAAGTGGGGGCTTTTGTTCAATGTGATATGGCACACCCTGCTGGATTAATCGCAAAAGGATTGTTAAGTTCTCCCTTTGAACATTGTCACTTTGTTACTTCCACTACCCACAAAACTTTGCGAGGTCCAAGAGGTGGTATCATCTTAATGAAAAAAGATTTTGAAAACCCTTTCGGATTAAAGGATGTAAAAGGCAATACTCGCATGATGAGCAATTTGATGGATATGGCCGTTTTTCCTGGTATTCAAGGTGGGCCTTTGCAACATATCATCGCTGCAAAAGCTGTAGCTTTTGGAGAAATCCTTACTGATGAATTTTCAGTTTATGCTCAACAGGTAATCACCAATGCCCAAGCCATGGCCAAAGCGTTTGTAGACAAAGGTTACCAACTAATTAGTGGTGGTACTGACAATCATTTAATGCTAATAGATTTACGAAATAAAAATATCAGTGGTAAAAAAGCCGAGCAAGCATTGGTACAAGCAGATATTACGCTGAACAAAAACATGGTTCCCTTTGATGATAAAAGCGCTTTTGTAACTTCAGGTATTCGCATAGGAACTGCTGCTATCACCACTCGTGGAATGAAAGAAACTGACATGCAATTTGTAGTAAATGTAGTAGATAAAGTATTGATGAATGCGGATGACACTGCTTTAATTGAATCAGTTCGTGGTGAAGTAAATGAATTTATGAAACAATTTGTTTTATATCCTGAACTTTAACTGCTGTTGAAAAGGTATCAGTAAAAGCGCTACCAATTCAATTTAATATTTCGAATATGATACAACGTGTTCAATCAATTTGGCTTTTTATAGCCTCAGCTTTGTCTTTCCTTACGCTAAAACTGTCCTTTTACAGCGGGACTTTTTTGCTAGACAATCAATACCACCAACTGAATGGTACCGATAATATTTTATTGATGATTGTTACAATCGCTTTAGGAGTAGTGAGCCTTCTCAACATCTTTTTATATAAAACAAGGGTCATCCAATTGCGTTTGTGCATCATCGGTATATTATTAGACCTACTTTTACTTTATCTGTATTTTAGGGCAATACCAAATTATTCACAAGGAACTTATTCCATTACCGCTGCCGCACACCTGGTCATTTTAATAGCGCTTATTTTTTCTGCAAGAGGAATTAATAAAGATGAAAAAATAGTAAAAGATAGTGATCGCCTAAGATAGCAGTTGAAGCGAATCATTAGCTGGTAGATTTAAAATTTAAGTAGTAGAAATTTAATTTTTAGGCAAAAATTTTCCTGTATAACTTTCTTTACATTTTATAAGTCCTGCTGGAGTTCCCGCATATACTAAATTGCCACCAGCATCACCTGCTTCTGGTCCCAAATCAATTACCCAATCTGCACTTTTTATAACATCTGTATTGTGTTCAATCACTAAAATGGAATGTCCATTTTCTATCAATGCATTAAAAGAAGTAAGCAGCTTTTTAATGTCATGAAAATGAAGGCCTGTAGTAGGCTCATCAAAAATAAATAAAATATTACCTTGGGATTTACCCTTTCCTAAAAAAGAAGCCAGCTTAACTCTTTGCGCTTCTCCCCCAGACAATGTATTGCTAGATTGTCCAAGTTTCACATACCCTAAGCCTACATTGCTCAATGGCTGAATTTTTTTTACAACATCGGCTTCTTCTGAAAAAAATGCGATGGATTCATCGACACTCATTTCCAATACATCATAAATATTTTTTCCCTTATAACACACTTCTAAAACTTCTTCTTTAAATCTTTTGCCACCACAAATTTCACAGGTCAAATGCACATCGGCCAAAAACTGCATCTCTACTATTTGCTCACCCTCTCCTTTACAAGTATCGCATCTACCTGCATCTACATTAAATGAAAAATGCTTGGGTAAAAAACCTCTTATTTTACTAAGTGGCTGTTCACTGTACAACTCCCTTATTTCATCATAAGCCTTAATATAGGTTACCGGATTACTTCGCGATGATTTACCAATTGGATTTTGATCAATCATCTCTATTTGAGAAAGATAGTCAATGTCACCTTCAATGGATTTGTGTATTCCAGGTTTTTCTACTCCCTCCCCTTTCAATTTTTGAAGCGCTGGATATAAAATTTGCTTAACCAAAGTTGTTTTACCACTTCCACTTACTCCACTGATAACGCAAAAAATATTCAAAGGGAATTCAACTGAAATATTTTTAAGATTATTCTGTCTTGCTCCCTTAATAGTAATACTCTTATTCCAATTTCTAAGTTTTTTAGGTGCTTCAATTTGCAAAACTCCTTTTAAATATTTTCCAGTCAAACTTTTATCATCAGAGATCAATTGTTCAAAATTACCTGCTGCAACCACTTCACCACCTAGATGACTTGCCAGTGGACCCATATCGATTATATAATCGGCCTCCCGCATTATCATTTCATCATGCTCAACCACTACCACCGTATTGCCTAGGTCTCTTAGTTCTTTTAAAACACCAATTAATTTTTCAGTGTCTCTACTATGAAGTCCAATAGAGGGCTCATCTAAAATATATAAAGAATTGGTTAAGTTACTTCCAAGACTTCTAGTAAGTTGAATGCGCTGACTTTCGCCTCCACTCAATGAATTGGCCAATCTACTTAGGGTAAGATATCCCAAGCCAACATCCAACAAGGTTTTGATTCGGTGATTAATTTCTATTAAAATTCTTTTAGCTACCTGCTCTTGATAATCATTCAACTTTAATTGATCAAACCAGTTTTTCAAATCCTTCACCGGCATGCTACACAATTGCCCAATGTGTTGGTCAGCAATTTTTACATACAAAGCTTCCTTTCTTAAACGATGCCCTTTGCATTCTGGACAAAGCGTTCTTCCTCTATACCGACTCAATAAAACACGGTACTGTACTTTGTATAAATTTTGTTCTACTTCTTTGAAAAAATCATTGATTCCGTTGGCGTAATTATTTCCTTCCCACAATATTTGTAATTCCGCATCTGTGAGGTCTATAATTGGTTGATGAACTGGAAAATTAAAATGTTTTGCGGCGCGAATAAATTGCTCTTTCCATTGACCTAATTTTTCTCCCTTCCAAGGCGCCACTGCTCCTTCGTATAAGCTCAATTGTTTATTTGGGATCACTAGGTCCGCGTCTACCCCTAGTACCTGGCTAAAACCCTCACAGGTTGGACAAGCCCCAAAGGGATTATTGAATGAAAATAAATTGGGTACTGGCTCTTCGAAACTAATTCCATCCAATTCAAATTTATTGCTGAATAAAACTTCTTTGTCGCCATTAATTTCTATTATCAGCTCTCCCTCCCCTTCATAAAAAGCAGTACCTGTAGAATCACTGATTCGATGAATATCCTCTTCATCAAATTTTTTCACCACCAATCGATCAATTAATAAGTAGGCAACCTTTTTTTTAAAGGAAGAAATTATTTTTTTTAAATCCTCATCGGATTCTAACAATGTTTCGATTCGAAGAATTTCCTTGTTGAAATAAATTCTCGAAAATCCCTTTTGAATTAAAATATTCAACTCCTCCTTTACCTCTCTGTTAGCATGCTGCCTAAATGGAACCAATAGTAACACTTTGTCTCCTTCTTTCAATGCTTGAATTGCCTTTAAAACATCTGCTACATCATCCTTTTTCACCTCTCTACCACTAATTGGCGAAAGAGTTGTTCCCACTCTTGCAAATAAAAGACGCAAGTAGTCGTATAATTCCGTCATGCTTCCAACCGTACTTCTGGGGGTACGAGTAATTACTTTTTGTTCAATAGCAATGGCTGGGCATAAGCCTTTAATAAAGTCTACTTCGGGTTTATTCATCCGCTGCATAAACTGTCGAGCATAGCTACTTAAACTCTCTGCATACCTTCTTTGCCCTTCAGCAAATAAAGTATCAATAGTTAAGGAAGATTTACCTGAGCCCGAAACGCCTGTAACCACTACCAACTGATTGCGTGGTATGGTCACCGTTACATTTTTTAAATTATGCGTTCTTGCCCCTTGTATCAAAATCCCCTCCTGTCTTTGGATAGAGGATTTAGCTTGAGTAAGATTTTTTATTTTTGCTGCCATTATTTAGATTTACAAAAGTAATGCCTTGCGCCTACCTTCGGGCAAAAATGTGAAATTCTTCTTAAAATCATTCTCACAATACATTTGAATGAATATTACAATTAATTTTATTCTAACAAACATTTAAACAAAAAGTTAAAGAATTTATTTTTCTTTTAAATTAGATAATAAACTCTTTATAATTAAGTCAAATTTTAAACGGCACGCCTATATATTCTGAACTTCTACATTGAATTTTTTATTGGTACAAACAATCTCTACTCCAAAAAAAGATAGAAGTAATATGAATAGTCTAAATAATCTTTCCGAGCAAGAACTAGTGCAACTTTATTTAAAAGGCAATACCAATGCCTTATCCTGTCTAATTAGCCGTTACAAGGACAAGATATATACCTCTATTTATTTGCTTGTAAAAGACAAGTACATGGCCGAAGATATTTTTCAGGAGGTGTTTATTCGCATCATTGATAGTCTCAAAGCAAAAGGGTATTCTAATGAAGGAAAGTTTTTACCTTGGGCACTAAGAATTTCACACAATTTATGTGTAGATCACTTTAGAAAAGTAAAGCGTACGCCGAAAATTACCACCAGCGATGACCGTGATATTTTTGAGGTACTTAACTTTTCAGAACCCAATGCTGAAACAAGATTGATACAATCTCAACGCCATGAAAAAGTTAGAAAAATGATTGATTTGCTTCCAGAAGATCAGCGAGAAGTTATCATCTTACGCCATTATGGAGATTTGAGTTTTAAAGAAATTGCATCTATCACTAAATGTAGTACCAATACCGCTTTGGGAAGAATGAGATACGGATTAATTAATATGCGAAAAATGACCTTAGAGAAAAATATTGCCTTTTAGATAAAAACTTAAAAAGGATTACTCTTTGATAGCTGCGTTGTACAAACCCTTTACCTTTTGCAAATGTGCAACAAATTCTTTCGGCCCCTTTGTAGCGTCATAACCATATCCGCCATCAATAAGAAGTACGCCATCCCCATTTACAAAAACATAATTTGGCTGTCCAGACGCTTTGATTAAACGCTGTTGTAGATCTTCATGTTTATCACCTACCGTTTCAATAGTAGCGTTGAGCAAGGGAGAGAATTTTTTTTCATCATCTGGCAATTCTGCATTGTAATCACTAAAAAGAGAGGCGACTACAAAATCATTTTTCATTAATTTTCCTACCTCCGGATCAATCCAAATTTTTGATTCAAATTCTCTACAATTAACACACTGAATACCTGTAAAATCGATCATCAATGGTTTATGAAGAAGTTTGGATGCAGCCAAAGCTTCGTCATAATCATAATAAATAACCAATTGATTATTGATAGCAGCCCCTGGTTCATATTTCTTTAAATCGGCAACATATTTTTGAGGTGGATTTGCCACATTCTCCTTATTGCTTTGAATGGCTGATCCTGAAAAATTTTCCGAATTGCTCACTACATTAAAATCTTGTGTCCCCATTGGAGGTACGAAGGCAGATACTGCTTTTAATGGCGCGCCCCACAAGCCTGGAACCAAATACACTGCAAAAGAAAAAGATATCATTGCCAAAAATAACCTAGGCACAGAAACAAAAGATAATCCAAAATCATTTTTAGCTATTTCGCTGTCATTTTTGAATATAATTTTTCCCAATAAATACATTCCCAGTAAAACGAAAATCACTATCCAAAGTACAATAAAAACTTCCCTATCTAGTATGCGCCAGCCTCTGTCTAGATCGGCATTGCTCAGAAATTTAAGTGCTAATGCAATTTCTAAAAATCCCAAAACAACTTTCAACGCATTTTGCCAGCCTCCACTTTTTCCTAAAGAACTCAACATGGCAGGAAAAAAGGCAAAAATTGCAAAGGGCAGCGCAAGTCCAAAGCCGAAGCCAAACATGCCAACAATGGGTGCTAATTTTCCAGAGGCAGTTGACAAACCTAAAAGAGATGCAACAAAATTTCCAGTGCAACTAAATGATACAATCACCAATGTTAAAGCCATGAAAAATATTCCTGAATAGCTTCCTACTCCCGCTTTACTATCAATTTTATTTGACCAGGAGGAAGGTAGATTAATTTCAAATGCTCCAAGAAAAGATGCTCCAAAAAGAATAAAAAGACCAAAGAGAAACACATTGAAAATCCAATTGGTTGATAAATTATTTAAAGCGTTTTTAGGGAGAACGGTTGCAACCAATGCTCCAACCAATGTATATATTAAAATAATTGAGATAGAATAAAACAGTGCATTTTTTTTGCCCTGCAGCTTTGTTTTACTTTTTTTAGTAAAAAAACTAATGGTAATAGGAACCAATGCGTATACGCAAGGAGTTAAAAAACCTATCAATCCTGCAATGATTCCAGCAATCAACAAAGCCCACATAGATTTTGCTTGCAAACTTCCAGAGCTATTGTCTACCAACTCATCCGCTGCCTTTTTTTGATATTGAAACTGCATCGAAATCGGCGCTTCGCCCGATTCAATTCGATCTCCTTTCTGATAATAATAATTAATCCTTCCCTTTATTCTTATACTATCTCCGACAGATAGTTTAATTTTTTGTACCCAAAAAACAGAGTCCGTATAATAGCTGATTACTGCATTGTCTAGTGATGGATTGGAAGCAGTAATAGCTCTTCCTTTTTCTACCATACTATCAGCCGTATATTTTAAACTAGCAGAGTCAAATTGAATGCTTGAATTAACTGGCAGGTCGCCCGAAACTTTCTGAATTGAAAAAAGATGAACCCCTGTACTTGGAACTGCTTTTATTTTTAGTTCAAACTCTCCTTGCTTATTTTGTAGCTTTTCAAAATAAAACTGCACAGGTATTTGACTCTGTGCAGTAATAGAAAGGGATAAAAAAAATGAGGTAACACTTAAAAGCAGTATAAATTTTCTCATAATTAAAACTGTCAGATTAGTTGAGTAACACATTAAACTTTTCAATCACAGGGGGCATACAGGTTCTATCATTACAAATCATTGATTCGACTTCCCCACTTAAATTGGTTTTTAATTTTCCTTTTACCTTTATTATTTGAACAAAATCTGCCTTACCCTCAAAGTACTTTACATCCACTTTGAAATTTTTATCGTAATATTTTATCAATTTTCCATTTTCAACCACCTTTCCAACCAATGTAGTCAAAGCATTTTTACTAAAACTAAAAGAAGTGGGAATCGGCCCTCCTTCTGGAGTAAGCTGTGAGTAAATATGCCATCCAATAGGCGGATTGGCAGTCATATGAACTTCGTATTGATTGTCTGCTAACTTTTTTGTTGAATAAGTCCAAGCTATTTTTTGTTGGGCATTTACTGCGTTAAAACAAAAAATAATTGCTATTGAAAAAAGTATTCTATTCATTTTCTTTATTTATTTACGATGAAGTTACACAACAGTAGGCTAAGGGAATGTTAACGAAAAAACATTCCTTTCATTTAACATTAGTTTAGCTGAAATAGATGTGTAAAAACTTTTATACCATCTTCATTTCCTAAAAAAGCACTACTGGCTCTTTCAGGATGCGGCATCATGCCAAATACATTTCTGTTGGCATTGCATATTCCAGCAATATTATTGATAGCTCCGTTAGGATTGCTTTCTGCAGTAACAGAGCCCTTTTCATCACAAAAACGATAAATGATCTGTTGCTTTAATTCCAACTGTTCAAGGGTTGTAGCATCGGCGAAATACCGACCTTCTCCATGCGCCACTGGTATTTTTAATCCCTGCCCTCCTTCAGAAGCGGCTTCCTTTATAAAAACATTTTTACAAACAAACTGTTGGTGACTATTGCGCAACAATACCCCAGGCAGTAGTCCGCTTTCACATAAAATCTGAAATCCATTACAAATACCCAATACCTTCCCTCCTTTATTAGCAAATTCAATTACGCTCTGCATCATTGGACTAAATTTTGCAATAGCGCCACAACGAAGGTAATCTCCATAGCTAAATCCACCTGGCAAAACGATGCAATCTTCTGTTGAAAACATACTCAGATCCTTGTCTTTGTGCCAAAGTTCAATTACCTCTTGCTTCAAATCCACTCGAAGGGATTCTATTACATCCCTATCACAATTACTTCCTGGAAAAACTACTACGCCAAATTTCATGTGTCTTTTTTAAGATTATTTATTAATTGGTAACGCAAAAGTACAAATACCATTTTAATTATTGTACGAAGTAGCTGAATGCAATAGCAAATGCCACCATCAGCCAGTGTAAAATGAGAGGAAATGCCCTTTTTTGGGGATATAAAAATCCTGCACCCGCAATCACTGCAATGGGAACAGCACTAAGTATCCAATAAACAAATGAATGACTGGCATTAATAAAAGGAACAAAAAGGGCTATTAAAAGGTATAAGAAAATAAGATTCCAACTTTTACGAGCCTGTACCAATTGACGGCGGAAGTTTTTTTGAACATAGATAAACCCTGCAACTGTGGTAAACAATACAATAATCACAGCTACCAAGGCCCATCTTGATTCAATAAAATGAGGTAACGTTACTGCTACCCCTGGAAAATGATACCCTTGCCACTTATCCATTACATAAACAAAGGCCAACAAAAAATAAAAGGGACTTGCTAATCCTAAGAGAGCAACGATCCATTCTGGCAACTTAAAAGGTCTAGTGATCAATAAGCCAACAATTACCAATACCGAAAATGAGATGGTTGGGAAATAAAAGAAAGAAGAAATTCCAATAGCCATTCCAATATTAAATAGAGATCCCTTTGGATTAGGCTCATTGTACAACTTACTCATTCTCGACCATACCCATATTATCAATGAATTTATGATCAAGGGCGCAGAAAGGATATTCCACTCGGCAAACAATGAGGTAATCAACAAATAGGCCATCCCCGTTAGATAGTTAGGCTTTTGCATCAAACGATGCTGATTCACCAAGGCATTTAAAGTAATGGCTTGGGTGTACAATAAAATGAAAGAAATCAATGGATAAATAAGAGGAATACTTTTACCCACACCAGAAAGTTGCGACAATAGTAATTTAAAAAGAAAGCCATCCGTTTGCTGCGGCAATGGAATCTGTGGATGAATAAACATGATCAACTTTAGAAGTAGACCATATACCAACAACAAAAAGGTATTGTATGGATTGTTAGATTTAAATATTCCTGTCAAGTTACTAATTGGTTTTACCCTCAATTACTGAGGACATGAAATATCAATTGCAATACCTTACAAATGTGGTAAATATTATTGGTTTAACAAATAGTTTATAAGACCAAGTTGATACTGAAGCCTCCGAGTTTTTGAATTTCAAAATATTTACTGAAATAAAACCAAAATTTTGGGTAAAAAAATAATGAGTCCAGAAAGAAAACTCCCAATAGCAGCAATCAAAACTGAAGCTGCAGCAATGTCTTTAATTACCTTAATGATAGGATGGATATCACTTCTAATAAGATCGCAAACTTTTTCTATCGCCGTATTCAGTAACTCCATCGAAAGTACCAGCATAGCGCATCCTATAATAATTAACCACTCAATATGGTTTATTTTCAGAACCCCTCCTAGTATTATTGCCATCAATAATGCTATTAAATGAATCCTAAAATTCTGCTGTGTCAAAAAACAATATTTAAGACCTTGCCATGCAAAAGAAAAAGATTTAACCAATTTCATAAATACTAAGCAAATTAATTATTGATAAATAAATTAGTTTTCGTTTAATACAGCTATGATATGGCCACAGGCGATTCTTATTTCATCATCACTGATTACCAGTGGAGGAGCAATGCGCAAAGAACCTGATGCAAATAAAAACCAGTCAGTAAAAACACCTTTTTGAATCAATGTATCAATGATTTTTTTATTTACCTCAAAACTTCCGAAATCAACAGCAATCATCAGTCCGCAACTATGCACTGAATGTATTGAAGGATGAACCAATAGCGATAAAAAAAGGGCTTCTTTATTTTTAACGCCCTCTATTAATTTTTCTTCTAGCAAAACATTCAACGCTGCAAGGCCAGCTGCA
>Ga0214919_10008873_pt1 | contig 13103 bp, 13 predicted proteins | sample LL1503_MetaG_FD_177994 | JGI IMG/M metagenome (GOLD analysis project Ga0214919, IMG submission 177994) | Freshwater microbial communities from Lake Lanier, Atlanta, Georgia, United States - LL-1503 | ecosystem: Environmental > Aquatic > Freshwater > Lake | place: USA: Georgia | collected...
AGCCGACATCGAGAACAGCCCCTGGCCGCTACGCGAAGGGACTGGCTTGCGCCAGTTTGGCGCGGTCGTCGTCTGCAACTACCTGTGGCGCCCGCTGCTGCCCACCATCACCGGCAGCCTGGCCATCGGTGGCGTGCTGATATACGAAACCTTCGCCGAGGGCAACGCCAGCGTCGGCAAGCCCTCGCGACCTGATTTCCTGCTGTCCCATGGGGAACTGCTCGGCGCCTGTTCGGACCTGCGTGTGGTCGCCTACGAGGACGGTTTTTGCCAGCATCCGCCGCGCTTCGTGCAGCGCGTTACGGCGGTTCGCGCGCCTTCCGGGACGCTGCAGCCAAGCCGCCACCCGATTGACTGACTGGGTAGAATGCACGCTTCCCGATTTCGATTTGCAATGTGCCCATGAACCCACTTACCGGCAGCATCGTCGCGCTCGCCACCCCGATGCACGACGACGGCAGCGTCGACTACCCTGCGCTGCGCCGGCTGATTGACTGGCATATCGAACAAGGAACCGATTGTGTCGGCGTGGTCGGCACGACCGGCGAATCACCCACCGTCAGCGTGAGCGAGCACTGCGACATCATCCGTGTCGCAGTCGAGCAGTCCGGTGGCCGGGTACCGATCATGGCTGGCTGCGGCGCCAACTCGACCGCCGAAGCCATCGAGCTGACCCGCTTTGCCAAGGGTGTGGGAGCGGACTGCCATCTGCAAGTCGTCCCGTACTACAACAAGCCGACCCAGGAAGGCCAGTACCAGCACTTCAAGGCGATCGCCGAGGCGGTCGACCTGCCGATGGTGCTCTATAACGTTCCAGGGCGCAGCGTCGCCGACCTGGCGCACGAAACCGTGCTTCGCCTGAGCAGGGTACCGGGCATCATCGGCATCAAGGAAGCGACTGGCAATATCGAACGCGCGCAGTGGCTGATCCGCGATCTGCCCGAAGACTTTGCGGTCTACTCGGGCGACGACCCTACGGCGGTCGCGCTGATGCTGTGCGGCGGCCAGGGCAACGTGAGCGTGACAGCGAATATCGCGCCGCGCCTGATGCATGAGCTATGTGCTGCGGCGATCGCCGGTAACGCCCGGCGGGCGATGGAAATTCAGTTGCAACTGATGCCGGTGCACAAGCAGTTGTTCGTGCAGGCCAATCCGATCCCGCTTAAGTGGGCCATGCAGCGCATGGGCCTGTGCGGCGGCGCCATGCGCCTGCCGATGACACCGCTGGAGCCGGCCTACCAGGCGGCTCTTGAAGCTGCCCTGGCGTCTGCCGGCCTGGTCTGACCACCTACTCAACGAAGGACAACCTGGTGATCCCCTTTAAAAGACTGGCACTGCTGGGCATGGCGCTGGCCCTCAACGGCTGCTCGGTGCTCGAAAGCGACAAAGTGGACTACAAGAGCACGGCGAAGGCGCCGTCGCTGCTAGTCCCGCCCGACCTGACCCAGCTCTCGCGCGACAACCGCTATGCCATAGCGGGCGGGGCGGTCACAGCCTCCTCCTACCAGTCGGGCCTGGCCACGGCCGCCGCACCCGTGGCCGCTGCGGCGATATCGGATATCCGGGTCGAACGGCTGGGCAACCAACGCTGGCTGGTCGTCAAACGCCCGGCACAGCAGCTGTGGGATCCGATCAAGGATTTCTGGCAGGAGAGCGGTTTTGTTCTGACGCTCGACCAGAGCAACCTCGGAATCATGGAAACCGACTGGGCCGAAAATCGGGCCAAGATTCCGATGGATTACATCCGCAGCGCGCTGGGAAAATTGCTGGACTCCCTGTACGCAACGGCGGAGCGCGACCGATTCAGGACCCGGCTGGAGCGGACCCCCTCAGGCGATACCGAAATCTATATCAGCCACCGCGGCATGGTCGAGGTATTCACTGCGGTAGGCGCAAAGGACAGCGGCTCGACCGTATGGCAACCGCGCCCCGCCGATGCCGAACTGGAGGCCGAGTTCCTGCGCAGGCTGATGCTCAAGCTCGGCGCAGCGAGCGAGCAGGTGAAGGCGGTGGCGGCGGCAAGCGCGGCCAAGCCGGTCTCACGCGAATCGAGCATCAACGGCAAGCCGGTAGTCCTGATCGACGAAGACTTCGACCGCGCATGGCGACGGGTGGGTCTTTCGCTGGACCGCACCGGCTTTACCGTTGAAGACCGCGACCGCAGCCAGGGAACCTATTTTGTCCGCTATGTGGAGCCCAGCCGAACCCGGGCCGACGTCGGGCTTTTCACGAAGATTTTTGGCGACTCGTCCAAAGGGCCGGAGCCGTTGAAATACCGGATCGTGCTGCGTAGCGACAAAGACACGACCGTCGTTTCGATACTCGACGCCAGCGGCGCCCCCGATAACTCGCCCAACGCGCAGCGCATCGTCAGCGTCATCGTCAACGATCTGAAGTAGCGCCCTCGCCGCTTCGATGTTGCGATTCAGGAGCCTGGGCAGCGGCAGCTCAGGTAACGCCACCGTTGTGGAAGCAACCCAGGGAAGCCGGAGCACGCGGCTGCTGGTCGATTGCGGTCTGGGTCTGAAGCAGTTGGGGTTTCGGCTCGCCCGTGCGGACATCAACGCCAGCCAGATCGACGCCATCTTCATCACCCACGAGCATGGCGACCATATCGGCTGCGCGCGCGCGTTCGCGCTGCGCGAACGCGTTCCGGTCTGGATGAGCGCCGGCACCTACGCTGCCATCGGAAGTCCGGATTTCGACGGCCTGCTCCAGCTTGCCAGCGACGGGACCCGCATCGAACTCGACGCACTGGAGATTGCGCCGTTCACGGTACCGCACGATGCACGCGAACCGCTGCAGCTGCGTTGTTCGGACGGCGACGCGAGTCTTGCCATATTGACTGACCTGGGCCACGCCAGCGCCCATGTGCTGGAGCAACTCGCGTTGTGCAACGCGATGCTGCTCGAGTGCAACCACGACTCAGACCTGCTTGCTGCGTCGGCCTATCCCGCGTTCCTCAAGCAGCGTGTTGGGGGTATGCACGGCCACCTGTGCAACCAAGACGCCGGTGCTATCGCGGCGGCGCTGCAGCATCCGGGGCTGCGCACCGTCGTGGCAGCGCACCTGAGCGTGCACAACAACCGGCCGGAACTGGCCCGCGCCGCGCTGGCCATGGCGCTGGGCTGCGCACCGGGAGACATTGCGGTCGCCGACCCCCAACTCGGAACCTGCTGGACAGCGGTATGAGGCCCGCCGGGGCAAAAAAAAGCCACCAAACGGTGGCTCTTTGACGATGGCGACAAGCGCCACGCCGCTATCAGGGCTTCTTGACTTCCGAAGCTGCGCCGGAAGCGGCAGGCGCTGCGGCAGCGGCTGGCGCAGCAGAAGCGGCGTCGGATGCAGCAGGAGCCGCTGCAGGTGCGGCAGCAGCGGGTGCTGCGGCGGGTGCAGGCTTCTCTTCCTTTTTGCCACAGGCAACCAGAGCAGCAGCAGCGATGATGGCGGCGAGAACGAGCGTCTTGTTCATAATAAATACACCTATTGATTAAGTTATTGGAAATGCGTTTCGGTATCTGCCGGCGCCCTAGCAGGAGCCCGCCAAGGAAGAAAGGTTCTTTCCACCCAGCCGCTGATTATACAAAATATTACAACCCCATACGGGAAAACCCTATCCGCAGGCGCTGAAGGCACCTCGACAGGCGGCACCAGCAGGCGCACCGCAAGCCTCAGTCGGAACCGATCCAGCCCGCCGCGCACCAGTCTTGCAGCAACCCGCGCGCCTGCCCACTGCAGCGCGCGACGTCGGCGGCGCCCAGCGCCCGTTCGTCCGCCAGTCGGCGCATCAGCGCAGCGTCGCGGCCGCTAGCGCAGTAGCTTTCCCCATTGATGTACACATGGCTCGCGTCATACAACATCCGGGTTCTACGGTCCAGTCGCACCGAATGCAGTCGCACCGGGACCCTGCAGGACTCAAAGCAGACTTGTGCCTTGGGTTCGCTCAGGTATTCACCCAGCGCACGATCGAGCAGCACCGGATTTTCCAGTGCGCTTCGCAACGCGCTGCTGGCAAAGTCGGACAGCGCCGTCGGAATCTGCGCCGCGCAAACCGATGCCGACTGGCCGGCGTCGCGGTACATCGCGGCTCCCAGGGCTTCGGGGGCGTCCTGCGCCAAGCGCTGCAGTAACTCGGCGGCGAGTTCCCCGCGCGCAGGCGCGCGAAAACCAATCGAATAAGTCATGCACGCACCCACAGCGACGCCTTCGTGCGCATAGCGCGGCGGCAGGTAAAGCATGTCGCCGGGTTCGAGTTCAAACTCCTGCTCGTACTCGAAGTGCCGAAGTATCTTGAGCGGCGCCGCTGGCTCTAGGCTGAGATCGCGCTGACGGCCAATGCGCCAGCGACGCCGTCCGCTGGCCTGCAGCAAAAACACATCGTAGCTGTCGAAGTGCGGGCCGACGCCGCCGCCGTCCGACGCGTAGCTGACCATCACGTCGTCGAGCCTGGCGTCGGGAATGAAACGAAACCGCCCCAGCAGCGCGTGGACCGCATCCGCGTGCAGGTCAAGGCCCTGGACCAGCAGCGTCCAGCAAGGCCGGGTCAATGCCGGCAAGGATCGCCGCGGGAACGGCCCGTGGCGCAACTTCCAGCCGCCGTCGCTGTCGGCGACAACCAGTCGGGATTCAACCTGCTCCAGCGCGGCGAGCGCAAACAGCGCCGTGCGGTCCACCGGCGGCTTGAAGCCGGCGATCGCCTGGCGGACCAGTAAGGGCTTCTTCTGCCAATGCTGACGCATGAATTGTTGCGGGCTCAGTCCCCCGAGCAGTGGCAGATGTTGATGCATATCCATCGATCGTTCCAATCAGCGTTTCGCCGGCATTGCGCCAAACTGCGACAATTCTCCTATGGAAATAACACCGCAATGCGTCGTCGCCCTGACCTGGACCCTGAAAGACACGCTGGGCGAAGAACTCGACGTACTGGAACAACCGGTCGAGTTCTTGGTCGGCGGCGATGACCTGTTCGACAAGATAGAGCAGGCGCTGCAAGGGCACGAGAAGGGGGCGCGCATCGACCTGCATCTGGAGCCTGAAGAGGCCTTTGGCGACTTCAACGACAAGCTGATCTTCTTGGAGCCGCGCGCGCTGTTTGCAGCCGAAATCGAAGCCGGCATGAGCTTTGAAGGCCACGCCTTGCCGCAGGGTTGCAGCACCGACGCGCCCAAGGATGTTCTGTACACGGTCAGCGAGATCTATCCGGAGCATGTGGTGCTCGACGGCAACCATCCGCTATCCGGAATCGCATTGCGGCTGCGGCTGAAGGTCGAAGCCGTCCGTGAAGCCACCGAAGAAGAGATCGGGCGCGGCAGCGCAGGAACCGGCTTTTTCAAGGTGCAGGTCCAAACCCCAGGCGCGGGGCCTGCGGACAGCCTGCACTAAACCGGGCGCCTCAGGCCGCTAGTTCTTTCCGGTCGATCCGTAACCCCTTTCACCGCGCATGCTGGCGGGGAAATCATCGACCAAATTGAACTGCGCCTGCAGTACCGGGACAATCACCAACTGCGCAATACGGTCCATCGGCGCGATCGTGAAAGCCTGCGGGCTGCGGTTCCAGGCGCTGACCATCAGCTGCCCCTGGTAATCGCTGTCGATCAGGCCCACCAGGTTACCCAGCACGATGCCGTGCTTGTGACCGAGGCCGGAACGCGGCAGTATCAGCGCAGCATAGTTCGGATCGGCCAGATAGATCGCGATCCCGGTGGGCACCAGTTGCCACGCGTTGGGCGCCAGTTCCAGCGGCGCGTCCAGGCAGGCGCGCAGATCCAGCCCGGCGCTGCCTGGCGTCGCGTAGCAGGGCAACTGGCCCGCCAGTCGCGAATCGATGATCTTGAAGTCGACCCTCATGCTGCGACTCCCGGCGCGCCAGCACCCACCATCGTCGCGCAGACGTCCAGCAACCGGCGCGCCAGTTCGAGCTTGGGCGCACGCGCGAACTCCTGCACCCCATCAGCGCTCACCAACAGCAACGCGTTGTCGTCCTGGCCAAACGTCGCCGGGCCGATATTGCCAACCAGCAGCGGGACGCCCTTGCGCAGGCGCTTGGCCTGTGCGTTGGCGAGCAGGTCTTCGCTCTCGGCGGCAAAACCAACGCACAGCAGCGATCCGCTCTTGGCCCAATCCGAATGCGCGAGCGTGGCCAGGATATCCGGGTTCTCCACAAATTGCAGCTGCGGCGCAATGCCCGAACCATTCTTTTTGATTTTGTGCTCGGCGCTGTGCGCCGGCCGCCAGTCGGCCACTGCGGCGGTCGCAATGAACAAGCTGGCTTGCGCCGCATGCGCCATTGCCGCCGCATGCATTTCGCGCGCCGATCGCACATCGACCCGCGTCACGCCGCGCGGCGTCGACAGGGCGACCGGACCGGCCACCAGCGTCACTTCGGCACCGGCCTCGCGGGCTGCGCGTGCGATCGCAAAACCCATTTTTCCGCTGCTGAGATTGGTGATGCCGCGCACCGGATCGATCGCCTCGTAGGTCGGGCCCGCGGTCACCAGCACCCGTTGTCCTGCCAGACTTTTGGGCTGGAAGAAAGCAATCAGCTCGCACAGCAGGTCCTGCGGCTCAAGCATCCGTCCGTCGCCGGTTTCGCCACAGGCTTGCTCGCCGCTGCCCACGCCAAGCACCTGCGCGCCGTCGCGCTGCAGCTGTGCCGCGTTGCGCTGGGTTGCGGGGTGCGCCCACATTTCCCGGTTCATCGCCGGCGCCAGCAGCAAGCCGACCCGGTGCGCGGGTCGCGCGAGGCACAGCAGGCTCAGCAGATCGTCGGCAGCGCCGTGCGCGAGCCGGCTCATGAAGTCGGCACTGCAAGGCGCGATCAGGACCGCGTCGGCGTCCCGGCCCAGGTTGATATGCGCCATGCTGTTGGGCTGCCGTTCGTCCCACTGCGAGGTATAGACCGGCCGGTTACTGATCGCCTGCATGGTCAGCGGGGTGATGAAGCGTTCTGCCGCCGCACTCATGACCACCTGCACGCTTGCGCCCTGTTTGATCAGCAGGCGGCACAACTCCGCCGACTTGTAGCAGGCGATGCCGCCGGTCAGGCCCAGCACAATGTGTTTGTCGCGTAGTTCCATGCAATGTCGCTTCGTGGCGCCCAGATCGTCCGATGAAAATTACGGATGGCCGCAATGTAGCAGACGCCTATAATTCTTCTTTACCACCCAGTCGAACCCACAGGTTCGCCCCTGACATGACCAAATTTGTCTTCGTCACTGGCGGTGTCGTGTCCTCCCTTGGAAAGGGAATCGCGTCAGCCTCCCTCGCTGCGATCCTTGAATCGCGAGGCCTGACAGTCACCTTGATCAAGCTGGACCCCTACCTCAACGTGGATCCGGGAACCATGTCGCCGTTTCAGCACGGTGAAGTCTTTGTGACCGAAGATGGTGCCGAGACCGATCTGGACCTGGGCCATTACGAGCGCTTCGTCGAAACCCGCATGCGGCGCACCAACAACTTCACCACGGGGCAGATTTACAAGAGCGTGCTCGAGAAGGAGCGCCGGGGCGACTACCTCGGCAAGACGGTTCAGGTGATACCGCATGTCACCAACGAAATTCAGGAATTCATCCGGCGCGGCGCGCGCTTTGGCGACGCCGACGCGGTCGACGTGGCGATCGTCGAGATCGGCGGTACCGTGGGCGATATCGAGTCGCTGCCCTTCCTGGAGGCGGTGCGTCAGATGAGCCTCAAACTCGGCCCCAACAGCTCGGCCTTCGTGCACCTGAGCTATGTGCCATGGATCGCCGCCGCCGGCGAGCTCAAGACCAAGCCGACGCAGCACACGGCCAAACAGTTGCGCGAAATCGGTATTCAGGCTGATGCACTGGTATGCCGCGCCGACCGGCCCATACCGCAGGAAGAACGTTCCAAAATTTCGCTGTTTTCCAATGTGCCCGAATGGGGCGTTATTTCCATGTGGGACGTCGACACGATCTACAAGGTGCCGCGCATGCTGCACGAGCAGGGTCTGGACGGTCTGATATGCGACAAGCTGCGGCTGAACACGCCGCCGGCCAAGCTCGCGCGATGGGACAGCCTGGTCTATGAAATGGAGCACCCTGCGCGCGAGGTCAGCATTGCGATGGTCGGGAAATATGTCGACCTGAGCGACAGCTACAAATCGCTCAACGAGGCGCTGCGCCATGCCGGCATGAAAAACCATGCCCGGGTCAAGATCGACTACATCGATTCGGAAACCATCACGCCCGAGACCGTGGCACAGCTGGCGCGCTTCGATGCAGTGCTGGTTCCCGGTGGCTTTGGCAAGCGCGGAATCGAAGGCAAGATAGCCACCGCCCGCTTTGCGCGCGAAAACAGAATCCCCTACCTCGGCATCTGTCTGGGGATGCAGGTCGCGACCATCGAGTTCGCACGCCATGTGGCAGGATTGGCCGACGCCAACAGCACCGAATTCGAACCCGCGACGGCGCATCCGGTGATCGCGCTGATCACCGAATGGAAAGACGCCGATGGGACGATCAAGAACCGCAGCGAGAAATCCGACATGGGCGGCACCATGCGGCTGGGCGCGCAGAGCTCGGACGTGGTGCGCGGAACGCTGGCGCATGCCATCTACGGCGACGTGGTGACCGAGCGCCACCGCCACCGCTACGAGGCGAACGTGCACTACCTCGACACGCTGCGCGGCGCAGGCCTGGTGATTTCTGCGCTGACCCAGCGCGAGCAGTTGACCGAAATAGTGGAACTGCCAAACGACGTCCATCCCTGGTATGTGGGTGTTCAGTTTCACCCCGAGTTCAAATCGACGCCGTGGAACGGACACCCGCTGTTCAACGCCTTCATCGGCGCTGCGCTGGACCACCATGCTGCGGGCAACAACCTGAAGGCCGTGGCCTGATGCGTCTGTGCGGTTTCGCGGTGGGTCTGGAACAGCCGTTTTTCCTGATCGCCGGCCCCTGTGTCATCGAGTCCGAGCAGTTGCAGATGGACACCGCAGGAACGCTCAAGGACATCTGCGCGGAGCTGGGCGTTCCCTTCATCTTCAAGAGCAGCTTTGACAAGGCGAATCGCAGTTCCGGCGGAAGCTTTCGTGGACCCGGCATGCAAGCTGGACTCGACATTCTGGCCAAGGTGCGTCGCGAATTGCAGGTGCCGGTTTTGACAGACGTTCACAGCCAGGAGCAGATAGCCCCGGTGGCGGCGGTCGTCGACGTGCTGCAGACGCCCGCCTTCCTGTGCCGCCAGACTGACTTCATACGCGCCGTGGCGCAGTCGGGCAGGCCGGTCAACATCAAGAAGGGCCAGTTTCTCGCGCCTGGCGACATGAAGCATGTCATCGCCAAGGCGCGCGCCGCCGCTCAGGAAACGGGCCTTGAGCAGGACAATTTCATGGTCTGCGAGCGCGGCGCGAGCTTTGGCTACAACAATCTGGTGAGCGACATGCGATCGCTGGCGATCATGCGCGAGACCGGCGCGCCGGTGGTATTCGACGCGACGCATTCGGTGCAACTGCCCGGCGCAAGCGGCACGAGCAGCGGCGGCGATCGCACGATGGTACCGGTGCTCGCGCGCGCGGCGGTTGCGGCGGGCATTGCCGGACTTTTCCTGGAGACGCATCCGAACCCCGCGCAGGCGCTCAGCGACGGGCCCAACGCGGTGCCGCTGCACCACATGAAGGCCTTACTCGCGTCGCTGCTCGAACTCGACCGGGTGACCAAGCGACACGGCTTTTTGGAGCACTCTTTTGCAGCGACTCCATGAACTATGCATCGGCGGCAAGGGCCCCACGACCACTATGATGGCGCTCGGCTGTCCGGCCAGCAACATCGCGCTGCAACCGCTGCACTTGCGACAACCTGAAATTTTTGAAGGAAATAGATGAGCGCAATCGTTGATATCGTCGGTCGCGAAATTCTGGATTCGCGCGGCAACCCCACGGTCGAATGCGACGTGCTGCTCGAAAGTGGAACCATGGGCCGTGCAGCGGTTCCGTCGGGCGCCTCTACCGGATCACGCGAGGCCATCGAATTGCGTGACGGCGACATGAGCCGATACCTCGGCAAGGGCGTGCTCAAGGCGGTTGAGTTCATCAACACCGAAATCTCCGAAGCGGTGCTGGGTCTGGACGCTTGCGAGCAGGCCTTTTTGGACCGCACGCTGATAGACCTTGACGGCACCGAGAACAAATCGCGACTGGGCGCCAACGCAATGCTCGCGGTGTCGATGGCCGTCGCACGCGCCGCGGCAGAAGAGTCCGGCCTGCCGCTGTACCGGTATTTCGGCGGTATGGCGGCGACGCAGATGCCGGTGCCGATGATGAACGTCATCAACGGCGGTGCGCACGCAAACAACAACCTGGATCTGCAGGAGTTCATGATCATTCCGGTCGGCGCGCCGAGCTTTCGCGAGGCACTGCGCTACGGCGCCGAGGTCTTCCACGCGCTCAAGAAGATCCTGCACGACAGAGGGATCAGCGTCGCGGTCGGAGACGAAGGCGGCTTTGCGCCCAGTGTCGCCAACCATGAGGCGGCGATACAGATGATCCTGGAGGCGATCGCCGCCGCCGGCTTCGTCGCCGGGGAGCAGATCGCCATCGGGCTCGACTGCGCGGCCTCGGAGTTTCATGCCGACGGCAAGTATGTGCTGGCGGCCGAGGGGTTGTCGCTGTCGGCACAGGAGTGGACCGAGATGCTCGCCGGCTGGGTCGACAAGTACCCGATCATCAGCATCGAAGACGGCATGGCCGAGGCCGACTGGGACGGCTGGAAGCTGCTCACCGAGCGCCTTGGCAAGAAGGTGCAGATCGTTGGCGACGACTTGTTCGTCACCAACACCAAGATACTGCAGGAGGGAATCAGCAAGGGGATCGCCAATTCGATCCTCATCAAGATCAACCAGATCGGCACGCTGAGCGAAACCTTTGCAGCGATTGAAATGGCCAAGCGCGCCGGCTACACCGCCGTCATAAGCCACCGCTCGGGCGAGACCGAAGACTGCACCATCGCTGACATCGCGGTGGGCACCAACGCCGGCCAGATCAAGACCGGGTCCCTCAGCCGTTCGGACCGGATGGCCAAGTACAACCAGTTGCTGCGCATTGAGGAGGATCTGGGCGACGTCGCCACCTACCCGGGTCGCGCGGCTTTCTACAACCTGCGCTAACGCGAGGCCCTAACGCCCGCACCGCTCCGAAGCCACCCAGGCCCATGCGCAACCGCCTCGTTCCCCTGGCACTGGCCACGCTGCTGCTGATCCTGCATGCGCAGCTCTGGGTGGGTCGCGGCAGCATTCCGAACGTGGCGGCACTGTCGCAGCAGCTTGAAATCCAAAAGGGCCGCAACGAACGCGCGCGCCAGGCCAACGAGCGGCTGGCGGCCGAGGTCCGCGACCTCAAGGAAGGGCTGGAAATGGTCGAGGAAAAAGCCCGCTTCGAACTGGGTATGGTCCGACCCAACGAGATACTGGTTCAGATCACCAAGTAGGCCATGGGGCGAGCCACATCGCCAGTGCCGCCTACTGGGCGCTTGAAGTTCCGCCCGCTGCCAAAGGGTTGAACAGCTGCGCCGCATCGATCGCATCGTAGCGGTACTGGGCGCCGCAGAACTCACAAGCCACCTCGATTTCACCGCGCTCGGCGATGATACTTTGGGCCTCTTCCTGGCCCAGTCCGACGAGCATGGCGCCGACGCGCTGGGCGCTGCAGCTGCAGGCAAAGCGTGGGGCTGCGTCCCCCGTCAACGCTTCGAAACGGGTCAAGCGCTCTTGCCAAAAAAGCCTTCGAAGCAGCGTATCGACGTCCAGACCCAGCAACTCGTCGCGCTTGAGGCTGGCCGCCAGCATGGCGATGCGGTTGTAGTGCTCGTTGAGCCCGATCTGATCTTCGTCGGCCATGCTGCGCATGCCGCCAGCCAGATTCCCAGCGCCTTGCATCGGCAGGCGCTGGATCAGCAACCCGGCGGCGACCTGGTCGTCGGCTGCGAGCACCAGCGTGGTGTCGAGCTGTTCGCTTTGCAGCATGTAGTGCTGCACCACCTCGCTGAGTCTTTCCAGCTTTTCGCCGCGGTCGCCACACAGGGGCACCACGCCCTGGTAGGGCTGCTGGCCGGGAAAGCGGCGCCCGGGGTCCAGCGTGATCGCGCAGCGACCCAGATTGTCACGATTGACCATGTCGCTCAGGCTGGCCCCGGCGTCGATCGCGCCGACTACCGTCGCCGTCGCGCGCAATGAAAGATCGGACTGCACCTCGACAACGGCGAGCTTGACCGGACCATCTCCGAAGATCTGCATCACCAGCGCGCCTTCGAACTTGATGTTCGACTGCATCAGCGTCGCTGCGGCCAGCAACTCCCCGAGCATCTGCTGCACCGCAGGCGCATAGGCGCCTGCGGTCGTGTTGGCAGCGCGCCGGCGCAGTATCTCGGTCCAGGCGCTGGTCAGCCGCACGACGATGCCGCGCACCGGCAAGCCATCGAAGATGAATTTGTGCAGTTCAGACAAGTGCAATCCCGAATCCGGTCGCAGCGACCGGCCCGGCTTGGGTCATGCGAGCTTCTTCAAGCCGGATTTGAAGCGCATGGCGTTATCCACGTAGTGCTGCGCAACCGGCAGCAGGCCCAAACGCTGCTCGTCCGAAAGCGCCCGCACGGCCTTGGCAGGACTGCCCATGATCATCGAGCCATCGGCAAACTCCTTGCCCTCGGTGACCAGCGAGCCGGCGCCGACCAGGCAGCCCTTTCCGATCCTGGCGCCGTTGAGGATGATCGCCCCCATGCCAATCAGGCTGCCGTCGCCAATGGTGCAGCCATGGAGCATCACCATGTGGCCGATCGTCACGTCGTCGCCGAGCGTCAACGGGACCCCCACGTCGCTATGCAGCACGCTGCCGTCCTGGATATTGGTCCGCCGCCCGATACGCACGGCCTCGTTATCTCCGCGCACAACGGCACCAAACCAGACACTGGCGCCGTCGCCGAGCTCCACATTTCCGATCACCTGCGCGCTGTCCGCAACCCAAGCCGAAGCGCCCAGTCGCGGCGCGACACCGTCGAGTTCAAAAACCGCCATACCCGTTTCTCCTGTTGGACCATTGTAAAAGCCAGCCTTCAGCGCGCCTACGCGCGCGGATGGTGGCGGGCGTGCAT
>Ga0214919_10008876_pt1 | contig 13098 bp, 11 predicted proteins | sample LL1503_MetaG_FD_177994 | JGI IMG/M metagenome (GOLD analysis project Ga0214919, IMG submission 177994) | Freshwater microbial communities from Lake Lanier, Atlanta, Georgia, United States - LL-1503 | ecosystem: Environmental > Aquatic > Freshwater > Lake | place: USA: Georgia | collected...
TGTTTCCAGGAATAGTGACAATAGTTTTACCAAACCCATTTGAAGCAGTCACCCCATCACCTTGAAAATCTAAAACAGATTGTGGCGGTAGGCTTACTCCTTCTTCCTGGATTGTATTGTAAGAAACTATGTCGTGGTTATCAATTTTTTGCCACATCGAACTAGCCCCCTCAAAAATAGCCCAGTCACCTATTTGCCAGTCTGTAACCCCATCGAGGTTGGTTGTCCCTGCAACTGAAACAATATAGTATTCACCAGCTACACCGACACCGCTTTGTAAAAATGGATTGTTAGTATTTGCGTTCCAGGAACCCTTGAAGGTCAGTCCACTTTGAAACAAGTTTACACTACCAGAGAAACCGAAATTAGACATAGGCTATTTATTAAGCACCCCAGGTGCGAATTTCGAAGGTAATAATAGCGCGAAGCCTACCATCTCCTTGAACAAGGTCTTTGAAGTTATTAGTGCTTAAGTAAATTGTTTTACCATTCTGTAAAATTTTAAAAGCACTAATTGAAGGTACGAGTTGTAAAACTTGAACATTACTATCTACTATACACAATGAGTCTTGGCTATTTTCTAAAACCTTCAAGTCAATTTGAGCAAAATAACCACCATATAAAATCATGTAAGATGTTGATATATCAAATTTGTAGTCAAGGCTTCCATGAGAGTATTCAAAAATAATATTTGAAACGACATAGTATGTACCTGGATCGGGATTGGGTAAAAGTGATATTGGACTTGAACCCATAGACAAAATTTCATTTTTGTCTATATTTCTTATTTCGGTAATCTGGTTACCAGAATTACCAGCCCCAGCCGAAGAAAATCCAAAGTCCATCATTTCCCAATTAAAGCCAAAGTACCAGTAGTTGCTATATCAAATGTCCCCAATGGGTTTATACCATCACTAGATATTGTTACTGACTGACCTACAACCAGATTGATTACATTCGAAGCAACCGCCCCAGCAAGTCCAGAACCTTTGATAGTTCCGGTCCCTGCGGTTAAAGTCATTGATAGAATAGTGAGTTGAAAGGAAGGATCTATGGTAAGTGCCTCGTTATTCAGTTCTCTAGTCCAGATAGCTTGTTTAATATTATTCATGTTCAATGGTGTTTAATGAATAAGCGTCACATTGAGTATGCTTTCTAGCGCAGGATCCAAGGACACCTATTATTGCGCAAAGTATTAAAAACCGCTTCATACTATTTCTTTTTTATGTACGCGATTGTCAAACCAATTGTAGCCAAGGCAAATAAATAAGTTGCCATCTTCCAAGTATTTGCTTTTTTGCAGTTGTCACACTCAGTAGATACCGAACCTTTAATGTCAAAATTAAATGGCTTCCCTAACTGGTCGAAAGGTATAGTAACCATCTTATTTGCGTTGGTTCCAGATAAAACCTTTGCGGTTATAAATTTACCATCAACTTGGGGAACTGGTATTGTAGCCCCATTAGGCAACCTAGTACTAGTCATTGGAATTTCCAAGGAGTATTTTCCTTCTGCGTCTGTTACGGAAGATAGGTTTTTAGCGGTAATGTTACCATCTGCATCGGAGATATAAACTTTTGCGCTTTGTCCGTTTGGTGCTTTGCTATTTGTGTCAATCACTTGACCTACGATTTTTGCCATGTTTTATGCGTTTGTTACTGGTATTGTGTCTTTGTGGTCTGTAAGAATAATGTCGAGTAAGCCATTTTTACCCATGATTTTGGCGATATAGTCTTTACCAATAGTACTGGTCACCGCCTTATGGAGTTCAGCAGAATTTTTATATTGACCGGATCTAGATAGTTTAGCGTCTGCGCTATTTTCACCTCGGTTGTAGTGCAATATCATTCGGTCAAGGTTTACCTTTCCATCGGTGGTTCCCCATTCCGGGCTAGTTTTTTTACCCCCAACGATACTATCAGCGTATTGTCCCAAATACATAGAACCTACCAAAATGTTGAAACTAGGATCCATAGCATCCGTTTGAGTAATAGCCCGGCTTATTTTACCATCTTTATAGGTAAAACCTAATCTTTTTCCTATTGAAATAAGTGCGTCCGTTTCTTCCGTTGACATTCGACCAAGGTCAAATTCTCGTTTAATTACCGCATCAGCATAACCAGGTTTATACGACCATTGCATAAGTCCAATAGTCGTTCCACCGCCACCGATAGCCTTCGGGTTACCACCGCTTTCGACATAGATAAATGCGACTAACATTGCTGGTGGTATGCGAGAAGTACGCGAATACTTATCAATGAAGGTTTTATACTTTGTGTAAATTTCTAGAAGCTTGTCGCTAATTTGCTTACGGACATACAATTTTCCATTCGTGTCGGTTTTTAACCAACTTGCTGGAGCATTGATACCAGAAGCAGGAATAAGGATTGTAGTTTCAGCCATGATTTATGCAGTTAATGAGAATAGCGTACCGCCTTCCCCCATGATGATATTTAGTGCGTCACCAACCCATCCCCCATTGGGGTTTATGATGTTCCCGGAAGCCATTTTATTTTCTGGCTTAGGAAGTTTGTCTTTATTTTTCTGGAGTGTAAAGTCGGCTTTCCAGTCCTCGCGTTGCATGAAAGCATTACCACCATTCCAGTTTAACGCTTTGCCCTGGTAAGGCAAGAACATTGTAATAATTACTTTATCCAAAGGGCTATTTGTTACCGCAGAGAATTTGTCCCAAAGTTGACCGATCCAGATTGTACCAATAGCAATAGAAACTTTTGGGTTCAATAAATTGATGGGGTTTATTTTGTCGCTTATTTTGTCAAGACCGACATTGTAATCTGAAGACCAATGTTCATTAAAACCTTTACGCCCCTTATCATCCGAAAGGTAACTTGCCAGAACTGGATCTGCGTTTCGTAGGTACGAAAGTTCCGCAGTTGACATTCTACGCTTGTCACCGCCAACCATTTCATGACAAAGAACGATTTTTGCAATTTTATTTGAAAGGGCAAAGTAACCAGAACGCACTAATGGTTCAAATGTGCTAGGTAAGGCTGGGTTAAGATCCCTAGTTTGGTAAACACCATTATTAACACCATTAGAAAGCCCCATTACAAATGAGTATATAAGTTCTTCTGGAACATTGCTCATTGAAGCACATTCCTTAACAATAGAACCAATGGTATCTTTAAGTCCAGTAAGTTTGGTTTTGATAGTAGCGTAATTTTGCTGACCAACCCCAGGCAGATTTTTGTTAGGTACTTGTAGGTTAAATGTAGCCATGTTTAAGCATTTGGGTTTCTGGTAATAACAATTTTTCGGTCATTCTTTTGAGCGTCACCAGATCGGTTTCGCACCCATCGAACGATGAAGTAAGCACCAACACCAACTGCAACCAGTCCAGCAATGATCCAAGGTAAATTTTTCTTATTCATGTGTATATTTTTTCTGTAATCTAATTAACAAATGTAAACCTTATGAATTGAATTACGGACAAGTGAACAATTTAATAGGTTTTTAGGCGTAATTTTGGTAAAATTGCACAGATAAATATTCAAAATATGAGTAAGGTAAAAGAAACTTCCGTAGGCTATAAAGGTGGCTTATTTGATGGCCCAAGTCATGACGAAGGTGGTATTCCTGCAATAGTAACAGATACCGATACACCTATCGAGGTCGAAGGGAACGAAGCATTGATAAACGCTGAAGCAACCGCCCTACATTGGAAGGAACTTTCAGAGATAAACCAGAGCGCAGGAAACGGAGTTCCAATTCCACCGCCTAGCCAAACACCTACCCAAACTAGCACACCAAACCAGGATCCAACACCAGTAATCTTAACCGATACTGGAGTTCCAATTAAAGTAAAAACCGGTCAAGCCATAATTAACAAATCGGCAACAAAAAAACATTGGAAGGAACTTTCAGAGATAAACCAGAGCGCAGGAAATGGAGTAGCAATACCAAACCCAGCCGATGTATCGACTGAAATTAGACAAAAACTTGAACAAGGCGGTAAATTAACTGGTAAGGACAGAAAGGCTATTTTCACAAAGTGGAAGCGACTTGTAAATATGACTGGTACTGAATTAGAAAAGTATTACAATTCTGCCGATGGTGAAACTTCTGGCTTAACTCAAAAAGAAGCAGATAAGCAAGGTATTGATAGTGGACGCGAAAGCGCACGAATGATAATCAAAATGAAACGCACCAAAGTAGGTGAATGGACTGATGATATGTGGCGTTGGGCTGGTAAGCAAATTTCATTCATTTCACGAATGAGGGGAGTTCAAGGTAAATTTTACGAGAAGGGACGCAAAAAAACTCGAAAACTAAAAGCACTATTGATCTGGGGACACAACCCTATGAAATATAAAGGATCAGATACGGACTTTCATGATGGTGGCGTTACTGCGGACAAGTTCTTTGAAGATACCGAAGGACATAAAGCAACACCCCAAGATAAAAAAGTTGAACGCCCTTACCGAGTTCGCTTCCATCTTGGCGCAGGGCAAAACTTTATGAAATGGAAGGTCGAAAATACTAAAACCAAAAATGTCAAGTTTTTTGAACCAGAAACAACGACAATTCACATGATCGACTGCCGACTGGTAAATAGCGAAGCCACTGCGACAAAAATATTCAAAGGTGAAATAAGCAAAACACCGATAGCGTGGGTAGAATGTGTGTCTGTCGATATTGAAGCAGATGAAAGCGACATTTCACCAGATGATCGATTGGCGTACAACCCAAGGAAGTCACCTAACTGGAATGATGTCGATGGTGACAACCTAGACAATTATATTTTTGATGAGTTGGTTACAGACAAAAGGAGCGTTTATTTTGATGCTCCAGATGGAAGGACTTATCGAGTAGGCGGTTTAACTGATCCAGACGAATTTCATTTAGGTGGTGGTTCTACTGATGACATTCGTTTTGATGATGGTGGTACTTTAGAGTTCAAGGCGTGGTTCGGAAATAGCAAGGTGGTTGACAAATATGGAAAACCAATAGTATGTTATCATGGAAGCCCAGATTTAAGGGGATTAAAAGAAGACTACATTTTCAAAACTATAAACGAAAAGTATGGTTCCGATGATAAAGAAAGGGCTTACTTTTTTACGGACAATTACCGAATGGCAAGGTCTTATGCAGATCCGCACCGAGCGTTTGATTATCAAAACGCTGAAGAAGGTACAATATCGGTATATTTAAGTTTACAGAACCCTTTAATAATAGACGCTCATAATCAAGTTTGGCGCAAATTTGAAACTGAAATAGATGGCGAAAAAATAATTGGAACTAGACAACTTATTCAGTTATCACGAATAAATGGTTACGATGGTGTTATAGTTAAAAATGTAAGAGATTATTACAATAACAATGACAAAATGAAATCTGGTGGTAATGTGTATGTAACCTTTGAACCAACTCAGATAAAACTAGCCGATGGATCTAACACTACCTTTGACCAAAACAACCCGGACATTCGTTTTGACGAAGGCGGTTTAATTGCTCCGAATGGTAAGCCGAGTAATTTAACGCATGAGCAATACCATCTAGTTCGCTCCCCAGAGTTCAAGGCTTGGTTCGGGGACTGGGAAAATGATCCAAAGGAATACGATTTATTGGACGAGAACGATGAACCAAAGGTATGGTATCATACTGGCGGTGACTGGACTACATTAAACGATGGTGGTAAAAGTGGTAAGGGCAAAATGATGTTTTCACCTACTATGCAAAGTATGGCTTATGCAAATGAATCAAAAGATAATACGACCAGACCATTTTTTATCAAGTGCGACTATATTTATAACTTACCCTATGAAAATAGAGATAAACCAGCCTTCTACAAATGGAACAATAAAAAAATGAACCCTATTTGGTTCGTTAATGCTTATGGTGGTTTTATAGTTGTAAGGCAGTCAAACCAGATAAAACTAGCCGATGGTTCTAACACTACCTTTGACACGAACAATCCGGACATACGCTATGACCAAGGCGGTGAATTGATTAAACGAGCTGATGGAAGTTACTCCCGAAGGGGCTTATGGGATAACATAAGAGATAACGCTGGAAGCGGTAAAAAACCAACAAAAGAAATGCTGGAACAAGAAGCCAAAATAAAAAGCCAGGATCCACATTTTGACGAAGGCGGTAAAATTGACAAAGCCCTTAACGATCTCCACTACGCAGGAAGCGTAAAATACTACATGGAACCAGAATTTTCAAGTGAAGCTTACGACTTTCCAGACCATGGAACTCCAAACTCTTTTGTAAAAACCATTGGAGAAGGTAAAAACTATAAATCTATTGACATTGTTGCCTACGATCAAAAAGGTGAAAAAGTTGGTTTATTCAGTATTGCTACCGAGGGAACCGATGGAAACACACCGGGTGCTTTTAAGATTACAACGGATCCAGAAAAATCACGCCAGGGCTGGGGAATGAAACTACTAGACGAAGCCCACCGCCAAGGAATAGATATAATTGGTAACATTAAAAAGAACCGCTTTTCACATTCTGGTCGTAGCTTATTGAGAAAATGGCTGGAAGCCCAAAAAAATAACATCGATAAGTACGACCTTGGCGGTCAAATTCAGTCGTTAAAGAACTCACTACAATACCTACAAGGTGACCAATTTACCCAGATGGAAGCCTACATTAGAACGCTGGTAGAAAAGCAAGGAATCGAAGATATGTCGCAAAATAGCGCAGACGAACCAACACTCCCACCGGGTGAGTTTGATATCGACAAAAAGATAGTGAAATTGAAGGAAAAATATGTAATGGAAGTTGATACGCTACTCGATGGAAGCACCATTGAGGATAAGCGACAAAACATTTTAAACTGGATCCATGATAAGTCAAAAAATGTAAAGGTCATAATTGCTTTTTCTGGTGGTAAAGATTCCGTAGCAATGGTTCTGCAATGTCTGTTTAAGTGGAAAATACCTAAAGACCAGATCGAACTTTGGCACCATGAAGTCGATGGAATGGGTGAGAACCTATTTGACTGGAAATGTACGCCAAGCTATTGTAAAGCCTTTGCCAAAGCGTTTGGTCTTAAATTACTATTCAGTTATGCCAAAGGTGGTATATTGCGTGAAATGTACAAGACAAACGAACTTAAGCAACCTATATATTTCCAGGAAGCCCCAGATGGTGAATTTAGTGTTGCGATACCAGATCCTAACGCAGAACCTAGAACCAGAAGAATGTTCCCGGCAGTTTCAACAAACTTGACAACTCGTTGGTGCAGTTCAGTTGCTAAAATCGATGTAATGAGTAGGGCAATTACAAATAGCCCTCGATTCGACAACGCCAATATAGTTATCATGACTGGTGAGCGAAGGGCTGAAAGCCGACCGAGGGCAGGATATAATGAAATTGAAAAATACAAGTCTTGCAGTCGTAATAGACAAGCAATAACATGGCGAAGCATAATCGACATGACCGAAGCCGAAATCTGGGACTTGTACAAAAAACATAAGATTCAACCGCACCCATGCTATGAGTTGGGTTGGGGGCGTTGCAGTTGTCAACTTTGTATTTTCGGACAAAATGATGCATGGGCTAGTATTAATGAAATTAGTCCAGAGAAGGTCGAGCGCATAGCCGAAATCGAAAAAGACCTAAATTACGATCTGTATAACGAACATGAGAAACTATCTGCAAACCCAAAAGTTTATTGGCAAAGTGGCCCGAATGAAGGAAAGGAACGCTACTCCAAAGGTCGTAGATTAAATGGTATATATGAAGCCAGAGTTGACAAAGGTAAGTCCATGATTGACAAAGAAAAGTTGAAAAGATGGGGCGCAGAAGCCCTAGGCGAATTTATTTCACCGATATTTGTAGAAAAATGGGAACTCCCAGCCGGGGCGTTTAGTACAGAACAAAGTGGAGCGAACTAATGAACTACATTGAAACCCTAAAATCTAAAGGTTACAACTTGACTAACCTTCCTGCCGATGTTAAAGAATCGGTGGACTTTTTATTGGCGAATACGAACATTCGGAATAGCAAAATGGAAGCTTTGGACTATGTGACATTTTTGGCTATCAAAGAAACGCAACCTACAAACTACCTTCTGGAAGAACTAAACGCATTTTCGCAGGACGAAGATCTAGACACGAACAATGGTTTTAATACCATCTTCAAGTCCGACCAGGATCCTTTATTCAAACGAGGTGGAACTATTGAGCAAAAGACAAACCAGACCTTTGAGAATGATAAGTTACAAGTACGAATAATAGGCGGTGACGATGTGTATTACAAACCAGTTGACGAACATTGGGAAACTTTAACTCCAGAGGAAACCGCACAACTTAAATATGGTGCAAAACACGAACTTGAACACTCACACACTATTGGTTCTTTTGTTCGAGAGGGCGTTCCTATTAAAATTGTCGCTACTTTTATTGCTTGGGATCACATTTTGGAAAATTTATACTACTATAAGGAACTAGACAAAGCCCTTCCAGAAACGCAAAAGTTTGGGAAGGGTGACCTGCTTGATCCTATTCGTAACACCTACGCTACCAGAAAGTATCTTACTGAAAAATACCCATACAAATTGATGGATTATAGTACGCTACTTCGTGAAGCCAGAAATTTAGCCAATAAGGAACTAGAATCATTGCCAACTAGCGTTCAAATGCAGGAAGGTATTACTAGAAAATTGAATCAGAAATACGAGAATATGCTTCGTGAAAAACAAGGCGGTATTCATTCTAAATTCGGGGGCTACAAAGTATATTTTCGCTTGGGATATCCAAAGCACACGCACGATGATAACAAAAAAATTCAAAATTCAGTCGGCTGGAACGCTTATACTGGTACTGAAATTTTTGAGAAGGGTGTAAGTGTTTTTGAAGGAGAATATATGCCAGACATACATAAGATAGTTTTGGACGAATTAAATTCCAAAGAGGAATTAAGTTTAGGTTACGCATTTGATTACGGAAGACCTATTTATCTGGTCGAGGGCAAAGAAACTGGTCGTAGGGGTGCTGATGGTGAACCGCTACTTGAAGCCGAAAGTCTTGAGGTAATTGGTGAATTGTCATTGGTAGATTTTGACAACGAACTATTTGATTACGCTAAAAGTTTTTACAGAAAAAAGAAAAAAGAAATATGACACAAATTAAACTAAGCCAACAAGCAAAAATTCTGATTCCATTTGCTCAATTAAAACTTGTTGAGCATAACCCAGAACTCAATGATGTTCGTGAAAACTTAAACACGATTATATCGACTATTGCTGGATTCAGAGAAACTGAAAATGTAAAGGACAAAATTATAGACCTTCACTATTTTTCACCTAGTATGGACTGGTACATAGTGGAGTTCGACAAAGATACGATGGAGTTTTTCGGCTATGTCAACACCGGCTATGGTGCTGAATTGGGCTATACCAGTGTAACTGAGATCTTAGAAAACAGAGAAATAGAACTTGATCTATACTTTGAACCAACGCCATGGAGCGCAGTTCAAGGACATTCTGGTAAGGCTTATGCCGATGAAAACATGGAAGATAATAAAGTCATTGAACCAAACACCCCAGAAGAATTTGATGAAGCAATTTTCCAAGCCCTTGACGAAATGACTTATGGCAACAAGACCAATTTTTGGGAACAAGATATTGAAGGTATATTGATGGGATCCCCAGAAAATAAAAAAACCGAAGCAAAGCGACTTTTAGCATTGTACAAAAAAAGAACCCAGGGCGGTGTTTCATTCAGTATAAAAGACTACAAAAACGCTTATGAACTTAATAAGGCTATTGAAAAATGGATTGACACAAACATAGGTAGTTTAGAAAATGTAAGTAATCGTAATTATTCGTATGAGGAAAAAATGTTTTTGAAGGCTTATTCTGGCTATGGTGGGCTTGATAAATATGGTTCTACCGGGGTTGGCGGTTTATTTGAGTACTATACTCCAATAGAGGTTATAAAAGCCATGTGGGGACTAGCGTACAAGTATGGTTACAAAAGTAATGGTAGCGTACTAGAGCCTAGCGTTGGAACTGGTGAATTTTTACAATTTGCCGAGCAAAACACACATAAAGTGGCTTATGAAATCAGCAAGTATTCAGCAATTATTTGTAAGGTGCTTTACCCAACTACTGATGTTCGTTTGATGCCCTTTGAAAAAATATTTATTGAAAAAAACTTTACCATCAAGTCCAAAACAGACCGACTACAAAAGTTTGATCTGGTAATTGGGAATTGTCCTTATGGGGACTTTTCTAAACTGGATCCTGCGGCTTCCAGATACTTATTAGGTATGGGCGAAAAAGATTTTACAAAGGCTACGAACTATGTGCAATATTTCCTGCGTAGGTCACTAGACTTGTTAAAGCCAGATGGACTACTCGTAATGATTGTAGGAACCCAACTCGCTGGGGGCGGTGACTTATTTTTAGATTCTCCCAAAAGCCCACTTAAAGAATATATGGATAATAATTCCGTAATTTTAGATGCATACCGCCTTCCAGATTCAATTTTTGAGAGAACCGGTGTGACAAGCGACATAATTGTAATTCAAAACAAAAGACCATGATCGAAATCGCAAATTTGGTAAAAGAACTTCGCGCAAGTGCTGAAGCAGAACTAGAATTTTGTAATGCGAATGACACTCCATACCTTTGTAGTGCTATTCAAAAACCGCAAGACAAAGAAAAGATTCTGCAATACATTGTTGAGTTAGTTGTCAAGCAGGGTGTGAGTATATCTTATGCTCTCGGAATAATTGAGAGCGAACTTAATCCCAATTATAGCAACTAATGGAAGAATACCAGCCAATTTATCAAGTTTATCATCTAGTTTCTGGTGAACTAGTAAAAGATTTTGAAAGCAAGTCAAAAGACCTTGCTATGAATAAACTTCATGAATTGCAGTCGATGGGAATGAAACAAGCGCACATTCAATATGCGTTTGCCAGAGGTGGTATTGCTAGAAAATTTGATAATGGTGGGAGTATTCCTGCAATAGTCGAGCAAGTTCCAACGGATCCAGAATTACTGGGAATGAAAGGTCAGCTACAACTATTTGCTGATGTCGAAAAAGTAGCTTTGACTAAAGAAAATGTCGCTGAACAACTTATTGCCGATAGGGAAGCCGAGAAGGATTCCCAGTTGACGATGTTGTCCTTTGGTGGCGGTCAAGATAGTTGGGCTATTCTTTATTCACTTATTCACGATCCAGATTTTCGCAGAACCTATGCGCCAAAAGATTTGGTAGTAGTAATGTCCGATACTGGGAACGAACACCCATACACCTACAAAGCAATCGAAGAAGCCCGGATATTGTGTGAGAAACACGACATTCCGTTTCACTTTATTACAAACGACCAAGGCTACCATACTCCAGGGTGGATGACACTCAAAGACAACTTGATTCGTAATAGTTCAATTTTGAGTGCAACTATGGCGAGTAAGCCTTGTACTGCAAGTCTTAAAATTAGCCCATTAGATAAGTATTTGCACCACTTTATGTGTGAAAAATATGGGTTCCCAGAATTGGCAAATAAGGAAAGTTGGAAGTTTTATTTTAATAAGTTCCAGACAAAGGTTCGTGTGCTAATTGGTTTTGCTAAAGATGAGGAACGCAGGGTAATAAATAGCCTTAAAACAATTCACCTTTTGCCTAAATGGAAGCAAAAATATGTGCAGTATGTATTCCCTTTAATTGAGAAGGGCTGGAACCGGAATAGCGCACAAGAAATTATTAGGGAGTATCATCCGTATCTTATTCCACCTTCCAACTGCATGATATGTTTTTACCAGAGCGACATGGAGTTGATCTGGTTACACAGATTTTACCCTGCGGAGTTTGAACAATGGGAAACCATGGAACGAATGAAACTTAACAAGTTTGCTCACATACCAAAAAATTACGGAGTTTATGGTACGCTTACCTTATCCGAAAAATTAGAGGTTGCCAAGTCCAAAACAGACGAAAATGGTAGAACCTTTGGTAGCTACACAGATGCGGAACTATGGGAATACAAAATGTCCCATGGTCATAATGTTAAAAGTTCTTTTTGATGGAAATTTATAAACTAAACGAAAATATAGGTCAAATACTAGACCGGCGTTCCGATGGAGATGTCGATGTCGATTTTGGTGGTACGACCTTGACGCTTCCAGAAAGCGAAAACGAATATCATTCAACGCAAAAATTTGCCCCTGGCGGTGGCGTTGGTTATGGTGAAATGTCAATAGATGATTGGAAAAATGAATTAACCCATTGGCAAAATTTATTAGCAAACATAGACGATCCACTTTATAAAAGCTACAACAGAAAAAATGTAGAACGAGTAATTTCTGAACTAAAAGATAAAATTGCCAAAGCCGAGGGTTCAAGTTCAGACAAAGGCGGTCGAACTGGAAGTAAAGAAATAAGCCTTAATCCATGTTTACTAGGTCGCAAGATAAAGTTAAAGATACCTACTGGTGAGGTTCGTGATGGTCAATTCGCTATTGTGGAGCTTGACGATATAAAAGCAAGTCATAATGAAAAAACTTTCCAGAATACGGAAGGTTATCCGCTTGATGCCAAAGGTGAAAATATAAACGACCGAAACTACCAAGCCGATGTAAACGCCCAAAATAAAGTTCGTGAGTTTGCTATGGATCTTCAACCAGATCGATTGATAACAACTGGAGTAACGCCAAGCGGTACGCCAATTATAAATGTCGATGGTATTGTGGTTTCTGGTAACAATAGAACAATGTCATTAAAATTGACTACGAAAGATTATCGAGATAAATATGATGACTATGTAAACTATCTAAAAGACGAATGTGAAGCGTTTGGTTTTACATATAACCCTTCTCCAAATATCATTATATTTTCCGATAGTTCTGGAAAAAAATTGCCGTTTCATAAACCAGTGCTAGTTCGTATTGATTACGACATTCCTGCATTAAATACGCTCGAACTTTCAAAATTTAACAAGGACACAAAAAAAAGTGAACGCCCCATCGACAAAGCGTTAAAATTGGGTAAGATCCTTCAGTCAAACGACCGGTGCAAAGAAAACATAGGACAAATAGTAGGTAACTATGAAACCTTTAGCGACTTTTACGCTTCTACAAGCGAACAAAAGCGTTTAATGGAGTTACTTATTCAA
>Ga0214919_10008879_pt1 | contig 13096 bp, 17 predicted proteins | sample LL1503_MetaG_FD_177994 | JGI IMG/M metagenome (GOLD analysis project Ga0214919, IMG submission 177994) | Freshwater microbial communities from Lake Lanier, Atlanta, Georgia, United States - LL-1503 | ecosystem: Environmental > Aquatic > Freshwater > Lake | place: USA: Georgia | collected...
TAGTCGCCGTGAAACTCGCCGTTGCTGTCAATTTTTACATCGGTGCCAGTCCCGCCGCCCCGGATGGGGTTGATCGGTGGTGGCGCCTTAGACTTGCCAACAGTAGAAAGCGGCTTGGTTTCGGCTTTCGCCTCGAACCGTGCCTCGAGCTTGCCTATCTCTCGCAGAGCGCTTGCGGTGGACATTCCGGCCAACTTCGTTGCCAGGTCGGTGTGCTCGGCCAGGTGATACAGGATTTTCGGTCCCACATCGCTGTCGAGTATCGCGTCCCGTACCTGGTCGCTGACCTGTACGTCGCTTGATGCCACCATGTCATCGAAATCTGGCAGGTCCGCCTTAGCCGCCGACAGCCGGGTGTTCCAAGTCTCAATGACCTTGTCACGCTCGGTTGCCGCCTTGCGCTCTGCGTCCTGCCTATCTCGATTCCGTAGCGCCCGCTCGGTGGAGAATTCCGCCAGTGCTTTTGCGTACTCAAACGCATCGCTGAACTGGCTAGGCTGGGGTTCTTCGTTGGTTGCTGCCGGCTCTGCCTGCGGCCTGCTGCGTCCCTCGAGCTCCCTGACCTTCGACTCCAAGACCTCCCTCGCCGCCCGCTCCCGCTCGGCGTCCTGCCGTGCTTCCTCGCGCTGCTTGGTGAGAGCTGTGAATCGCTTCTCCAGCTTATTAGGCTTGCTGCTTTCTTCTACTGCTGTCGCTTCCTTCTCTTCGCCATCTTGCCCACTCTGCTCGCTGACTTCAGCCGGCTCTGCGGAAGTTTCCTCCGCAGCCGCAGCTGGCGCCTCGCGTGTAGCTAGGTTCAAACGTTGCGAGTTGAACTCGGCTAGATTTTCGCTGGTGACCACGTTAGCGGCCAACCGTTCTTGCACTTCCGACATGAGTTACCTCAAGGATTTTGCCCGGTGCGCCCGCCGGTAGGTTTTGCGCATAGTATCAGAATCAGATTGCCCGCTCAATAGCCTCGCCGCTGCTGATGTGCATGGCGCTCTTGTCAATGTCCGCCAGCATAAGCGCCAGTTGACCCTTGATGTGTTCAATCTGAAGCCGGGTATTGCTCTCGATAACGGTCTCGTTGGCGCGACCGCTAATCTTCATCTGCTCGGTGTTGCGCTGCTCGGCGTTGCTGGCCTCGGTCTCGTGAGCCTTGGCTGTGACTTGCATCAGCGTGCGCTTGGTGGCACCTTCCTCGCGGATTTGGGCGACCTGGGCGCGGTTGTTGATCTCCAATTGCATGACCTGCATCTGCTGGGTCATCTGCTCAATCTGCGCCTTGCTCTGCGCAAGCTGCATCTGGACCTGCGGTGGGATGGGTGATTTCTTATCAATCTGCGCCAGCGGGTTGCTCGCCGCCAGGCGGTCGGCGATGACCTCGGCGCCGGGGAAGTCCATGTTCCTAAACACCAGATCGCCCGCCAGCTTGAACAGCTCGGGGTTGCCGGCCAGCAATGGCATCATGGAATCAACCGCCTGCATCCGCTTGCTGATGTAGCCTGGCCCGCTGTCCATCACCACGTCGTACTCACCCACCGTAACGTCGTTGAGCACTTTCTGTACGCCGTATTCATCCTGGCCCTGCTCGTTGATCGTAACCATGTCCGGCTGACCATCCTCACCAATGATTCGCATCACGCGCTGCGTGTCGTAAATCCTGGGGATCAGGTCAAGCAGAATCTTGCCCGTGTGCTTGATGCTGCGGGTGAGGTTGTCGAAGTAGTGGAAGTTGCTTAGATCAACCTGTTGTTGTTGACCGTTGAGCGCTTTGCCGCTGATGTTGCCGCTTGGCAGCTGATTGGGATCAGTGATGCCCAGCACCATTTGCAGGTCAGCATTGATCGCATCGGCGGCGCTCATCACGCCAACTGGCGGCGGCTCGGGTTGCAGTCTGGTGGGCGTTGGGGCTGGCCTGCCGTCAATGTCGGTCTGCTTGTACCGCAGCACAGGGCTTGACTTGATGTTGGCCTGCGCCCACTCGTCTTCGTGATTCTCGTCCTGGCCTTCCGCCAACAGCCACTTGGCCTTGGGCGCCAGCGCAATGCTCTCGGTCATCGAGGTACGCCAAAAGTTATACATGCGCTGCGGGTCTTTGGCAAACCGCACCAGGCCAAATTTCTTGCGCTTGTCCTCGACGATGAGCTGCTGGCCGTAGACCGGCACAACGGGGATATACCGGCCTGGCCAATCCTTCTCCTCAAGCACTTCCATCGCGGTCAGCTTGCACCACTTGACCACCTTGCGGTAGCTGGGGCGCTCGTCGACGATGGTGATGCCCGCCAACGCCAAGAACTCGTCGCTGGGCAGCTCGTCCTTGTAGATTTTGGTGCCGTCTGACAGCATCAGGAGCTTGGTCTTGACCCGCTCAACGTGAAAATACTCGGCAATCCGAATGTCCTCAGTCATCACCCAATCAGCGCTATCGTCGCCGGTGCTGCGCTGCAAGAAATTGGCGCCATCGTCCGCGCCGGGGTACATATCGCGGAACACCGCCTTGGGCATCACGCTAGTAATCAGGCATTGCTCGGCGTCCGAGCCGTCTGGCAGCACGCTGTTGGGGTCAAAGTAGACCGTAAACGGGTTGTCGACAGGCTGGATATAAATCTCTTGGTCGAACGAGTCCTCGCGCACGTAATCCGTGATGATGCGCCAGTAGCCCCAGCCCATCCGCACCGCATAGTCGAAGGCATTGTCATACGCCGTGTCGGCGTTGCTGTTCTCCTCGATGTGCCGGGTGATGCCCTCCAGCGTCTGCGCGATCTTGGCGTCGGCCTGGGTGTTGGTCGGGTGAACCTTAATCCTGGGCCGTTGCTGACGCTGCTGGTTCGTGACCTGGCGCACGTAGGCGTCGATCTTGTTGATAGTCAGGCACGGCCTGGCGTCAAGGTTGCGGCTGTTCTGGATTTCCACCGGCCATTGATCGCCAGCAGCAAACTTCAGATCGTCAAGCGCATCGGCTCGGTTCGTAGAGTCGGAGTCGCCCGCCAAGCGCAGGAACTTGATTGCCGCGTCAATGCGCTTGTCGGGGCTCACATCGTTGTCAGAATAGTAGGCCATGTTCATCCCATCCAGTTTGCCGGGAGCGAGAAAGTCGCCCGTTTCTTGGTCTTGCGTGGTTCGTTGACCATCAGGCCAATGTACCTGAATGCGTCCGCGCCGTGGCTGTAGTGATCGTGCAGCGGCTGCTTGCTGAATCCGCCAGTCTCGGGGTCTACATCATATCGGTAGTGGCGCAGGCACGAAATCCCATCCGCCGCAGCCTCTCTATCGAACCAGCAGTTCGGGAAGATTGTTCGGGCTGCGTTGATCGAGTCGGGTATCGGTACGCGGGGAATAATGCTGACTTTATAGCCCGCCGAGCGAACAATGTCCTCAATGGAGCGGCCCGCAGCGGCGAGGGTTTGGTTTTGGGCGTCATGGGGTAGCCAGAGGGTATCGTAGACATAGCCGAACTTCTGCATCTCGGACATATAGTGGCTGATGGTGCGCTGGCTGTCCTCGAGGTAGCGGATGAGCCGGGTCTCCATGCCAACGAACTGCAAGAACCAGATCGCCGTGGAATCTGACCAGCCAAGGTCGAACACCGCGTGGACGGGTTTGGAGGGGTCATAGTTGACGGTCGTAATCCGGCCCTGGAGCTCGGCCATCTGCATTTCGCGGGCAAAGATAGCACCGTCTACCGTCTGGCGGCAGATGCCCTCCCACACGGTGTTATAGGACTCAATATCCCGTTCCTTGAGCGCGTCTTTCTCCAGCCGCAACGTCTCGGGAAACCATGGATTGTCGGACCAGTTGACCTTGCGAATTACGCAGTCGGCGGGTGGCTTGAGCACAAATCGCTGGTACGTCTCGTCGGTCTCAAGCTCCGGGTTGAAGCTCACCCAGATGCTGCTGCCAGCCTTGCGGATAGTTGGGATCAGGACATTCCACGACAACCGGCTGACCGACTGCGCTTCTTCTACCCAGCAAATATCTACGCCTTCAAATGACTTGATATTGCTGATGTTGTTACGCAGTCCAGCAAAGGCAAACTCACTGCCATTTTTGCCGCGTATCGTGGCCTGGGTGATCTCGTAAAACCCAAGCAAGCCCAGCGCCTCTATCTGGTCGCAGAGCAGCTTGTGGACAGAGTCCTTAATGCTGGTCTGAAACTCTCGAGCGCACAGGATGCGCAACGGTGACTTGGCACCAAGGATGAGCAGGGCTCGAGCGATGCCCCAAGACTTAGCGCCGCCTCGCCCGCCGTAGAGTACCTTGTAGCGGGATGGCTCAAAGAGGCAGGCGAGTTTCTCGGGGAACTCGGCCAGGCTGATGGCCTTGTTAAGTGCTTGGCTCATTAGCCTTGACGAACGAAACCATTATGCCCTCAATGGGCGTGCCGTCCGGGTTAGCCAGCTTGGTAGTATTTGTTTCGCCCCAAGCCATCTGCGCCTTGGTCCACCAGATCATCGCCGTGGTATCGCCCGCCATTGCCTTATTGAACAGCGTCTTGGCAATACTTGCGCTGGCCGTGGCTTTCCCAAGCGCCAGCTCAACGTCATAGTACTTGCGCAGAGTCACATCGCTAATGCTCAGCAGAGCGCCAATCTGCTCGTGCGGAAGCCCCAGGCCTGCTGCGGATTGGGCCTGGGAGCGGGTTTTCTCGGTGGGTTCGTGTGATGCTTGGGCCATTTTCTTTTATTGAGGTAAGCATGCGGGCTGCTGAACAAATTTTTGGCTGCGCTTGCGATGATTTTCGCCAAGAATTAAAGGAGCCGTATTTTTCCAAGTAATTGCATGATGAATGCGAGCGCCGTTGCTGCCTTTTTTTGGATCAAATATTGCGCCAATTTTAACGCAAGATGGCGAATACATAACGGAATAAAAACTTTTTACATAAGTTCCGGAATCCAAATAAAGCTCGGTCATTCCTCCGGCATTTGATTGTGTTTGCAGTTGATTAACTTGAATACCTGTGTGGGTAAAAAATAAAACGTCACCACGGCGTTGAGCGCAAGTGTAAGTATTAACGTCTTCGTTAATTCGTCCAAAAAACTGAAATGGCTTTTCAGTTGAGCAAAGAAAAGTATTCATTGCCTTTCGCATTGGCTTGATGCTCTTTTTGCCCGCGCCGCCTCCAATGTGATCGCCGCCTTGGCTCATTGCTACCGATGTAATTTGCGGGGATGAATCAAGAAATTCAATCATAACTTGCATAATGTAATCAAATGTTTTTGAAACCATTGATGCGTTATATTTTCCTTCATGGTCAAAACGATACACAAAAGAAGTGTAATCGTCGTCAAGCTGCATGTAATACTTGCAACCAACTTGAAGCGCAAAAGCGCGACAGGAATTCCTAGCATAAACAATGGTGCGTCGATCATTAAAATTGTCACCTTCGTCAAAAGTTTTAGCAATTTCTGATTTTGAAAATACTAAAACTTTATCGCCAAATTCTTTTTTATAATCGCCGCCTGTTTTGTCTTCGTCGTCAATAACAAAAAATATTTTTCCGGTATAGCCAGAACGAATTAATGTATCGTAAGTGTATACACGATCCGGGCGCCCGTGCGTAAGAATAAAAACGCAAAAATCGTCACGCATTCTTTTCTGCTTGAGTTAAATTAGCCAAATGCTTAGAAAGTTTAATAAATCCACCTTCAATGGCTTTTTCAAAATCAATAATAACAAGTGCGCTGTCTTCAAAAAAATCTTGCGTTGCCTCGTCTGAATGAGCGTAAAACTCGGCAATTTTATTAAAATCAAATACTGTGTGACGCTCTGCCGCAAAAAGCAAAAATTCTTTTATATCGTCAGAAATATTTTCGGCGTTGCGAATTTTGGTGCTAAGTTGCGAAGTTTTGGCACGATTAAATAACATGCTTACCTCCGGTTTTTCGCCTTTTGGCTGATAAACCGGAGTTTCAATTTTGCGGGTATATTCTTCGCTGGCCTCTGGATTTTCAAGTAACGCTATTTCTTCGGCGGTAAAACCAGTTAAATCAAGATCAAACCCGCCCTCGAGCAGCTCGCCCAGCTCCAGCATCAACAGATCGTTGTCCCACTCCGCATTCATTGCCAGCTTGTTGTCGGCAATGATGAGCGCTTTGCGTTGCGGCTCGGACAAGTGCGCCAGCTCAATGACCGGCACGGCCTCCATGCCCAGTTTGCGAGCCGCCATCAAGCGCCCATGCCCGGCAATGATGCCGTTGGCACCATCCACCAGGATAGGATTGGTCCAGCCAAACTCCTTGATGCTGGCCGCTATCTGAGCGACCTGCTCATCGCTGTGCTTGCGGCTGTTATTGACGTAAGGGATCAAGCCCGCCACCGGGCGCTGCTCAATCCTCATTTCTTCTCTTTTTTCTCAGACATGCGACCCTTTTCTGCCTCACGTTTCTCCGAGTAGGCAATGGCCACAGCCTGCTTCACAGGCTTGCCCGCCTTCACCTCAGCCTTGATATTCTTGCTGAACGCCTTGGGGCTTGCTGACTTCATGAGCGGCATGATTACTGTCCGTGAATGATGGCAAAGTTGAGGACCACAGCCTCGGACAGCGAGCCCGCGCTGATGTTGTACAGGCTAATGACCGCCGTGCCGGTGCCGACGTTTGAAACAAACGAAGTGTAGGTGCCGTTGGTTGCCAGACCGCCAGACACGTTGATGATGAGCACATCCTTGGCAGACAGCAGACTGTTGGTCAGCGTGAACGAGACGATGGCACCGTTCAGCAGCGCCGCATTGTTCATCGTGATCTGGCCGCTGGACTTGTTCAGCGTTACGCCGGTTGACTTGCTGGTGGCTTGCGTCACCGTGCCTTGAGCCGCCGTGCTGTAGCCAATCTCCGCCGTAGCGTAAACGGTCGAGAACTCCGGGTCATTATATGCAACGCCAGTAGCAATAGAATTAGACATGGTTATATTCCTTTGAGTTAATGCTCAACAATAGCACAAATATCAGCTTCTTGAATAATCTGATAATCCTGGCCATCCACCTTATGCGTTGGCCATTTCAAATAGTCGCCATTACCATACTTCACAAAATCCCCTACTTGCACATCCAGCGCAAGCGGCCCAACAGCCACCACCGTCCCTTCATTAAACGGTTCTTTATTATTGGTAATAATAATATCAGATAGTTGCCGAGTATTCGGCTTAATAACTACCTTATCATGAAGCGGTTGCAGCATGTATTTAGTCCAGAAAACGGAGTTTGAAAAGGGTGGAGTTTATCAGGTCGGCAATCTCATCGACAAGATTCTGTAGCTCGCTGTCCTGGGGCAGGTGTTGCCGCGCTTCTTCGACAAACGATTTCATGGACTCCAGGTACGCCACCGGCTCGGTAGCCTGGTGGTAGTCCTGGGGGAAGTCTTTAAGCTGCTCGTAGCGGCCCATGGCGGCCTCAGCGAACTGGTCCGCCAGGTCAATGATCTGCGCGTAGTAGTCCCCCAGCGCAAGATGGACCGACAGGCTCTTGGTCGACCAGTGCATCAGATGAGCGTTGGTGCTGGAGTGCAGCAACGCCAGAACAAAGGCGGCAATTTCAGTCATGTGGCCGATCATAGCAAAAAAAGGTCATTGTCAATAGGGAGACTCCCAGATACGCATTTTTCGCACGATGTTCGGGTACAGCGGGTACACCCCTAAAGGGGTGTGTACCCGGTTGTACCCCAAACACGTCTTTCTCCAGGGTACAACTGTACCCGCTTGTACCCGCTTGTACCCTGTACCCGGTCAAAATCCGATCCCCAGCTCATAAATTCCGGGCTCTTCCTCAACCATCTCGCCGCGTTCAAGCAGCTCAACAACAGCCCTGGCAAACGCTTGCTTCTTGGAGTTAGTGGACTCCAGCTCGGACAAATCATTAAACGCATGGCGCCACTCTGACCGAGCGACCAGCTTGGAATTGAGCACCTTGAACGCCTCCCAAGCCACGTTCGCATTGGTGCTGCGCAGCTTGCGCTTGGCGGTCTTCTCTGGCGCCCCGGCCTGCACCAACACCGCACTGGTGACCGGCTCGCCGTCCTCATCAAACCAACCCGGAATAATTACTTTCTCCAGCGTGGCATATAAGGTAGGCGCCAACTCGGCGTCCTTGCTCTTGCGCTGAATAATCTCCATCGGCGCATCACCCTTGGCCGGGACAATGCTGATCTCAATGTCCAGCGCACCGCGCCAAGCGCTGGAGCCTCGAGCCCTGTGCTGGGTCTCCTCAGATACGCCAGTATGGTGGACTAATATGATGGTGCAGTTGAATTCAGCCATTAACATGGCGCAGGCATCAAGCATCGCCTTGGCGTCTTGGGACGAATTCTCGTCGCCGGAGTTGAAGCGGTGCAGGGTATCTATCGTGATGATGGCGGGCTTGATGGGTAGCGCCCGGATGTGCTCGGAGACCTTGCGATAGCCCTCTGGCGTGTCTAGATCGCAGCCGCTCTTGCTGAGATACATATTAAGAGGCTGGCCATTACCATGGCGCTCCTTCCAGGCCGCTATCCGGCTGCGCAGACCGTGGTGGCCCTCGCCCGCCAAGTAGACAATCGCGCCTGGCGTGATCCGATGCCCGAACCAGTCCTGTTGTCCCTGCGCCATGCGTAGGCACCAGTCGAGCGTGGCGAAGGTCTTCCCGCCACCGCTCGGACCGTGAACCATGATGAGCGCCGCTTGCTGAATCCAGCCCTTAACCATCCACTTGATCGGCGCAGGCTGGCGCGAGAACTCGTCTGCCGGCATCAGCCAGTCGCTCACAGCTGGCTCAAGCAACGCCGCCAAGTCGTTGCCGGCCTGGACGTAATCATTGGCGTCCCCGGCTGCTGGTGGCATCACTGACCTCGCGCCGTATTTTGCGCTCGCCTGCTCGGCGTATCGCTGGCCGACACCAGACGCATCGTTGTCGGCAACGATCACCAAGTCTTGCTGCGCCCCGAACTGCTCCCGAAGCGCTCCGGTCACCGGAACCAAGTTGCTGGCGCTGTACGCCACCGCGCACGCCTTGCCGGTGGCCTGGTGGATGGTGGCGGCAGTAGCGAAGCCCTCGGCGATGTAGATGGTGGCGGAAGGCTCGCCGAGCATCCAGAACTTCCCGCCCGTAGCGCCGCCGGGGTGATAGCGTTTCTCGCCATCGGCTGCGATGTACTGCACGCTGGCCAGATCACCCTCGGCACCATAGAGCGGCACCATCAACCGCCCGTCGCCGGTAATCCTTGCGCCATTGGGTGCGATTCCCTTGCGCGCCAAATACGGATGATCGGCACTCGCCGCACCGCCTGCTGTCCAGATCGCATCCACCGTACTGGCGGCAACCGCTTGGCTGCGCTCCTGCTCTGCCTCCCGCGCCGCCTTGGCTTCGGCCATTCGGCGAGTATGCGCGAGCTCCTCGGCAATGGTAAGTTTCCTTCCCATCTCTGCCTGCCAGGCCTGCTCAATGCCTGCCCGCCAGCACCCGAACCGCCCCGCCGGGACGCCGTCACCGAATGCAACGTACCAACCCGGCTTGCTGTGGCCTGGCGTGCCCTTGGTCCCGCTGTTAAAGCGGTGCAGCTTGCCATCTAGGTAAATGTTCTCTGGCGGCTCCAGGCCCGCCTCAATCATTGCCTCTCTTAGTTGTTCCTCCGGCGGGTCTACCCTCTTGGGCTCGGGTAGGACGTATGCGCCGCCGAAGATGCTAGTCAGGTCTGCCATTAGCTGGAGCCTTAGATAGATAGGTCGACAACCGCTGAATCGCGGTGATGCGTGGCCGCTTAGAGCGCCCGCGCTGGAGGGCAAGCACGGTACTGTAGTGCAGGCCGGTGGCCGCTGCAACGACCCTGACCTTGCGGTCTTGCAGAGCGGCAACGACTTGCTCAATGGTCATCATAAAGCGTTCTCCTGAAAAAAAGTTGGTGAAGATCGAAAAAAAGTGTACCACAACCTCAAAAAGGCATGGTACTATTCTTCTATGCACTGAACGGATTTCCCGACGAGTGCTGCAACAAGGAGAGCAAGATGCTCAAAGTTACCTTCCGCGCTTTTTCACCGCGCCTCAAAGAGGAGTTCATCATCGTTGAGCTTCATCGCTCGTTGGCTGATGCGCAACATCGTGCCCTCGGCCTGATGTGGACGATTGCCAAGGTTGAGGAGGCCTGACCATGGCCATCAACCTAAAAACTACGTCCACCCTGGCGTCGAACGGCGCCAAGATCCTTGTCTACGGACAAGCAGGCGCAGGCAAAACCACCCTGGCGGCAACCCTGCCAGCGCCCATCATCCTGAGCGCCGAGGGCGGGCTGCTCTCAATCCAAGACGCCAACCTGCCCTACATTGAGGTCACCTCCATGGCCACCCTGATGGAGGCATACAGCTGGCTGCGCGACAGCCACGAGGCCAAGGACTATCAATCGGTGGCGCTGGACAGCATTAGCGAGATCGCCGAGGTAGTCCTGAACGCTGAGAAGAAATCCAACAAAGACCCACGCGCTGCCTACGGCGCGATGCAGGAACAGATGGCGGACATTATCCGGGCCTTCCGCGACCTGCCCGGCCGCCACGTCTACATGAGCGCCAAGCTCGAAAAGACCCAAGACGAGATGGGCCGGGTGCTCTACTCGCCCTCGATGCCGGGGAACAAGACCGGCCAGGCGCTGCCATATTTCTTTGACGAGGTGCTGGCCCTGCGGGTCGAAAAGGACGCTGAGGGCGTAACCCAGCGAGCACTCATGTGCGACAGCGATGGTCTCTGGTTGGCGAAGGATCGCAGCGGCAAGCTGGGGGCCTGGGAAGCGCCAGACCTTTACCACATCATCAGCAAGATTGGCGGTGCGAAATGATCGAAATCTGGATTGCGTGTAAGGAAGCCGAGCGCCTTGCAACTGAGGCACGTCGGCTGGCCGAGGACGCCATGATCGAGCAGTTCAAGATCGCTAAGGACATGGAGGGCACCAAGACTTTTATGAACCTTGGACACACAGTCAAGATCACTGGTCGCCTCAACCACAAGATCGACAGCGACAAGCTGCAAGCGATCGCCGCCGAGGCCGGACTGGCTGAGCACCTCGGCTCACTCTTCCGCTGGAAACCGGAAATCAATTCCTCGGCCTGGAAGTCTGCCGATGAATCCATCACGCGCCCGTTGCTTGGCGCGATCACCACCACGGCGGGCCGCCCGTCATTCTCAATCACCAAGGAATAAACATCATGGCTACTCTCGGACAAGATTACGTTGCTGCTGACCTTCCGATGGGCAAGAGCTTCGAGCCATTGCCTGCCGGCTGGTACACGGCGGCAATTACGCAGGCCACGGTCAAGGACACCAAGGCCGGCACTGGTCGATACATCAGTCTCAAGTACGACATTACCGGGCCATCGCACCAGGGCCGCACGATCTTCGGGAATCTGAACATCAGCAACCCGAACCCGAAGGCCGAAGAGATTGGGCGCCAGCAGCTGAACAGCCTGATGCGAGCGATTGGCTTGGCAAAGGTGAACGACACCGACCAGCTCATTGGCGGGCAACTGAAGATCAAGCTGAACGTCACGCAGTCGGAGCAGTACGGCGAAGGCAACGAGGTTAAGGACTTTGCCACCATTGCCGGCGGGGCAATGCCTGCGGCGAGCAAGCCGGCGGCTCCTGCTGCTGGCGCGAAGGCTGCGCCGCCTTGGGCGAAGTGAGATAGAGCAACGGGGCGTGACGGGTGTCACGCTCCAACCCCAACCAAACAGGAAATATCATGATTCTCAAGTTGACTGAAAAAGAAGTAAACGAGGCCGTGCTGGAGTGGGCCAACAATCGCATGGACTATGATTTCCAGGAACACATATTCAACGCGGTGGACTTCAAGTACAGCACCATCCACGGCTGCGAGGTCTCCTGGGTCGAACCTGAAGTCAAGGCCGAGGCCGCCTAATGTCAGCAATCCCAATCCCCGACGAGGTGGCTGCGGCCATCGACGCCGCCCACGAGCGCCAGGTCGAGCTACCCAGGTCGCACCTTGGCGCCAGCCAGCTTGGCCACGCTTGTGATCGGTGGCTGTGGCTGTCCTTCCGCTGGGCCGTGCGCGAGCCTTTCCCTGGTCGAATCCTTCGCTTGTTTCGGCGGGGCCGGATGGAGGAGGCAACAATAGCGGCGGACCTTAAAAGCATTGGGATTGAGATACACAGCACCGAGGGCGAGCAGGCTCGGGTGGACTTTGGCTCGCACATCTCCGGCAGCCTGGACGGCATCATCGAATCTGGCGTGCCGGGAGCCCCGAAGGCTCGGCACATTTTTGAGGCCAAAACTCACAGCAAGAAGTCCTTTGACGATCTGGTCAAGCATGGCGTCGAGAAGTCCAAGCCAGTCCATGCCGCCCAGATGCAGGTCTACATGCACGGCACGAACATCGACCGGGCGCTCTACTTTGCAGTTTGCAAAGACGATGACCGCATCTACACCGAGCGGTTGCATTACAGCCGCACCGAGGCCGAGCGCCTGATTGCTCGAGGCCACCGCATCGCACTGGCGGACAGGATGCCTGAGCCGCTCAGTAGCAACCCGGCATGGTACGAGTGCAAGTTTTGCGCTGGGCATGACTTCTGCCACGGCAGCAAGAAGACCAAAGAGGTGAACTGTCGAACCTGCGCTCACAGCACGGCGGAACCATCCACGCCAGACAACGATGCGCACTGGACATGCGCACGATTCGACCGCAGTGTGATCCCTATCGCCACGCAATACACCGGATGTGACAGCCATGTCCTGCATCCTGACCTAGTGCCCTGGCAGCGCCTGGATGGGCCGGATGCTTGGACGGCGGTCTACGTCATTGACGGGCGGGAAGTCGCCAATGGGGAGGGGGATGCGAATGTTTATGCCAGCCGGGAGTTGCTGGGGCTGGGGAATTGAATGAGCTTCATTTATTCGCAGGCGCTGGTGGAGGAATCCTGGCCGGCCAACAACTTGGACACCGATGCGTCTGCGCCGTTGAATGGGAACCCTACGCCCAAACCGTCCTTGTGGCACGACAAAACGATGGCAGTCTCCCGCCTTTCCCGATTTGGGATGATGTGCAAACCTTTGACGGACAACCATGGCGCGGCATTGTTGACATTGTGGCTGGCGGTTTCCCGTGCCAGGACATATCCGTTGCCGGAAAAGGCGCAGGCATTGACGG
>Ga0214919_10008880_pt1 | contig 13095 bp, 11 predicted proteins | sample LL1503_MetaG_FD_177994 | JGI IMG/M metagenome (GOLD analysis project Ga0214919, IMG submission 177994) | Freshwater microbial communities from Lake Lanier, Atlanta, Georgia, United States - LL-1503 | ecosystem: Environmental > Aquatic > Freshwater > Lake | place: USA: Georgia | collected...
GTCATTGGCAATGTGCAAGGGGACGCTGGCGAAAGTCTGAAGGTTGAGCTGATGGGACCTAAAATCGGTATGTGGCATGATTTTGCCACCGGAGAAGGCGGTGATATTCTCTCCCTATGGGGAGCGGCTAAGGGATGGGATCATCGGCATCAATTCCTTCAGATTATCCGTTCCATTCATGAGTGGCTCGGAACACCTCTCTCAGCAGAAACCGATTCTGCAGCCAATACCACTCAGCTATCCTCATTACTACCACCACCATCATCCTTTCCTGAACCAAGGGTAGACCTAGGCCCGCCAACAGGCCGGTGGGATTATAGGGATGCGATGAGCAATCTCCTGGTTTGTGTGTATCGTTATGACACCCCGAAAGGCAAGCAGTTTCGTCCCTGGGATGTCAAAGCCAAGGTGCATAGAGCGCCTCAACCAAGGCCCCTTTATAATCAACAGGGGATGGTAAACGCTGAAACCGTGATTGTTGTCGAGGGCGAGAAATGCGCGCAAACCTTGATTGAGCTCGGCCTCTGCGCAACAACGGCGATGAATGGCGCCAAAGCCCCCCTTGATAAAACCGATTGGTCGCCGCTACAGGGTAAACACGTCATCCTCTGGCCCGATCATGATAAAGTGGGAGAGGACTATGTCGATGCCCTCAGCAAGAAGCTACCAACCATCCCAATGCTGAACCTGGCCTCTCTGTCAAGGGTGATGATCCCAAAAGACAAGCCAGAGTCCTGGGATGCGGCTGACGCTTTTGAAGAAGGGGTGGACATTGAGGCGTTTTTGAAAGAGCAAACACAACCGATTGCTCCTATCCATGCGAAGAGGCAAGAGGCCTTACCTCTTCCTTCAGCGACTGCAGGTGAATTGATGACAGATAAAACACCTTCCCCACAAGATTGGATCGCGCCTCGTATTTTAACGCCTGGCGGTTTATTGGTATTGGGAGGCGCTCCTAAAGTGGGAAAAACAGACTTGATGCTCAATTGGCTGGCTCACATGGCGGCTGGCTTACCGTTCCTGGGCATGATTCCTCCCAGACCCTTAAAGATCTTTTATCTGCAGACGGAAATTATGCGTCCTTACTTACGAGAAAGGTTACAAAACCTAAAGTTTGATGCCAATTTCCTACCTCTTCTCTACAAAAATCTGGTTGTGACGTTTCAAGTGCGCTTGTTGTTGAATGAAGATGGCGTCAACAAAGTTTATGAGACGGTGAAACGCTTCTTTAACCAGAGCGAGATGGATATTTTGGTGATTGATCCCCTGCGCAATGTTTTTGATGCCGGCCCTTCAGGGGGTGAGAACGACAACAGGACCATGATGGCTTTCTTGCAAGATCGAGTAGAGAAGCTGAGATCGATGCTCAATCCGGATGCGGGGATTATTTTAACTCACCATACCAAGAAAATGACCAAAGCTATGGTGGAAGAGGATCCCTTCCAAGCCTTAAGTGGTGCTTCGAGTTTGCGAGGTTTTTATACAACCGGCATGCTCTTATTCCGAGCGGATGAAAAACAGAGTGTGCGGCACTTGGCGTTTGAGCTTAGGAATGGGGCAAGCCTTGAAATGAAATTAGTCGATAAGGTTGACGGTGCCTGGCAGGAGATAGCCCTCAATTCAGAGAGACTAATTCGCCAAGAGTATGGAGAAAAGCTGGATGCTGAGCGCCACCGCCGCCGTGATGTGATTGTCCAGCTGCTTTTTGATGAAGCTGCAAAAGGCAACCTGTTTACGCCTACGCAATTCTGCGAGACCTATGAAGGAAAGGCGGGTCTTGGCGGAGATCGAACAATCCACAATCGCTTGAGCGTTTTAGCAACCAAAGGCTATATCAAGTTTAATAAAGATAAACATCTTGCACGAGGCATCAAGAGCAAGTATGGCATCATGTGTGTTGAAGGGATGGAAATACCAACAAGCATGGAAGAAATAGATCTTGATACAGGAGAAGTGTTGCCTATTATGCAAGCTGTGCTCCCAACCCATTTTAAGGAGAGTCAGAGCGGGGCTATTTTACCGGTAGAGAATCCTGATGTGTGGGTTTACTTAGAGTGACTGTCTTCTCAATCAAGGACTCATGAAAGGATGTGAGAAAAATCCAATATTTTCAACTTGTTTGAGGATCGTAACTTTTTGGATAAGTACAACAGAAACTACCGCTGAGGTTAAACGCGACATGGCCATTTTTAAATCCATGAATCGGGAACAAAAGGAAGCTGTTGGCCTTTTACAGGTTGGTACCTTTCTTGAATACTTTGATCTTATGCTCTATGTCCATATGGCTGTTTTATTGAACGAGCTGTTCTTTCCTAAAACGGATCCTCATACAGCTGCTTTATTAACGGCTTTTGCTTTTTGTTCAACGTATGTTCTAAGACCCTTTGGAGCCTTATTATTCGGATGGATAGGGGACAGTATCGGCCGAAAAGCCACTGTGATTATTACAACGATGATGATGTCTATATGCTGTGTCATTATGGCGAATCTTCCCACCTATGCTCAGATTGGGATTACGGCAACTTTGATTGTTACATTGTGTAGGGTGCTTCAGGGGTTATCGTCCATGGGAGAAATCATTGGAGCTCAAGTCTATCTAACAGAAATAACGCAGCCACCGGCTCAATATCCTGCTGTGGCTTTTATTGCTGTGGCTTCGTCTTTAGGAGCTGTGTGCGCCCTTGCTGTTGCCTCTCTTGTAACTCACTGTGGTTTTAACTGGCGTATTGCTTTTTGGATGGGAGCGGGGATTGCGGTCGTTGGGTCAATCGCACGCACGCGTCTAAGGGAAACCCCAGAGTTTTTACAAGCCAAAAGCCGCCATAAAAAACATCAACCTTGCAGCAACAATTTAAAGGATGAACCAAAAAGCAATCCTAAGACCTTTTTGGCATTTGTTTCTATTTATTGTGGATGGCCCTTATCTTTCTATCTTGTTTTTATGTATTTTAACGCCACTCTTCGTCAGTCTTTTAACTTTTCCCCTGAAGATATTATTCTACATAATTTTTATCTGTCGGTTGTTTTTCTTTTAACGTTTGTTGGTTGGGCTCTCTTAAGTTATAAAAACCATCCTTTAACTATCATAAAGATAAGAGCGTCTCTAAGTCTTGTTTTTGTGTTGTTTTTGCCTTGGCTTATTTCTATAGCCTCAACGTCTTTTCAGATATTTCTTATTCAAACGATGTTGTTGGTTTTATCCTTAGCGTCTACGCCGACAGAACCTATATTAATTAAATCCTTTCCTGTGTTAAGGCGTTTTACAGCGTCTAGCGTCATCTATGCCCTGACTAGGGCGATTATGTATATAGTCACCTCTTTTGGACTTGTCTATCTAACGGATTGGTTTGGGCACTACGGATTATGGGTGATTATGTTGCCGATTACCTTTTGTTTCCTCTGGGGCGTTCGTCATTTTGAGAAGCTGACGGGTTTGCGGCCCGATAAATCATCGAAGCCTCTTGATAACAGGATACACGGCCAAGCTGCCTAGTTTTTTAGGATTGCAAAAAGGAAATCATAGCGCAGAAGATATCTAAACTGGGGGGGTTGTTTTATTGAGTCGGTCAGCAGCAACCCTATTGAGACCGGACCCACTCTAGCAAAGCCAGGGCGTCGGCTTCGTTATGATCTGCAAGAAGTCTGTATCCCTTGGCTTTTAAAGAGTCAATTACCTCTTGCTTACTGGCATTGCCTTTACCTGTCACATGGCGCTTAATGGTACCGACACTAACCCCTTGATAGGCGACTCCCTCACGTTCACACCAGCTTGTTAAGGTTGCTAAGAAGCCGCCATAGACATGCGCAGCATCAACGCCCAAATGACGCCGAACCTCCTCGAAATAGACTTCTCCAAGGGTTCCCCCCGCTAAGTCCTTCACATCATCTAGCCAGCGACAGAATCGAAGGTAGCGCATGCCGCCGCCCTGATAGCGATCATTCTTGAAAGTCAGGGTTCCACTGGTTATGATGCTCTTATGCAATAGAGACCACCCCGTTTGGGTGCCGAGATCAAGGGCTAGAATGGTTGTCATAATACTTCCTTTTTACTTATGAGCTGCCAATTATTTATTTACCTATCATAGTCTATACTTGCGCGAAAGTCCACTAAGGAAAACTAGGGATTGAAGGCACCATCACCGCTATGCCCGTTTAAATGCACGCACAGAGGTTTTATGGGTTTTATCTAGTCCACCACGAAAATACCAATCAAGACCCCTACAGCCTCAAAAGAGAAGCATTGGTGATGGTGTTTGGGGGTGGGGTATCTCTTCCATCACCGCTATGCCCGTTTAATTGATCGTACAGAGGTTTTATGATCTGGGGCTATCCAAACGAAAATCCCGATCAAGGGCATCACAGCCTCAAAAGAGAAGCAATGGCGATGGCATTGGACCCTTTCCCTACCTCAACACCGAAAAAAGGGTGATTGATGGGGGTAAATTATTTTTTTGGAGTCGACGACGCAATGGATCGTGGGGTGTTGGTTTTTGGTGTTGGTTTTTGGTGTTTTAGATCCCCTTGAATCAGTTTGTTGTGTCATCACCATCTCCCCCTTCCCAGGAGTGTATTATATATACCCCCTATGGGGGTTATATTATAATAACCCTCTGGAAGAGGGGGATATTAGTAAAATCTAGCTTGGTTCAATCTCTAGAAGCCGCAGAAAATATAGTGTTTCAGCAGGAATTTCAGGAATGCAAATCACTTGCATTCCTGAAATTCCTGGAAAGGAAGCGGTTGAAACCCTAGGAAAAACAAGGCTCACGCGAATTTGATGACTTTTGGGGTTAACTGGACAGATGTGCCTAAAAAATAGGCACGTCTGGGTTGGGGTAACCAACGGCCGGATGGGCTGTTTGATGGTGATGGGATGGTGGAAACCTTGACTTTTCTTTCAAAAAAGCCCAGGATGGTCCCTGTTATGGCTGTTTTAACAGGGAGGACTCAGCAGATGAAATTTATGCCTGGGAAGAGTGGTAATCCAAATGGTAGGCCGAAGCAGGTTGATTTCCTATCCGAACATTTGCAGGCCTTTTACAAAAAACACCAGGATGACATCGACAAGGTTGGTGAGGTTGCCCTCAGGAAGGCTGTGGATGATGCTGAGCCTTGGGCTGTTAAGCTGTGCATGGAGTACTTCTACCCCAGGCCAGGTAAAACGGTGGCTATCAGCAAGGAGGAAAGCAAAGAGATCAACGTGAACATCGGGTCTTTCACTCAATCCTTGAGCTTTGAGGACAAGCGGGAGTTTCTTCGGATGTGGATGAAAAGCAAAAGAGGCACGCCGGCCTTTGCTTCTGTAGTCGAGGGTGAGTGTGTGGCAGTCGAAGAAGTGGCCTCCAAAGGGTTAAAAGAGGATTGATTGGTAGCATTATGGTAAAATTCTCTTTGTTGCGCGACGAATAGTATTACAAAACAACGCTTTAGTATGCCAAAGCGTCTGCTCGTATATCAGACGGTCATGAGCACCCCCGGCCTAAAACCTAGGAAAAACAAGCTTTACAAGTATTAAAATATAGTCATCAACGTGTCAAAGTATTGAATATTTATCTATACTAGGGGGCATGGGGGATAGGGATGTCTGATTCCAAAGGCCCCCTATCCTTATGCTGATAGGGGCTGATCGGTCTATAGAGTGCCCTGTTCCCTTGAAACGAGTTTCTTTGAAACGTGTTTCCGCCCCTTTGCTGAAACGCCTTTCCTTGAAAAAATCCCCTAAAAATGCTAGGATTCGCTTAGGTTTTAGCTGATTTTTAACTTCTTTTTTTTAGGGTGTATTTTGTATGCTTAATTCTCATTCAGCGGATAAGGTCGCCGAGGACCTGTTCAAACAGTTTGCTTTTTATGAACCCACCCCAAAACAACAAGCGTTTCATGAGGCGAGTTTAAGAGCGTCTGAGCGATTGTTTCTAGGCGGTAACCGGACCGGTAAGACCAATGCTGTGTGTATGGAGATGGCCATGCACCTAACGGGGGTGTATCCCGACTGGTGGACCGGCTACCGGTATCAAAGACCCATTAGCGCCATCTCGGCCTCGATTAGCTTGAAAGACACCCGGGATATTCTCCAAAAGAAGTTATTCGTAGGCGACATGGATGGCTCTATGCCACCCATCTTGCATGAGAGCTATATTGTAGAAAAGACCAACACCACCATTGCCGGCGCCTTCGATATGGTCAAGATTCGGCATGTTTCGGGCGGAGTGTCTGAACTGAAGTTCAAAGCCTTTCAGCAAGGTGAATCCTCTTTCCAAGGCGTTAAGGCTGACTTTATCCATTTGGATGAGGTGCCGAACTTTAGGGTCTATCAAGAAGCTCTGATTCGAACCACCTCCTTTGACCAGGAGAAAACGTTCTTAGTCTGTTCGATGTGGCCTGAGCGCGGTAAAGATGACCTCATATCCCATTTTCTTGATTATGCGCCTGAGGGAGAAGTTAGAAACGGTCGTTTTTACATTATGGCTAGTTGGGCCGATAATCCTCATCTGAAAGAAGAGGAACGCGAACGGTTACGCCAATCGGTTCCTTCCTGGCAACTAGAAGCCCGGGAGCATGGCATTCCGGTGTTTGGTCAAGGCAAGGTCTTTACCATGCGGGAAACAGAGCTGTTTGTCGATCCGTTTGAAATCCCCAAACACTTTGCTTTTGTTTATGGGCTTGACCCGTCTTCATCTTCAGGCGGGACCTGGGGATCGGTCCTTTTAGCTCATGATCGAGAGCATGATATTATCTACGCTGTAGCCGACTACAAGCTCAGCAACGCAACCCCCACCGAACATGCCTCCAACCTATCGCGGATTATCCCTGACTGGTGTACCGGTATGGTGGATCCGGCAGGAGCGGGTGAAAATATGCACACCAAAGAAAAGACGATTGATTTCCTTCAAAATCGTTCCGGTCTCTCTCTGATCAAAGCTCATAAAGCCAACAACACCAAGGAAGCCATGATCGATGAGATCTATGAGCGGGTTAGAGGCGATCGCTTCAAGATCTTTTCCAGCACCAAGGGGGTTGGTTGTCGTCATCTGGTTACCGAGTGGCGTCAATACGCCAGAGATGAGAATGGCCTCATCCTCAAAAAGAACGACCACTGCATTGATGCCCTCTTTTATGCCTTGAATGGCTTAGCCTATGCCCGTACCGAAACCCAGTTTCATCACGAAAGAAGCCCCCATTGGCAAGAAGCGGGATATTTGTGACGCACTTATCCGTATCCCCTCTTAAAAAGCCAACAAATTCGGTATGTTAGCCCTGATAGTTGTTTGAGATTAGTTGTGAATATTGTATAATAAATCTCAAAGGTTAACACAATAAAAGGTTGATTATGAACTTAAACGATCAAATTGAGCAAAAGAAGAAGAAACGAGCTATAATGAGCGATTTTGAGATCGATGCGACGTATATCAGGGAGTTAGCAGCGGAGGCTTTGAATGCCAATGAAAAAGCCCTTCAAAATCCGGCCTTTCTGGATCGTTGTCAGACGTTAAGAAACCTCTGTGATCGGGCCTCTGTCTCAGTCCTTGCCTTAAAAGAGATGATTCCGGGGTTTGAACCTGTGCCGCTAGCTCCTGAAGAGTGAATTTTGAAGAGTGAGTGTTGTTTATGGCTTACCCTCTATCGGCTTCCCGCCAAAAGGCTTTGAATACGGCGCAAGAGTTTTTTAGGATTGCGAATTTGCATCCCTCAACGGTGGAGTTTCGCCAGAAGTGCATCAATGATTATGGGTTTTATGATGGCACCGGCCAATGGGAAGCCCCTGATTTACGGATCTTACAAGAACGGGGTCAGTTACCGATTACAGTCAACATTTGCAAAGGGTTTATTGATAACTTGTCGGGTGTTGAGATCCAATCTCGCTATCGCATAGCTTGCCGCAATGATTCGCAAAACCCCGAGGCGGATCAATTGGCCGATGCCTTAACCCATTTATTGTTTCACATCCAAGAAAACCAAGAGATTCCCTATAAGGGATCGTTAAAGTTTAGAGATTCTTTGATTTGCGGCATAGGCTGGAGTTATCTGTATCAAGAAGACGGCGCCGTGTCTTATGAAACCGTTCATCCCTTTAACATGCTACCGGACCCTGATGATCTGACGCCCCAATACACGGCGATGAAATATGTTTGCCGAAAGCGCTGGATGCGTCCCGATCGCGTCCGTGCCCGCTGGCCTCAAGCGGCTCAGGATATTGATTGGGGAACAGGGTTTTCTTATTACCAGGGGCTTTCCAGCCCGGGACTCGCCAGTCCGGGACTAGAGAGTCCCGGACTGGAAAGTCCTGAGCTGATGGACCGAGAGGCTCTTTATACGGATCCTAATTTAGGAGGCGCTACCAACCGAAGCCGCGTCTTGGTGGTAGAAGTCCAATATAAAGTCCCTGCCAAAGTCTATAAAGGCCTGGACCCTCAAGGACGGTCATTTGAGACCTTTACGCTTGAAACCGCTGAATCTCTAGCCGGATCAGAACAGGACCTCGAGGAAACAACCGGTGAGCGGATTATGCGGACCCTCTTTTTAGACAACACCCTTTTGGAACATGCGCCTTTGGATGCGACGTTTCCGGATCAAAAGGATTTTAGTTATATTCCGATTGTGTTTCAACGGCGGTTTAAGACAGGCGTGCCGTATGGCCTCTTGGAAAGCATGAAGGATATTCAGCGCGATTGTAATGTTCGGGTGACCAAATCGGTCTATGCCATCAATTCAGCCAGGGTGATCTTTGAAGGCAATCCGATGCCGGGGCGCGATATTGAAACCATTCGGCGGGAATTGAAGACTGCTGATTCGGTGATTCTCCTGCCCAAAGACTCCAAGTTCCAAGTCTCGAGCAACACCCAATTGGGCGAAGAGCAGTTAAAGATTGTTGAGTTATACCTAAACCTGATTCAACGAGTGACGGGAATCTATGATGAGATGCTGGGGATTCAAACCAATGCGACCAGCGGTGTTGCCCAGCATATCCGTCAAGTCAATTCGGTGCGGAACAATGTGTTTGCCTTTGATAACTTCTCACAGATGAAAAAAAGAGAGGCTCGGTTTTTATTAACTCTTTTACAAGCCGGCGGTGAAGAGAACCTAGCGGTTGAAATCCTAACGCCTGAAGAACGGAAACGGATTATTTTAAATCTTACCCGCATCATAGATGGTAGGCCTGTGATCTTTAATGATATCCGGTCTTTGCCTCTCTCTTTGTATGTCGAAGAAGTCCCTGACTATCAAAGTTCTTTTGCTGAACAAAAGGCGACCTTTGAATCTTTGTTAAGCAATGCGCATGCCCAATGGTTAATGTTATCGCCGGAGTTGTTAAGACGGCTTGGGGTTAGAAACCCCGAAAGCATTGCGAATCAGATGCAAGCGGCCCTAGAGCAAAAAACCATGATGGAGCAAGGCGTTGCCGGACGAGGTGAGCCTCTGCAGTTTGAGACAATGCCTCCTCAAAATCAACAATCCCCTTCAACCTCTCAAAATCCAGGAGTTCGCGTATGAATGATCTCTTAACAGAAGAAAGAATACCTCATGAAACAAACGTTCCTACACTTCCTCAAGCAACTGATAAAGCTCTACCAGAGGAGAGAATGTCGGGGGATTCGATCTCGGATTTATTCAACACGCGCGACCAGGTCAGGGACAATGCCCGAGACAGGGCCCGAGGTCCAGTCCCAGATCCAAAACCTGCCGTTAACAGAGATCAAAAAAATCCAACCAAACACTCTCACTCACAGGAACAAACCCAGTCCCCTGAGGAAGACCTCAACCGTGCTACCCTTTCCAAACAAGAAGAAACCCAAAAAAGCTCTACGGAATCCAAACAAGAAGAGCCCCCTTTAGAAGTAGAGCGCCTGCAAGAGGAATTGTCGAAGACCCAAAAGCGTCTCCTTGAAAACCAACAGTATGGCCGCCAGAACGCCCAACGTTTAAAGACGGCCTTAAAGGTGGTGAAAGAACTAGAGGCTGAGGGGTCTTTAAGCGAGGAGGAAGCAGCTCGTCTGGCTGAGTCTTTGGATAGAGAAAATGGTGGAGAAAATGGCGAAGACCCTATACCAGAAGCGTCTCATCCGTTTGGCAAGGTGATGGCGATTGCTAATCAAGAGCTTGAGAATATCCGTAAATATACAGATGATGATCTTCTGGATGATAAGGTTGGGGCTTTTGATTATTTTTTGCTGGTTGCTTCCAAGGAAGAACGGGAACAGGCTTTAGAAGATCTGACCGAGTTGATCCACACGCCTCTTCCGCTGGCCAAGAAGATGCTCTCCATCGGACAAGGCTATGAACAGTCTTACCGCGAGATGAAAGCCGCCGGCAGCCTTTATGGACTCCTGACCAAAAAGGATCAGGAGGCTTCTGATTTACGGAAAAATCTTGACAAATTTAAGAAAAAATTGTCACAATATGAAGACTACGATAAGCCGCGATATCGTTTAGAAGAGATGGGAGAGTCGATGGGACAAGACCCTTCCGGTGATACCATCACTTCTTTGTTTGAGGATCGTGACCGTATCAAAAGAAGATAAACAGGCTCAGCCTGACAAGACACTTGTGGAGAGACCCTTGTGTCAAAACACTTGTGTCGGGACACGCGCGACAAGCCTCGCTTGTTAAGTTCTGCTGAAACAAGCCCTTTTCGCGCCGTCAGCTTGGATGGAAAGTCGATTGAAGAAACAGGAAGACAGCCCTGGCCATATAACCAAAGCTCCTCTCTTCCGCGTTATGTTCAATCCCTCCTTTTTTGAAAAGACGAAAAAAAAGAACCGTTTTGTTGTGTCTAAAGGACACAAACGAAGACATTATTTTTGTTTTTTTAAAAGCTCTTAAGGAGGATTATAACCATGGCTCTTTATCCTGTTCCGGCTCCCGGCTACAACGGGATCAACCAAAACCTGTTTCCGTTTGAAGTCTCCTCGTCTTTGTTTAAAGAATGGGTTCAGATCACCCCTCTCTATAATCTCATGGGCAATGAGCCCACCCGTCCGATTGTCCGCAAGAAGCTGGGGCCTAAAGAAGGTCTGCAGTACCGTATGGGGAAGTTACAAGCGCTGGATTATAAAAACCCCATTGTCAACTTTGATCAACGCCGCGGGAATGCTCAGCAGCAAAAAGTCGATTATGATTCGGTCAATGTGGATTTTAAAAGCTTTTTGGTCCAGATCAAAGGCTATGATATCCTAAATTACGGAACCCCTGTTGATTTGCCGCCTTATGCCAGAACCCAGCTTGTCGAAGCTTTCTCAAGGGCCTTAAACCGTGATTTGTTTTTAGCGGCAACCACCGGCGCTTATCCCAATATGACGGGTGGAAGGGCCAATTGTAATGTAGCCGATACCATTCCCTCTTATGATCGAGCCGTTCTGTCCGGCTTAACGCCAACAGCCGCCCAATATTATGCCAATGCCACCTTTCCGGCAAAGTTTGATGCCGCCAACTCGGCGCCTGCCAACAATGGCCTGAGCGGGGCTCATCTGAAGGCGCTTAAACTCACCGCCGAGCGCGGCGGTACGGCGATCAATAGAGAAGATGCGATTCAGCCGGCTTATGTCAGAAACAAAGCCGGATGGCCAATGAATAAGTATATCTACCTTGCCCATCCGGAGAGTTTAACAGCCCTCTTTGCCGATCCCTTGTTCTCTCAATCAACCTTTAACCGAGGCACGGTGATTGATGCTGAAAACACCCCCCAGACTCTGAATGGAGCGGACTATGTCGGTGAGTTCTTTGGGATCAGTATCTACTCCTGCAAAGACTTGTATCAGTTTGAATTTACAAGTGCCGCTAACAACCACCGCATCGCTTGGAACTTGTTTATAGGCGCTGGAGCCTGGTCCTTAGGCTGGGCGGAAGAGCCGATGCTGGGCATGGAAAACGATCTGGTTGAACGGATTCAACTCTACTTTGGCCATGAGTTCAGGGGCCAGAAGATGCTGAAGTTTGCCAGTCAGCGTAATGCCGCGGATGCGCCTCGAAACCTAGCCACCACCGTCGAGCAAGGGATTATCCATTCCTTTGTGGCGTTGTCTTAAGTCAAAGTAAAAAAGGAGCGTTTATCATGACGACGACAATTCGGTACGTTCAAAACACCTCAACAGCGGCTAATGTGAATGTGGCAGTAGCCTCAACGGGAGGGGATTATCAGCTTGTTGCCTTTGACATCATCACTACAGCTGGAATTGCCGCTGGCGCTCATGCCAACATTTTAACCTGGACGGGCGCCGGGAAGATCAAATCGATCCAATCTGTGTTTATCCGCGAAGAGGATGGAGAAATCATTCCTTTGGGGGCGGTGGCTCAAAACACCCATACCCTAATCACCTTAGATGCAGCCGGTAAGACGATCAATATTTCTGTTCCGGCAGGAGGGGCTGCCCTTGAAGCCGGCGCTCTTGTGTCTTTGATCCTTGTCATCGGAAATTATTAAATAAAGATTTGGTAAATAAAGGTTAGGGAGCTTTTGATTGATTCTGCTTTTTTTAATGATTCTCTTTTTGAGTCTTCTCTTGAGGACTCTGTTTTTAAACCCCTAAAGGGATAGGAGCCTTTAATCATGACGGTGAAATACCTTTTAACTCTGATGGGGCATCTATCTTTAGGTAATGATAACATCATGCCTGAAGAACGTCAGATTTTTCTGCACTACCTGAATCTGGCCCATTTTGAGCTTTATCAAGTCACAGCTCCGTTTAATCAAGATTTATTTGTTTTTGAAACCGTATCCAATGCTTTGGGTGAGAATGCGGTAACCTTAAGGTTCCCTCCTTATGCCCTGCAAAACGTTTATGATCAAACCCATCAAAAGAAGTTAACCAGGACCTCGCTTGCTGATCTTTTAGAAAAAGACCCCGGCTTTACGGCTACAGGATATCCTTATCAGTATTTTCTACAGGGTTCTGTTGTCCACTTTTACCCGCTTCAAACGGCTGTGACTTCGGTAAGGGTTGTCTATACACCCCAGCCTACTTTCTTGACCGAACAAACCGAAGATCAAGACATTCCCTATCCGATTGCCTATCATCCAGTTTTAGTCGATGGGGGATTGTATTATGTGTTTCAAGAAGAGGGCGGTTTTAAAAACCCTCAAAAAGCGGTGGAAGCGCAAAG
>Ga0214919_10008881_pt1 | contig 13094 bp, 6 predicted proteins | sample LL1503_MetaG_FD_177994 | JGI IMG/M metagenome (GOLD analysis project Ga0214919, IMG submission 177994) | Freshwater microbial communities from Lake Lanier, Atlanta, Georgia, United States - LL-1503 | ecosystem: Environmental > Aquatic > Freshwater > Lake | place: USA: Georgia | collected 2015-03-15
GAATATAACTGATTTCGTGAATTCAATTAAACAACAATTGCCTGATTTGGAACATATAGAACAAGTAGGATTTGTAAATGGCATTTCAAAAATATTTGTAAAAAACCTAAAATCCTTAAAACAAGAGATTCGACCGCTTCATTGTACTGATGAAAAAAGAAAGGTCATTTATGTAAAAGATGAAAATAAATGGGAAAAAGATTGCGAACAACATAAAAAGGTCCGAAACGCAATTAAGCGTGTTGCGAAGGATTCATTTATGACGATAAATGAATTTAAAAAAAAATATCCGTGTTGTACAGAACCTGACTCAAAGTATAATACACGATACAATAAATTACGGATTGAAGTCATGGGTGGTTCAGGTAATGAAGATGCCGACAACGAAAATAAAATAATAACAAATATTTCAAGAGAAATTACGATTAAAAAATTGAATTAAATATATAATAGTAAGCATTAATAACCAAAAATACAATGGAAAATAAATTTCGCTATTACCAAACTGAAGCAGATAACGCTATAACCCAGGAATTAATACAAAACAATAAGTGTATTTCTAAAATGTTCTGTGGGACTGGAAAATCGTTATTAATGAGAAAATGCAAGGTATCTAAACAAAAATTGTGTGTTTATGTATTCCCATCTTTATCATTGATAGATCAGTTCCACACTATTTATTTAATTGATTTTCCAAAGGAATATGTTTTAAAGATTTCTTCTGAACAAGAGTCAACAACCGACCCTAAAATAATTAAATCGTTTTTGAAAAAGAAACGAAATAAAATTATATGTGTTACCTATCAAAGTTATGGAACATTATTAGATAATTTGGGAGAAACTAAAATAAATATTTGTATTTATGACGAAGCCCATCATGCGGTTGGTGAAACATACCAAAAACTTATTTTTGAAAATGAACTATGTGAAAAACAAGTATTCTTTACTGCTACTCCTAAAAACGCAAATGGAATTATTATGTATGACAGAGAACAACCAGAAGCGGGTGTGTGTGGAAAACTGGTATACGATTATACATATTTAGATGGTGTCAACGAAGATTATTTAAATCCGTTTGAAATTAGGGTTGATATGTTTACCGAAGATACAAACTCTTCATTATATGAATCTATTTGTAGAGCTATTCTCGCAAGTGAAAATAATAGGATTTTAACATTTCATTCGGATGTAAACGCAGATAGAGATAAATCCGTTAAACATTTCGTGGATGAATTAAAATTTAAAGAGTGTTTTAATAAAATATTAAGTGATGAATTTCCTGAAAAACTTAATTATTACAACAAAATAACAATGAAAGGATTAATGTCTGAAATTAAACCATCAGACAGAAAACTTATTTTGAATGAATTCGATATTACACCAAATAATGAAATATTTGTTATTTCATCGTGTGAGACTATTGGTGAAGGCATAGACACAAAAAACGCAAATATGTGTGCGTTTATTGACCCAAAATCATCGTTTGTAAAAATCATTCAAAATATTGGTAGAATTGTTAGAAAAGAATATAATGTGGACAAACCGAAATCAACCATATTAATTCCGTGTTGGGTAGATAAAAATAAGTATTTGGAGTGTGGCGGAGATAGAGAAAAATGCGATGAGGTAATTAGACAAGATATGAATAAGGATGGAAATTTTAATGGAATATTAAATGTTTTATCTGCGTTGAAACAAGAAGATGAAGATATATATGATATTTGTCTACATTATCCAGATAGTTATTCACCACAAGAAATAATAAATAATTTAGAAAAACAGGGGTATATGATTGATGACCCCGTTGGTGAAGGTTCATTAATTGAAAATTTGGAATATATGATTGATTGCGAGATTGATTACGAAGAATATGAAGATTGTGATTCTGATGAAGAATTAATCATGCGTGTTTCAGAAGATAATAATATTTGTATTGAAATACACACAGATTCGTTGGAAAATCCCGTTGAAATATATAATTCAGAATGTGAATCAGGTGAAATAATTAGAATATATAAAAGTATTGATTCAGAATCCGAAGAACATGTTTATCAACCGATTGTTAAGAAATGCGGAAAGAAAAAGAATAAGGATACAATTATAAAACCAGATATTAAAAAGAGATTTAATTATAACGTCCACACAAACGCAGATATAAAGGTATTGTGGAATATAACTAATAATTTTGATATTACAAAAGATATTTGTAGTTGTATTCTAGATTGTGAAATTGTAGACAAGTGGTATGAAACTCTTGAAAAGGTTAAGAATTTTATGGATACAGAGGGCAAAAGACCTTCTCATTCACAAATCAAACATAAAGACGAAAAATCATTAAGTCGTTGGTTAACAGACCAAATTAAAAAATATAAAAATAAAAATAATTCTATGAAAACTGAAGAAAAACGGAATTTATGGGAAGATTTTGTAGAAAAGTATAAAGAATATTTTATAAATAATGCTGATAAATGGAATACCAAGTTTGAAGAACTTAAAAAGTTTATTAATAACAATCAAAAAAGACCTTCAGTTCACTCAACAAATAAAGACGAAAAATTATTAGGTTCGTGGTTATCAGGCCAAACTCAAAATTATAAAAATAAAAAAAAATCCTTGAAAGATACGGATAAACGAAAAAACTGGGATGAATTTGTAGAAAAGTATAAACAATATTTATTAAGCGATGATGAAAAGTGGGTTACTAATTTAGAAAAAGTTAAGCAGTTTATAAATATAAATAAAAAAAAACCTTCAGTTTATTCAAAAAATGAAGACGAAAAATTTTTAAGTTCATGGATAAATAATCAAGTATCAAATTATAAAAAAAAACAACAAGCGATGATTAATGTAGCAAAAAGAAAAAAATGGGAAGAATTTGTCAAAGATGAAAAGTATAAAGAATATTTTATAGATAATGATGAAGTATGGAATATTAACTTCGAAGAAGTTAAACAATTTATGGATAAATATAAAAAAAGACCTTCATCAACATCAACAAATAAAGACGAACAATTTTTAGGTCGGTGGATAGGTTCTCAACTTACAAATTATACTAATGAAACAAGAAGTATGAATAATGTATCAAAAAGAAAAAAATGGAATGAGTTTATAGTCAAGTATAAAGAATATTTCTTAAGCGATGATGAAGTATGGAATACCAAATTCGAAGAAGTTAAACAATTTATGGATAAATATAAAAAAAGACCTTCATCAACATCAAAAAATAAAGACGAAAAATTTTTAGGTTCATGGATACAGACTCAAAATACAAATTATAAACAAAAAGGAAAATCAATGGAAACTGAAGAAAGACGCAAAATTTGGGATGAGTTTGTAGAAAAGTATAAACCTTACTTCTTAAGCGATGATGAAAAATGGAATACCAATTTTGAAGAACTTAAAAAGTTTATGGATACAGAGGACAAAAGACCTTCAGATAAATCAAAAAATAAAGACGAAAAAACATTAGGGGGGTGGATAGGTTGTCAACTTAAAAATTATAAAAAGAAAGGAAAATCAATGGAAACTGAAGAAAGACGAAAATTATGGGATGAGTTTATAGTCAAGTATAAAGAATATTTAGTAAGTGATGATGAAAAATGGGATACTAAATTTGAAGAACTTAAACAGTTTATTAATAACAATCAAAAAAGACCTTCATCAACATCAAAAAATAAAGACGAAAAAACATTAGGAGGGTGGATAAATAAGCAAGTATCAAATTATAAAAAGAAAAAAGATTCAATGAAAACTGAAGAAAGACGAAAAATATGGGATGAGTTTAAATCTCAATATTCGTCTATATTTAATGGTGAAACGGAGGACAATGAAGAAGATTCTGTCGAAATACAAATAAAAGAAGAACCAATAAAAAAGAAAGTAATGAATCTTCCAAAATCTTTCAAAAAAAGGGAGGAAACCCGAGAGGAAATAAAAACAAGAATAAAAACCGAAATGTCTCAATTACATCAACGATATAAAACTATGAATTCTCAAAATCTAAATATTGAATTTAAAGAGAATCCGGACTTGTGGAAAAAATACCACGAAATATCTGAGAAAAACGAAGAATCGTTTCCACCTGAAGGAATTCCGAGAAATCGAATTATTCAAGAACTAACTAAAATTAAAACTAAAAGAACAAAACAGGTTGTAGACATGGGATGTGGAAAAGGACAAATATCAGACCATTTTAAAAATGATGCACGTTTTAACTTTATGAATTACGACCATATTTCTGAAAATGATAGGGTTATATCTTGTGATATATCTAATTTGCCTTTAGAAGAGGATAGTGTCGACATATGCGTGTTGAGTCTTGCGATGTGGGGTTCAAATTGTAGAAATTATATAACAGAGGCATCACGAATATTAGAGAGTAATGGTCAATTATATATTATCGAACCAACCAAAAGATGGTCTGAAAAGGATGAATTGGGAAATATTATTCAAGGAAATGAAGCTTGTAAAATGACCGAGTTATTGAGAGAAAACGGATTTAAAATTATTCATTCAAGTATAGAAAAATTTTGTTTGTTTACTTGTGTAAAAATCTAATTAGTTATTGTCGACAAAAATAAAAAGGAGTGGGTTGTTCCCTTTTTTATTTTTTATTCTCTATAAATGTAGAGACAAAAAATAATTATAACTGGTATGTTATATTTATAACATATATAAATATAACTTATTATGATTATATACTCAATATAATGTCAGAATTAAACGTAGACCAAATTGTTAAAGAAATTAATGATAAATTAATACTATTTAATTGTAAAAAAAATACAATATCTGGATTTCACCGTGAGATTAAAAATATAATAATGAAAGACCAACACGTTGTGTTTAAATTAAATAGGTTGAATTCAGAAATAACACAACAATGTAATACTATTACAAATGTAAAAAAAAATATAATATTACATAAAAATACAAATACTATAATCAGTTCAGCACAAATTCATACTTTTATTTCAAAAGAAATAAGAAGAAAAAAAAATAAAATTGAAAATTTTATAAACAGATTGGAAAACCAAAAATTAATACATATATCTAATTTAGATGATGATAACTTATATAAAATAAATAATATTATTTTAGAACATAAATTTAAATTACAAGAACTTTATTTTCCAAGAGATGGAAATGATATTAGAAGTGTATTTTGTGAAACGACACCTATAGTTAAAGAAAAATTAAAACATGAAATAATAGTATTACAAAATGAAATTAAAATTTATACTAATAATATAAAAATACAACAATTAAATGAAAATTTAATAAGTATAATAGAAAAAAATAATGCCCTTTTAACTGATTTACAAAATGATATTGATATAGATACTAATGATGACCCCGATTTATTAAATTACCGCGAGTATTTAATTATGTATTCATCACATAAATTTCTATGTGATTATATTAATAAGTATATACAATCATACATGTTAATTAATAAATATAAAATAGACATTGGAAAATGTTATAATTTATCGGTTGAGTTATGTAAACGCCTTGAGATATATACCATAGAAGTAGAAAATAGCATTATTAAAAATAATGAAAAATATATTAAAAAATCAACTGATTTGTTAAATGAAACAACTTCAAAATATAATTTAAATGAAGATTATATTATAAGTATAAATAAATTGTCAGATTATCAAGAAAAACAATTGCAATTTAATAAGGATGAAATTTGTTCCGAAATAAGTAAAGTAAAAGAATATTATATAAAAAAGGATGAACACACCATAAAAACTATGTCTTTAAACACATTTATTATTTGGTTTTCACCACATATGGATGAGTGTTCTATTTGTTTTGAAAGTAAAATGTTATTTAAAACATATACATGCGAACATTATATATGTCAAAAATGTTATATTTCCATAGACGTTAAACACACAATTAATAATTGTCCGTATTGTAGATGTAATAAAAAAACAGAATTTATGTGTTTATTATTTAATAAGTTTAATAAAAAAATATTTTAGTTATTACGATTGACACAAAAATAAATTAATACACAAACTGAATATGTATTGAAATTACATTAACAATAAATTAAATTATTTCCTGTTTTATTCTTTATTAAATTGACGATTTCTTCAAATAAACTCTCAGGTATTCTTACATTTTTTTTTAAAATACTATCAAATACATATGGATATGATGGTGATAATATAATATTATTTTCTTTAATTGCTATGTCTTCTTTTATATTGTCTAATTCATCAATGTCATCATCTCCATTTAAATTAAATTCTTTAATAGCATTAATTTTTTGTGAATTCGTAAGAGTTGTTAATTTATTTAATACGTCAATTGAACTTATATTATTGGATATTTTTGTTAATTCAATCGCAACGTCAAGAGATATTTTGTGTTCGTTATTTGTTCCTGCATCAAGTAAACTTAATATTTGGTCTGGTAAATTACTAACTTTTAAATATTTTTGTATAGTTTGTTTTGAAATATGTATTGCGGAAATAACTTTTTCAATATCTCCGTTATATACCTCATATAATTTAGAATAAGAACGTACCTTATCACTTGTAGTCATTTGATTTCTTTGAACGTTTTCAACTAAACTAATTTCTTCTGCTTTTTGAGTTGTTACATTAATAATATTACAAGGGATCGTATCTTTATTTAGTTGTTTCATAGCTAAATAACGCCTTTGCCCAGCAATAATTTCGTATTTATCATTGTTTACGCGGACAGTAATTGGATTTATTAACCCGTTTGTTATAATATCACACGCTAAATCATTAATATTACTTTCATCATCTTCACTTGATAGGGTTTTTCTAACATTAATACTAGATACATATAATTTATTGATATCAACATTACAAACTTCCATTTTATTAAGTATAAATTAATAATTATATTTAAATCATTATTAATTTATTATATATGAGGGTTTATTTCATTATTTCTGTATACCCTAAAATTATAATCAATAATAAATGGGGTTTTGTAAAAAAATAAATCATTTATACTCTATTTAATATTTGTTGAACACCCATGTTAACCATATAATCAGACATCTGTTGTCCATAAGTAAACCTACAAAATGGACATTTAATTATTCCTTTATTTTCTCTAAAAATATTTATATAACAATCAACACACCAATCACTAGCACATTTTGTGCACGTAACTCTTTGTGTTTGTTTTGTTTCTTTTGTAGAACATATTGAACATTCGTCACTTTTTGAATTACTCATTTTTGTATCAATATGATGTTTAATTTCATCCCAGGTGTTATCTTCTAATATAGTCATTATTGCTTTTTTATTTGTAAAAATAATTTGAAGGTCTCCTGTAATTTTATGTGTTTTAAATCGTAATTCCTCATTAGGTAAATAGTTTTTAATTTTATTTATTAACTGTTCATGGGATGGTTTATAATCGTTTAATTCTTTTATTTCATTCCCAAAACCAACAGGATATGTATTATACATAAATTCCATATATTTTGAAAAACTATTATTTAGCATAATGGTTTTCAACATATCCGGCACGGTTTCCAAAGTTTTTAAAAATTGTTCCCAAGATTTTCTCATATCATCTTGATTAACTAACCAAGTCATCGGATCAACAAGTTTATCATACCCATGATCAATCGATATTTCATCCAAACATAATTTATACATTTTTTCTGCTTTACGAATATTGTCTAGTTTATTTTCATTTTTATAAGTAACGTTAGATGTAATATTATTTAATTGTTGTTTATTTACACAATATTTTTTTTTATTTTCCTGAACACTAGTAACATTAGATGGAGTCATAATTAATTGTTGTTTATTTAAACAACACTTCTTATATTTTTTACCAGAACCACATAAACATTTATCATTTACTTTTTGTTTTGAATTCATAATATTTTATTATGTATAAATTAATAATTAGATTTAAATCATTATTAATATATTATATATGTGAGGTTTTAATTATTCCTGTTACGTTGTTTAATAACATAACAACGTTTATTGCCAAAAGTAAAATAAATAAAAATAAATAAAAAAGGGGAAGAAACCCACCCCTTTTTTTATTGTCTTGACACAAATTGAAGTATGGTTTATTAATTATATATTTGTGTTAAAATCATTAAAATTTTTAGTAATTAAATAAACGACTATAATAAAAAAAAATTGAAACGATTAATCGATTTATTAGTATTTAAAAATACTATATCAAATAATATTAAGACAATGAACTCTAAAATTATGAAAACCACAAAATTTAACATCATCACATTTATTAACCAAAAAACTCGTGGAGATGTTTTGACAAACATGGTGTACGGACTATTCGATTATAACAAGTTGATGGACCAACCTAATAAGGGAGATATTTTTGAAACTATATCCATTTGGTTAATTATATTTAAATGTATGATTGGGGTTGAGTATACCAGTATCAAAACTGGTAAATATCCATATCATAAAGATTTATTTGATGTAAATCAAATATTTAAACAATCCATACATACATCAAATGATGGTGTTAGCGATATCACTGTGGAAAATGGAGACATTTACATACCTTTTTCGATTAAATATTATAATAATGGAATTAGTCAAAAAGATACAGATATTTGTGACATTGATAAAACATTTGAGAATGAGATTTGTAATGTTGGATTAATCGTAAAAGATAAGAATGAAATCTCTGATGCCAAATATAATCATATACATAATCAAGCACTCACCAAAATTAAAAAAAATAATTTATTATTTGATGAGACCGATATTAAACACGGATTATCCGTTATGCGTTCTCGAAATTATATGTCTACATATAAAACTATCGACGATTTATTAGAAATGGTTAATGCTGAATACTTGTTTTCCCCAAGAAAAATGTTACATAAATACTTACATCAACAAATGGTCTTTGAAAAGTTTACTAAAAATTTAGAATCAGGGTCATACGTTCATTTATTAGATCTAGTTCAAAGATCCGGTAAAAGTATAGTAATATTAATGATAGTTGATTATTTGCTAAAAAAAATGGGGTATAACAAAATATTAATAATGACTTCTGTCGTGTCAACCATAAAGGGTTTTATTAATTCATTAAATACATTTATTGAATTTAAGGATATTAAATATGTAGAACAAAATGATTTTGGGAATATTGATATGAATTTTAAAGGTATTGTATTCTGCAGTGTTCAATTTTTAAAAATCGATTCTGATTCTAAAAAAGCACAATTAAAAAATATTGGATTTGAAGCAATATTTATTGATGAATGTCATTTGGGGTCATCCACCATAAAAACTAAAATGTGTGTATTCAACAAAGATACTGACGATGAAATAAACTCTGATGTTGATGAATTGTGCAGAAATATTAAATTGTGTGTATTTGCTTCAGGAACCAGCGACAGAACAAAACTATTTTATAATATACCGAATAAATGTGTTTATGAATGGACTTATTTTGATATTAATTGTATGCAAAATATTAATCATGATGAAAAATCTCTTAAATGTTTGAAAAAAAGACACAAAGCACAATTAATTAACTGTTTAAATAACGAAACATTAAATAAAGATTACTCGAAGTGTCCAAAATCAATATTATTAAAACAATTTATGCCATTTATTGTAAAAGAGATAAATGAATATAACACAAAACATGGAACTAATATGGGTTATAAGACTTCATCTTTATTTGCTTTAACACAAAACAAACATCTAAAAGGAAAAAGTTATGAAAATAGTTTTGAATTGTGTGGAAAAGAAGGAGGAGTCGAATTATTGGTTAGATTTTGTAAATCAATTATTGACGACGATGAACGAAACAACCTATATAAAGATAAAATAGCTATTAATCGTGCGTTGTTGTGTCAACACAAATATAAATCAAGAACAACGAGCATTGAAAATCCATTATTGCTTTTAATGTTTCTTCCAACTCATACCGGAAATAATACAATACAGATTTTACAAGAAACTCTTGTGTCGTTTCTTTATACTCATCATTTATGGAATAATTATTTTGTTGTTTATACAAATGCGTGTTCAAGCGGTTATATTACTAATGATGGAGATTTATTTAAATATGCGGATGTTAGCGATTATAACGTTCTTTTAGAAACAATTATGATTGACACCAAAAAACACAAAAAAAAAGGGTGTATATTATTATTGGGTAGTAAAGGTGGTGTAGGAATTACTTATGAATATGCTGATGTAGCGTTTCATTTTGATGATGGGATGAATTTAGACCAGTATTCTCAAAGAACCGCAAGAACTTTAACTGACGCAAAAGGAAAAACTATTGGAATTAATATAGATTTAAATATTCAACGCACATTTATATATCAATTGAATGTATTAAATAAATATAGGAAAGCATCCGGTTCAACCGACACAAATGGTAAATTGTTAAGATATTTATATGAACAAAATATATTTATATTTAATCCAGACGATAAAAAACTGAATTTTGGAAATACAAAAGAAACTAACATTAATGAATTCTTTGAAACAGAAGCGTCTAGTTTATTAAATAATATTGATGATAAGGATTTATTAAATGAAATAAGTTGTGATACAGACCAATTAAAAAATATATTAACAACATGGACAAAATCTTTTATTATAACAAAAAACCAAAGAAAGGAATTAGAAGGACATCATTCTGACCTTTCATCCGGACAAAAAATACAAATTGAAATAAATGATGAATCCGATGAATCCGATGAAGCAGTTAATGTCATTGAAGAGGTAGTTGATATGTCCGAAATTATAAACATGACATTAGAACTATGTAAATGTATTGTTCCTTTATTAGCTCTTATATCTAGAATTAGTAAAATTACAGATTTTAAAGAAATATTAATTCATCCGAACTATAAAGGAATAATACAACAATTAATTATTGAAAAGAATATATTAAAAAATAAAATTGAATTAGAGCCTATTGAATATGATGATATAGTAACGGCTATGAACTTTATCATTGACAATAATACACAAATTATTAACGATATTAGAGAAATATATTTTCAAACACCAAGTTATAAATTAAAAGAAGTTATCGCAAAACATTTTATACCTTCTACTGATGAAAAAAATAAAAATGCGGAAGTTTCAACACCTCCAAAATTATGTTCTGACATGATTAGCAAAATACCATCTGAATTTTGGAATACACCCCGGAAAGTTTTTGAACCTTGTTGCGGTAAAGGTAATTTTGTGCTTGAAATATTTGATAAATTTAATACTGGTCTAACACTCGCGATACCAGACAATAAGGAAAGATGTCGTGTTATTATTGAGGAATGTATTTATTTTGCGGACTTAACAACTTTAAATGTATTTATAACAACAGAATTATTAAGATGTGAAGCTCAATCCGTATTTTATACAGAAGGAGATGAAGAAATAAATTATAAATTTAACAGCAATAATGGAGATACTATTCAATTAAATATTGAAGATAAATGGGGGTTGAAGGGTTTTGACGCAGTTATTGGAAATCCACCTTATAACAATAGTCAAAATAATACTGGAAAAAAGGGTGGTGGTGATTTATTATGGAATAAATTTGTAGAAAAATCCCTTAATGAGTATTTAGTTGATAAAGGTAAATTATTGTATGTTCATCCATCTGGTTGGAGAAAACCTGAAAGTTCAAAATCAAAATATCAAGGATTATTTAAGTTAATGACAAGTGAAAATCAAATGAATTATTTAGAAATTCATGATACAAATGATGGAATGAAAACTTTTAATTGTGGCACAAGATATGATTGGTATATTATAGAAAAAATACCTATTTATAAAAATACGATAATAAAATTTCAAAATGGAGATATATGTAGTCAAAATTTAAGTAAATGGAGTTTCTTACCTAATGAAAATTTGGATTTAATATACAAATTAATTAATAATGATATAGGAGAAGAATGTAATATTATTTATAGTAGAAATAATTATGGTTCTGATAAAAAATGGGTTAGTTCTATAAAAAATGAAGAATATAAATACCCATTAGTTCATTCAACACCTAAAGCAGGCATAAGATATATGTATAGCAACATAAACACAAACGGTCATTTTAATATATCTAAAATAATATTTGGAGATAGTGGAATTAATAATGCTGTAATTGATATTGAAGGTAATTATGGAATGACCCAACATTCAATGGGGATAGAGATAAATGATATTAATGAAGGTAAAAATTTAAAAAAAGTATTGGAAAGTCCTGAATTTAAAAAAGTGTTAGAATCGTGTAGTTGGAGCAATTATCAAATAGATTGGAGATTATTTACATATTTTAAAAAGGACTTTTGGAAAGAGTTTATGTAAATAAAAAAACAAATTAATTTTAATGTGTAACTTAAACAAAATAATAAAAGTGAGGACCACTTGGACCAATACCTTTTTTTATTGGGTCTACTGCCCCGAGGTATCAAAAGAATATATAGAAGAAATGTTGAAGTCCTCATGTTCGTCGCGGGGTTATGTCACCAGAAGGATATACTGAAAAAACTTATCATGAAATAATGAGAGTAAAAAAATAATTCTAGACCATAAAAAAATAAAAACAAATAGGGAAACCCACCTATTTTTTATTATAACTTATATATAATATATAAATTTTTAGTAATTAAATAAATAATTTATATTTTTAAAAATTGAAATGAACCATCAATAACAAAGTAAAGATAAATAACAGCCAAGAGACAAAAATGAACGCAATAATTAACGAAGTAATTAACGAAGTAATTAACGAAATGAACGCAATGAACGCAATAATTAACGAAATGACATCAATAATAATACTAATTATGTTTATTATTAGTCGTATGTTTATGGATTGTATGGTTACGGAGTTCATCCAAAACTAAGAACACCATAACAATTTTAACTAATATAATAAACATTGTTTAATAACATAAACAACATTTATTGCCAAAAGTAAAATAAATAAAAAATAAAAAAAAATGGGGAAACCCACAATTTTTTATTCCAACTGATATGTGATACACAAATTTTTAGTAATTAAATAAATAAGTTAATATAAAAAAAATTGAAATGAATTTTATACAAATACAACTT
>Ga0214919_10008882_pt1 | contig 13093 bp, 10 predicted proteins | sample LL1503_MetaG_FD_177994 | JGI IMG/M metagenome (GOLD analysis project Ga0214919, IMG submission 177994) | Freshwater microbial communities from Lake Lanier, Atlanta, Georgia, United States - LL-1503 | ecosystem: Environmental > Aquatic > Freshwater > Lake | place: USA: Georgia | collected...
ATGGAGGAAATCGAGCGCCGTGAGATCATCGCGCAAAATAGCATGAGCCGGGGCTTCCACGGCAAAAGTGATGACGTCATCCGTGTTGGGGCGATAAACCGAAACCTCAGTGAGGTGGGGGTTCGTCGCCTGGAGGTGACGATACACAGGATCGCGGCGGTTGGCCTGTACGCGTCGAAAATAATGCCGTGCATGATGGGGGTGAATCCCGGAAGCCGCCCCGAGGAGTAAGGAGGCGGTGCCCTCAGGCTTCACGCAGGTCACGCGGGCCGCGGGGCGGATGCCGATTACGCCGGCAATAATTTGATTGGCCGCGCGGCAGAGACGCGCCCCGCGTTCTAAGACGGTGGGGTTGAATAAAATTTCGGGATTATCCATGAACCCACAAATCGAAACACCGAGCAACGCATCTCGTTCATTGAGATATTGAGTGACCGGCCCCAAGTAAGGAATTTTTGTGTAGGCCGCCTGCAAGGTGCCAATCACAGCCGCATGAATGCACGCGATCAGGAAATCATCGGTGGTCTTGAGGATGGCTCCATTAATCGTCGTCAAATTGCACATCTGCCAGCCACTGAGTCGGGTGGTAGCATCCAGTGGTCCGGCATAGCCGAGGGCACGTAGCCGGGCCGTTTCGGCCTCGTCGAGCACGCCTTCAATGACCGGATGTAGACCGATTTCACAGCAGGGGTTGCAGCCGTAGTCGGGATGTTCCGCAAAATAGAAACCGGGTTCACCGAATTCTTTTTGTGCAGCGAACAGTCGCCGGAAGAGCGTGTCATCTGGTTCCGCACGGGAAACGACCGCAGAGTTATTGGAAGCGGAGCGCTGGGGATATTTTTCAAACCAATTACCTGTTTTAGCGGCCATCATCTCTTGATCGTCGGGTGAAAAAAGACAGATTGTGGCCGACCGGCGAATGCCGCCGCTCAGCACGGAACGAGCGGCGAACATGCAAATATCATAGACCTCAATCGGCCGGAGTTGGCGGCCTGCGGCGCCGGTGAGAATTGCCTCAATATCGATCAATGATTGTTTGAGCGGGAGGTGGCCCGGCGCTTTCCCCCCCGAAGTGCGCAGCGCGGCCCCGCGGGCTCGTACCAAGGAAAAATTAAATTCTATTTTAAAATCCTCGAGGTGACTCCGCACCAGGAGGTGCAGCGCCTCGGCCCAGCCCTCGATGGTATCCGCTACGGTATGGTGTTGCATGGCCAGCTCCATTTCTTCGCGGCGGATTGGGAAGGTGGGGAGGCAGGCAATATGATGACGTTGCACCGAAAAGCCGCAGCCCGTGCCCGCGAGTAGCAGAAAAAGATATTCACGAAAAAATTCGACGCGATCGACTGAACTAAATGCGCAATTAAATAGCCGAGCGTGATTGCGCAGAATGGCTTCACCGCCAAATTGCAGCGAGCGCATCGAGGGCAGGACGAGCTTCTGGCCCACGGCGCCAAAGGCACGATGCATGGCGTCAGCTAAGGTTCCTCCCGATAACCATTCCGCCAAAAAGCGTCGATCGCCCGGTAGCGCGGGTGAGTCTTCGCCCGGAGCGGGTACGCGGAGCGCAAGTCGGCTGGAGAAATGTTGCAGATGCATCCCCAGCACACGGCGCGCGGCTTCAGTGAAAGTTTCGCGCCGACCAAGATCCGCACGGTGGCGAGCATATTTGGCGCAAGCAATGTAATCGCGCAGGCCATTCTCATCGTAATGATTTAAGCGGTGCGCCGCTTGGTGTTCGCGATAGATAATGAATGCGCGGGCTACTTCCCAGTCGCCCTCCGCCGCAATGGCTTTTTCTACATTGTCTTGAATTTGCTCAATCGTCGGGTGTCGACCTGATCGATAATAAAGTTCGAGCATCAAGGCAACCCGCGCGGCGATTCGCTGGACGCGGTGAAAAGAGTCAGGCTTAAGGCCGTAGTGGGCGGAGGGATTATCCCGCTGGGGGTTCTCGGTCGTGCCCTGCTGGACCTCGTAATAAGAGAGTGCGATGGCGCGGATTATTTTTGCCTCGTCCCAAGGGGCGGTCCGGCCGTCACGCTTGAGGACGCAGCGATCGGCGAGCGCGATTGTGGTCAGCGTAGAGGGGCGCGGGTTAAATTTAGCGAGTAAGTTGGCGGTGGCGTGAGTCATGGGGATGAAAATTAATCTTAGCTGACTCCTCGTGATTGCGCTAACCATCCGTTGCTAAATGATGGAAATTTCTGCGCATTATTTGTTCTTGGTTTGGGCTCTCGTTCATTTTGTTAAGAACCAAATGCGTGGAACTCATTTACAATCAGGGGCGTTTTTTTGCCTAAAAAATCATCTTTGATCACGGGGCGCAGGCCCGGGCCCTGACCGTCAGGGATTTCCACACAAAGAATTGCGGAAGATGTTTGCACCCCGTCAGTCTGTCATTTTTGATGCCCCCGTGCCTAATCCTGAAGCCCGAATCAAGCGCAGTCGCGCAGTTGTCGAGCAGTTGAAACACTCAGAAGTCTATCGCGATTACGAAAAGGCGTTTCGAGATACTACTGGCCTGCCGATCAATCTCCGGGCGCTTGAATCTTTTGATTTACCTTTCCAGAAAGACCCTAAGGAGAACCCTTTCTGTGCTTTGATGGCCAATTCCAATCACTCCTGCGCCGCTTGTCTCCAGCTCCAGCGCAAAGTCGAGGAACAGGCGCAAATGGAGCCGAAGACGCTCAAGTGTTTTGCGGGACTCTGTGATTCCGCTGTACCGGTACGGGTGGGGGACAACCTCGTTGCCTTTTTGCAAACGGGGCAAATTTTGCTGCACGAGCCCAGTAAATTAGAATTCAAGAAAGCGGCTCGTGATTTAATTAACTGGGGCACCCAGGTTGATTTGAAGCAACTCGAAGAGGCTTATTTCCAGACCCGCGTGCTGGATAAGAAGCAATACGAGGCGGTCCTGCGCTTGCTGGCTATTTTTGCGCAACATTTGGCCTCACTCAGCAACCAACTCATGGTTTCAGCTGAGCAGGTGGAATCGCCAATGGTCACGCGCGCCAAGGCCTATATCGCTGAGCATCAAAATGAAGAAGTTTCCCTGCGCCAAGTGGCGGGCGCGGTTAATATGAGTGCCTTTTATTTCTGCAAAATATTTAAGCGCGCAACGGGGCTAACGTTCACTGATTACGTCGCTCGGACGAGGATCGAGAAGGTAAAAAATCTGCTGCTGAATCCGCACAAGCGAATTAGCGAAGTAGCTTATGAGACTGGCTTCCAGTCACTTTCTCAGTTCAACCGCGTTTTTCGCCGCGTAACGGGTCAGTCCCCGAAGATTTGGCGGACAAAGTTGCCCCATCCGACGGGTTGAGTTTTTGGTGGGGTTGGCCCGCCTCGAGAATTTCGATTTTCTCGCGCAGTCGGCGCACTTCAAGAATGAGATGATGCAGCTCAGACTCTTCCTTTAACTGGGCTTTTTCTAAGAAAAAGCTAGCGACATAAGCGGTGAAGGTGCCGAAGAAGCTAAGGCCAAAGATCACCAGCACTACCGCCACCGTGCGTCCTCCAAAAGTAACGGGGTAGTGGTCGCCGTAACCGATCGTGGTAATTGTAGCAAAAGCCCACCACAACGCATCGCCGCCATTCCGGATATTAGCGCTCGGCACCTGGTATTCGAGTTCGTAGACGGCAATCGTGGCGAAAAGTACAGCGATCAGTGACATCAAGCCGACCAGCACGAACGTCCCCCGTGCACGATCAGTCCGGACGTGTTCACCGACGGCTTGGACGGAACGCAACGCCCGCAGAATGCGAAAAATCGGGAACGTTCGGCCCCAGCGGAGCCAGCTAATTTCGGGAATACTCGATAGCAAATCGATCCAGCCCCAGCGGAGAAAATCTTTTTTCGAGGGGGCTAGTGCTAGGTGGACGGCGAAATCGATCAGGAAGATTCCGCAGATAATATCATCGATGCGCCGAAGCAATTGATGCGTCGCCGGATCAAGGGTGAGTAGCAAGTCGGCGGTGAGTGCCCCCAGCGAGTAAAGCGAAAGCGCGAGCACCAGCAGCTCCAAGTAAATGATCCGCCCATTGAGGCGGGCGGCTTCTTTAAGGCTCAGGGTCATGGGGGAGGAGAGCCGCTAGCTTAGTTGAGACCTCGGCGGAATCAAGGTCTGCCTACTTATGCCAAAAATTATGGTGAGCTGAGTCCATCGCAGCTGCGCTCAATAACGGCCCTGCATATCTATGAAAATGAGGTGGCGCAGACACGTGACAAGATATGCGTAAAGTCGGGCAATTGATGCGAGGCTCTTTGGGCGATAATTCGGTATATTATTAACGTGATCCACCGCTCGCTTCGACCTCCCTGCCTTCTTCAGCTAATTCGAGGGCTTGGTACGTGTGCTTTCGTGAGTTCGCCGATCTTGTTTTTTGGGGTGAAAAAGCTGGGGGTAAATCAGCTGCCAAGCTTGCTCGAACCGAGATGGCGCTGGGCCACTTAAAAACCCCAGACATTCCACGCCATGTCTGTCATTCCTATCACGATCTTCTTCAGCCTGCTCTTGGCGGGCTTGTTTATTGGGCTTTTCGCCTATGAACAACACCGGCGGCGTTTTGCGAGTGTGGAGCGAGATTCACTCCTGCCTTTGGCTGATGAAAAGGGCCAGATCGGCTCCGCTGCTCAGCAGGATGAGAATGCTGAACACGGCGCGACTGATGATTGCGGCTGTCATGATGGCCGCCGCTCGCCCTGCGCTGGTTGCGTAAAGCGCCCCCATTAAAACCTCTCAGCTTAACCCTCATTACCACGCTATCCTCATGACTACCGGTCAAAAAGTAACCATTCAGTTTAATGATAAAATTGTCCGACAATTTATGCTCGCCTCCATTATCTGGGGTGTCGTCGGCATGCTGGTCGGGGTCCTCATCGCCACGCAGCTCAATTTCTGGCAGGCTAATTTTGGGCAAGCTTGGTTGAGTTTTGGTCGGCTTCGTCCGCTACACACCAATGCCGTTATTTTTGCCTTCGTTGGCAACATGATGTTCGCGGGCGTCTATTACTCCACTCAGCGCTTGGTCAAAGCACGGCTGGCGAGTGATTTTCTCTCCAATCTGCACTTCTGGGGCTGGCAGTTGATCATCGTTGCAGCGGCCATCACGCTCCCGCTCGGGCTGACGCGCGGTAAAGAATATGCCGAGCTGATCTGGCCCATTAATATCGCGGTCGCTCTCATCTGGGTGGTTTTTGCGGTTAACTTTTTTTGGACCCTCGCGCGGCGTCACGAAAAATCGCTGTACGTGGCGATCTGGTTCTACATCGCGACGATCATCACGGTGGCGATGCTTTACATCGTTAATCACCTCTCGATTCCCACCTCGCTGCTGCACAGTTATCCGATTTTTGGGGGCGTCCAAGATGGCTTGGTGCAGTGGTGGTACGGGCACAACGCGGTAGCCTTCTTTCTGACCACGCCAATTTTGGGAATCATGTATTACTTTCTGCCGAAAGCGGCGGAGCGGCCGGTTTATTCCTATAAATTATCCGTCATCCATTTTTGGTCTTTAGTGTTCCTCTACATTTGGGCGGGCCCGCATCACTTGCTGAACACCGCGTTGCCGAATTGGCTGCAACTGCTCGGCATGACTTTTTCGTTGATGCTCTGGGCTCCTTCCTGGGGCGGCATGTTGAATGGTCTCCTTACGTTGCGCGGGGCTTGGGGGAAATTGCGCACGGACCCGGTTATTAAATTCTTCGTAGCCGGGGTCACTTTTTATGGCATGGCCACATTCGAAGGGCCGCTGCTCTCGATTAAATCAGTCAATGCCCTCGCGCATTATACCGATTGGATTATTGCCCACGTGCATGCTGGCGCGCTCGGCTGGAATGGCTTTATGGCCGCCGGCATGTTTTACTGGTTAGTTCCTCGTCTCTGGAACCGGCCCTTGCACTCGACAGCGCTCGCCAATGTGCACTTCTGGCTCGGGCTGACGGGCATGCTGCTGTACATTTCCGCCATGTGGACCTCGGGTATTAATCAAGGTCTCATGCTTAACGCGACGGCGGAGAACGGCACAATTCTCAAGTACCCCAATTTTATTGAGACGCTTAACGCTATCCGGCCGCTGATGCTCCTCCGGGTGGTGGGGGGCACCCTCTATCTCACCGGCTTTCTACTGATGGCCTATAATATTTGGCGCAGTATTCGTGGGGCAGCGGTTGTGAACGGCACGATGGAAGTGTTCGTCGAGGCGCCTAGCCCCTCGGAAAATCTCAGCCTGCGGAGCACTTTCCTGAGTGCCCCAGTGGTCTACACGACTTGCGCGTTGCTGGGTTCGTTCATCTGGATGTTTACCAGCGGGTGGCTGAATATTATCGGGCTCGTGGGCACGGCGATGTGTGTATTGCTCGCCATCGGCCATTATGAAACTCGCGGCACGCAGTGGGGCGAATGGTATGATCGGCTTTTGGTTAATGCGCTACCGTTTACCGTTTTAACTTTTCTCTCGGTCGTAATTGGCGGACTTATTCAGATCATTCCGATGCTGACCATTGATCGGCGATTGCAAACGGAAGATCGGGTGGCCCGCGTTTATACGCCGCTCGAACTCGCCGGACGCGATCTCTACGTGCGCGAGGGTTGTTATAATTGCCACTCGCAGATGATTCGCACGTTGGTGCCTGATGTGATGCGTTACGGCGACTATTCACGGCTGGGTGAATCCATTTGGGATCATCCTTATCAGTGGGGGTCCAAGCGGACGGGCCCGGATCTGGCGCGCGTCGGCATTAAATATAACCACGCTTGGCACTACGATCACCTCGAGAATCCACGCAATATCTCCACGGGTTCCAATATGCCGGCTTACACCTGGCTGATTACAGCGCCGACGGACTACGCGGCACTTTCTTCGAAGATCCGCGTGCAGCGCATGCTGGGAGTACCGTATCCCTCATGGTCACCGGCGCTGATTGATACCCTGGCGAAAGAGCAAGCCAAGGACATCGCCAAAGAATTGCGGGTTCAGGGGCGCTTCGTTGACCCCGATCGTGAGGTGGTGGCCCTCATCGCTTACCTCCAATGTTTGGGCAAAACTTGGGAGCCGAGTGTCGCTCCCGTCGCTCCGCCTAAATGAAGCCCTTTATCCTTAACCCTTAATTCTCATCCCATGTTTACCCGAATTATTTACGAAGACTGGCAGCTTATTTTTCCGGTGGTGGCCCTCGCGGTCGCCTCGTGCGTTTACTTAGCCGCTGCCTGGCGGGCCACCCATATGAAATCCGGGCAGGCGGAGCGTCTCGCCCGCCTCCCTTTTGAAACGCAGTAAACTCGCCGCCGGTCGCGTTGCTCGCCAGCGCGGCTCACGGTGGGCGCGAGCCTGCCACTCCTTCACTTCGATTTTTATTCCATGAATTCCCAACCGCAACCTCCTCTCGGCCATGAGGCCGAGCCTGCGCTCCGGCCGCATACTTACGATGGTATCCGCGAATATGATCAGCGCTTACCCAATTGGTGGCTTAATACGCTTTATGGGGCGATCATCTTTTGGATCGCCTATTGGTTTGTCTATATGATTGCGGCACTGGTGCCTTCTGATGGCGCGCAGGTCGATGCTGCGATGGCGCGGATCGGAGCGGCCAAAATGGCAAGTTCGATCGATGTGACCAATGATGATAAATTCTGGGAGATGAGCGCGAACCCCGTGTTTGTCGAAGCCGGTAAACAGACTTTTAATTCCCTCTGTTTCCCTTGTCATTTAGCAAGTCTACGCGGCAAGTCGGAAAACCCGACCGCGATTGGTCCGGATTTGACCGACACCGCTTGGATTCATGGTGGTACGCCCAAGGAAATGTATGTGACCATAAAAAATGGGGTACTCGCCAAGGGCATGCCCGCTTGGGAACCCGTCATTGGGCAGAAAAAATCTGCCGAGGTCCTCGCCTATATTCTCAGTTACCACAAAAAAGGGGAAGCGATCACAATTCAGGCACCCTAATTAAATCCGCAACGGCGGTCTCCGACTGTCGACGGCGTTCTGCCGTATCAGCCGCTCAAACCACGCATGAGCACCTCATTACCTTCCCCGGATTCTCAGAAAAAATCTGAGCATCCTCAAGCCCCCTCGGCGCGCTCTGCGCATCGACCGATGGTGAATTCTGTCACGACCATTAATACGGATGGGTCGCGCTATTTTCTTTATCCCGCAGATGCCCGCGGTCGATTTTCTCTCGCCCGGCGGCTAAGCGCTTACGGGCTGATTGTCGTTTATCTGCTGCTCCCCTGGATTCCCGTGGGTGGGCACCCCGCGGTCTTTATCGATATAGCCGAGCGGCGTTTTCATTTTCTCGGTTATACTCTCGCGGCGCAGGATACTTGGTTGCTTTTTTTTGGCGTCAGTGGGCTCGGCTTTGCACTGTTTTTTCTCACGGCACTCTTTGGGCGTCTGTGGTGTGGGTGGGCTTGTCCCCAAACCGTTTTCCTCGACCACGTTTTCCGCCGGATCGAACGGTGGTTGGAAGGCGACGCCGTGGCGCGGCGCGCCTTGCAGTTGGCGCCGATGGGGCCGAGTAAGTTCGCGCGGCGGGCAGTTAAACACCTGCTCTATTTTTTTGCTTCCTTACTAATCACCCATCTGTTCCTCGCGTATTTTGTTAGCTTGCCGGAACTTTGGTTGTTTATGCGGGCGGCTCCCGGTGAACATTGGGCCGCCTTCCTCTTTGTCTTTATTGCGGCGGGATTGCTGTATTTCAATTTTGCTTGGTTTCGCGAGCAGCTCTGCATCGTGATTTGTCCTTACGGTCGGTTGCAGTCGGCGCTGACCGATGATCACACGCTGGTGATTGGCTATGATGCCCAGCGGGGTGAACCGCGCGGGCGGGTGGGGACTCCCGCCGCGGGGGCCTGCATTGATTGCAATCGTTGCGTCCAAGTTTGTCCCACCGGAATTGATATTCGGCATGGTCTCCAATTGGAATGTATCGGCTGCGCCGCGTGTATTGACGCTTGCGACGAGGTCATGACGAAAATTCTTCGGCCCCTGGGTCTCGTTCGTTATGATTCGCTGGCTGGGCTCACCGGCGGAGTCACTCGTTGGGTTCGCCCACGGACTATTCTCTACGCTGGGCTCCTTCTCGTGGGGATCATTGTGGCTGCCTTTGCGTTCTCCTCGGTGCAGCCCGCCAATTTTCTCATCTACCGCATGAGTGGCGCCGCTTATTTTGTGGGGGCTGAAGAGGTACGCGATCAATTTATGGTGCGGATCGTCAACAAGCGCCCGACGCCCGCGACCTTCACGGTTAGCTTGGAAGGTTTGCCCGCGGGGATGCGGCAGACTGGTTTTTTGGCTCCGGTGACGCTCGCTGCTCAAGAGGAGTTGGTCAGTCCGCTCATCTTATTGATCGACCGAAAGTATTATCACGGGGCCTTTAAGTTCACGGTAAAAGTCACGGATGCCGCCCGCACTTTTAGTCTAGCGCGGTCAGTTGAGTTCATGGGCCCCGACGCCAATTTGCTGACAGAAGATGATCATGAAAAATATCGCCATCGCTGAATCTGGCCCGGGTGCCTCCTCCCGTCCGCTGGCTGCCGCTAGCGATCGCTCGCTCTGGCTCTGGGTGAGCGCGGGCTTTCTTTTGTTGGGCATGCTGTGGGCAATTTTATTTATGGTCGCACATTCGGTGCAGGTTAAATCGGTGCCGATCATTAAAGCGGGAGGGCGATCATGACGGGCGCACTCGCTGGTATCACGGGACCGGGCACCGCATTTATAGCCGGACTGGTCACCAGTTTGCACTGCGTCGGCATGTGCGGCCCTTTGGCGTGTGCCCTTATGCCCGCGGTGCGGAATGATGCGGACCCTCAGGTGGTCGCGACCACTTATCATCTAACCCGGTTAGCCGGTTATACACTTCTGGGCGCGGTGGCGGGCGGCGTGGGGCAGATCCCGCTTACCCTGCTCAATGGGAGTGGCCTCACCTATTTACCCTGGCTGCTAGTCGTATTTTTTATCGCGATTGCTTTTCGACTGGATCAGCGCTTGCCGCGTCTGCCGCTCTTGGGGCGGGCTTATGCGGCCTTGCTGACGCGATTGCGTCAAGGTTCGCGCGTCCGGGCGGCGGCCGCACTCGGGGTCGCCACGCCCTTGCTGCCCTGTGGCCCACTTTATTTTCTGCTCTCACTGGCCCTTTTCTCAGGCACCGCTCTGCGCGGGGCAGAAACTTTGTTAGCGTTTGGCCTCGGGACGGTTCCGTTGCTCTGGTTGGCCCAAGCTAATTATCAATGGCTGCGCGCCCGATTGAGTCCGTTGGTCTTAGCGCGCACACAAAAAGGGTTGGCGCTCGGCATCGCGCTGCTGCTCGCCTGGCGCCTGCGGGGCACCCTCGGGTTAGGCGGACCGGGCGTCGCGGACTTTGTATGTTTTTAATGTGAGGACCGACTCAAACAATTTGGTGGACGGGGATGAACGGGACAGGGCGCGAGTGCGTGGACTGCGTGCCGACCGCCCCATCCCCGTTCACCATTGTCATCATTGTGGAACGCCGCTCACGCGAGACGCGACCCGGGCGACGGGCTTTTGCTGCGCGGGGTGTAATTATGTTTATCGCCTCGTGCATGAACATGGCCTCGATGGTTACTATAAAATCCGTGATTCACTGGTCGCTCCAGTGGGCGAAGCCGTTTTTCAGCCGCGGGATTATGCTTGGTTGCGCGAGCTGCAAAATGCGGCGGAGCAAGTTCCGGGCACTCCTGAACTGACGCTGGAAGTGCAGGGGATTTCTTGTGCGGGTTGCGTTTGGCTCATTGAAAAAGTTTACAGCCAGCAACCCGGGGCACTCCATATCGAGACTGACGCCCAACTGGGCCGGATGCGACTGCGGTGGACGCCGGGGCAATTTGTGGCGCCCGATTTTGCCCGGACGCTGCAATCTTTTAATTATCTGGTGGGGCCGTTGGGCGCGGAGCCAGCCGTGCCCGAGAGTCGTCGCTTGGTGCGGCGGGTGGGATTGTGCGCGGCGTTTTCCATGAATGTCATGCTGTTCACGCTGCCGGTTTATTTTGGGATGGAGCCTACTTTCCCCTATGCGCGGCTGTTTGGATGGTTAGCGGCAGCCTTTGCGACTTTAAGCGTGCTGGCGGGCGGCGGTTATTTTTTCTCACGGGCCTTCCGCGCGCTCCGGGAGGGTGTGATGCACATCGATCTGCCGATTGCGGTCGGCATCATCGGTGCTTATGCGGGTTCGCTTTATGGTCTGCTGGCGGGCCGCGAGGCATTTGTCTATTTTGATTTTGTCGCCGCCTTTATTCTGCTGATGCTTTTTGGCCGTTGGGCGCAAGTTACCGCGGTAGAACGAAATCGCCGCCGTTTGCTGACCGCGCAATCAAGGCCGGATAAAATTGCCGTCATCACTGCGACCGGCGTCGCTGTCGAGCGGGCCGTAGAATTACTGCAGCCGGGGGAATCTTTTGAAATTCGCTCGGGTCAAGTCGTTCCGGTCGAAGCACAGCTAGAGACGGCCTTCGCTACTTTTGGTACAGCTTGGATCAATGGAGAGTCAGATCCGCGCGAGTGCCGTGCTGGCGGGCGCGTGCCTGCCGGCGCGGTGAATTTGGGGCGCGCGACCGTCCGGCTTTGTGCGGTCCAGACTTGGGCGGACTCGCTGCTCGCGCAATTGCTGAGGCCCGCCCAGCGCGATGGCTATCGCCATCGTTTTCTCGAGCGAGTGATCACTGGTTATTTGGTGGCGATTTTTCTCATGGCCTTCGGCACCGGCTTCGCGTGGTGGTTTGCGACCCACGATGCCGTGCAGACATGGTCGGTCGTGACGGCGGTGTTGGTGGTTTCGTGTCCCTGCGCTATCGGCCTAGCTTTTCCTTTAGCAGATGAGTTGGCCACTGTAGCGCTTCGGCGGTCGGGGGTGTTTGTGCGCGAGTCTGACCTTTGGCCGCGGCTGGGGCGGATTAAGAAAATTATCTTTGATAAGACAGGTACGCTCACCTTGGAGACGCCGGTCTTAAAAAATCCCGAAGTGTTGGCGGCCCTGGCGTCGTCAGAATATGCCGCCCTCTTAGCCTTGGTGCGCGATAATCCGCACCCGGTGAGTCAGTCGCTTTTAGAAAATTTGCTAGGGGGGGAGCGGGATCAGCAAAGCTTACCGCCTAGGTTCGGCCGCGATTCTGTTCCAGTCGAGCACCGCCTCCCTGAGGAAATTAAAGAAGTCGCGGGCTATGGGGTTACGTTGCGCCAAGCAGCTGGTCTGTGGTCCTTGGGTCGTCCTGGTTGGCGCGGGGGTATCTTCGGCCCAAATAATCCCTCAGGGGACTGGCCCACCCTGGGGTACGATACGGAATTTGCCCTCGATGGGCAGGTGCGGGCGCGATTTTCTTTTGTTGATACTACTCGCAGCGGCGCACGGGAGGAGATCGACGCTTTGCGTGGACTCGGGTTTGAAATTTTTATCCTCAGTGGTGATCGCGAGGCCAAGGTGGCGGCTATGGCCGTCGCGCTGGGGTTGCCATCGGCCAACGCGCTGAGCGAATGCACGGCAGGGGGAAAAGCCGATTGGCTCCGCGCGCATGACCAACGTGATACCTTAATGCTCGGCGATGGGGTTAATGACAGTCTCGCTTTTGAGGCGGCCTTCGCCCGGGGTACGCCGGTTATCCACCGGGGCGTGCTGGAGTCGCGCGCTGATTTTTATTATCTCGATCGCGGGCTCGCGGGCCTCCGGCAACTTTTTTTGGTCAATGCAGCGCGGCGCCGCACGCAGGCTTGGTTATTGGTTTTCTCCGTCGCATACAATGCCCTCGCGGTGGGGCTTGCGGCCGTTGGCCACATGAGTCCGCTCCTCGCCGCGATCTTGATGCCCGTCAGCTCATTGTTAACGTTGGCGATTGTCTTGCTTGGTATGCGCAAGGCCACCGCCAGCGTGCCGCAGCCGCCCGCCGCGCTAGTGGCCAGCGCGCCAGCCCGTCAGCAAGCGGCTGCCTAGTGCGTCGGGTGGCGGCGATTCCAAGATGGACAACTTTGGGCGGCTGCTAAACATGCGCGGATGCACGATCTCCAGCACCTCTTCGAGCAAAACCAAAAGTGGGCAGAGGAAATTAAAGGCCGCGACGCCGATTTTTTTAAAAAGCTCTCGCGG